>OGMF01000866.1_pt1 | contig 32616 bp, 26 predicted proteins | sample 1572921 | NCBI WGS metagenome assembly OGMF01 (sample SAMEA2581919, study PRJEB24529) | metagenome | biome: Human gut stool | place: China | collected 2011 | reverse complement strand
CACACATATTTCCGCGCACTATCACAGCATTGAAAACATCCTCCACTCCCGACAGCGGACAGGATTTTTCAATCAGCATCGGCGAAACGGAAGCGCTCACCTTTCCGTCCTCAACGCTTCCCATGCCGATAAGCTTTATCGTGCAGTTAAGCGCCGCAGCGTATGCAACGTCCTCCTCGGTAAGATTTCTGATTCCCTTTGTGTATATCTCGCCGCTGTCAACCTTTTTTCCTGTTGCAAGCGACATAAGGATTGCTATTTTGCGGCAGGCGTCGATTCCGTCCACATCGGCGGTCGGGTCTTTTTCGGCATATCCGAGCTCCTGCGCCGTCTTAAGCGCCGTTTCAAAGCTTTGGTTTTCCCCGAACATTTTTGTCAGGATGAAATTCGTCGTTCCGTTCAGTATGCCGGCAATTTCAGTAATGTCGTTCGCGGCAATATCGTTTGCAATCGGGCGGATAATAGGGATTCCTCCGCCAACGCTTGCCTCGTAAAGATAGCGCACATTGTTTTTTTCGGCTATCTCAAAAAATTCATCGCCGTGCTTTGCCACAAGCTCTTTGTTGCTCGTTACAACGTTTTTGCCGCTTTCAAGCAGCGCCTTGGTGTATTCATACGCAAAGCGCACGCCGCCCATGGTTTCGGCAACAACGCTTATTTCCTTATCGCCCAGAATATCTTCAAAGTTTTTTGTAAATATCTCCTTTTGCTCATGCTCCGAAAAATCCCTTATGTCGAGCACGCGCTTCACACGGATATCCTCTCCCGTGTTCCTTTTCAGCACGGCGCTGTTTTTCGTAACTATTTCGTACACACCGCTTCCGACAACACCGAACCCGATTATCGCAACATTTATCATCCGAACCTCTTCCTTCCTATTGTTTTGCAAGTATGGTAACATTTCGCACACCCGATGTTTTGTTCAGGTGCGTTATCAGCTTATCCGTTCCGCAGCGCATCCTGTCGGTCTGCACCGTCACGGTGATGTTGGCAACGCCGTTTACAGGCACATTCTGGTTAATCGTCAGAATATTGCAGCCCACATCGCTCACCACGGATAAAATTTCGCTCAGAACGCCCTTAATATCGAGCGCCACAACAAGAAGCGTCAGAATACCCTGCATCTGGTTAAAAGGAAAAACGAAGTCCTTATATTTATAATACGCACTCCGTGAAACCTTTGCCATTGCCGCAGCGTCATTCACCGTTTCCGCCTTTCCCGAATCAAGCAGCTCCTTGACCAAAAGCACCTTGTGATAAACAGGGGGCAAAACCGACAAATCTGCAATTACAAGCTTTCGTTCCTCCACTGTGTCCACCACCCGCGCACATTTGTTTTCGCAACAGTCATATAATAGCATTTAGGCGCCCGTTTGTCAATAGAATTATTCCCTTTGCACCTTATTTTCAGAATTGGTTAACGGGTGTTAAGGTGAACTATCCATAATTCGCGATAAACGTGTGTTATACTAATAATATAAATTTTTTTGCAGATTAATTAAGGCAGGCGATTTTATTGAAAAACACTTCCTCCGGTGCAGACTTTTCCGATAAACCGAAGCTGTTTTCGGACAAGCCGGACCTGACTCTCATGATATGCTCAATCCTTTGCGCCGCAATCGGAATACTGACGGTGAACAGCGCTTCGGCGTCGCTTTCCGCTCACGGCAGATATATATTCATGCAGTCGGCGGCTGCCGTCATCGGGCTTTGCGCTATGGCGGCAATGATTTTTTTTCGTTATACCAATCTGAAAAAAATTAAATATTTCATTTTTGGCGCGGCAATTGCGGCTCTTGCCGCAGTGCTTGTTATCGGAAAGCTTTCGCACGGAATGCAGGGCTGGATAAAAATCGGTGCAATTTCGCTTCAGCCGTCCGAGCTTGCAAAGCTCTGCTTTATAATAACGCTTGCAGCTCATCTTTCCGAGGTCGGGGATTCGCTCCGAAGCCCGAAAACGCTGCTTCTTTTGCTGCTGCATTTTCTTTGTTACACAATCCCCGTTCTGCTTCAGCCGGACTTCGGAACGGCGGCGGTGTTCGGCGTTATATTTATTTTCGAGCTGTTCTTTGCCGGAATTTCGCTTAAGCTGCTCGGCATCACCTTCGGCGGTCTTGCGGCGCTTTCTCCGATTGTGTGGTTTTTCCTCCGCGACTTTCAGAAGAAAAGAATCATCACGCTGTTTCGCCCGGAAAGCGATCCGCTCGGCAGCGGCTACCATGTTATCCAGTCAAAAATCGCAATCGGCAGCGGTCAGCTGACGGGGCGCGGATACATGCATGGACCGCAAACGCAGTTCGGCTATCTCCCCGAGCGGCAGACGGACTTTGTTTTCTCCGTTATAGGAGAAGAATTCGGCTTTATCGGAACAATAACGGTGACGGTTTTACTGTTTATCATAATTTACCGCTGCTTTGAAAGCGCAAGAAACAATTCGCATGACCCGTTCGGCTCGCTTATGTGCGCCGGAGTCGGCGCAATGCTTTTCTTCCACGTTGTCGAAAATATCGGAATGTGCATAGGTTTTATGCCCGTGACGGGGATTCCGCTGCCGTTTATCAGCTACGGAGGCAGCAGTCTTATCACATGCTTTGCCTCGGTCGGATTGGTACAAAGCGTTACAATGCGCAGGCGGTCTATTAAATTTAATATATAGAAAAACCCTGCGGAATTTCTTTCGAAATTCCGCAGGTATTTCCGTCCAGCACAAGCTTGTTTCCGGCAAGCTCTCTGCCGCACGGAGTGTAGTGATATATGTCGTCGCAGAATCATAGGATTTCGGGTCATTCTCATCGGCGCTGAAATCCTTAAACACATTGAGAATGTCAACATAATTCAGTCCGCCGTACGGACCGCAGACGTCATGCAGCCTTGAATATGGTATCCCTGCTTCCTTCAGATACGGTGCGTTTTTTATTATATCGGCGCAAAATATTTGACATTTCCGCCCTTATGTGATAAGATTAGTTAAACGGAGGGAATTATATGAGAATCAAAGAGTCGGCTGAAAACTATCTTGAAGCTATTTTAATGATAAAGAACCGTAACGGATATGTGCGCAGCATCGACGTTGCAAATGAGCTGAAATTCACAAAGCCGAGCGTTTCCGTTGCTATGAAGTCCTTTCGTGAGGACGGTTATATAACCATGGATCATGACGGCGGAATAACCCTCACCGAAAAAGGCGCCGCAATTGCCGAAAAGATGTACGAGCGTCATCAGATTATCGCAAAAGCGCTGATTGCTCTCGGGGTCGAGGAATCGGTCGCTTATGAGGACAGCTGCAAAATTGAGCATGATATAAGCATTGAAAGCTTTGAAAAAATAAAAACGTATCTTATAAATAAAAACGTTCTGTGAAGGCATGAAAAAAATCGTCCAACCGTATCGATTGGGCGATTTTTTGCGATATAAGACCGGATAGGAAGTGATTAAATGGATAATAAAGGTGCTTTTGACAGGTACGCTTTTAAGCCTATAAAAAAAAATCCTATTATTTTGGATTTTACCGGCTGCAAATTCTTAGGTGAGATACACTTATTATTAAAATCAAAATTCGGTTTACCGGAATATTACGGTGAAAATTGGGACGCTCTGTGGGATTGCCTGCGGTATTTATGGTTAGACGGAGAAAATGTTACAGTATATATATACGGTTTTTCCTCACTCCCCGATGACTTGCGGGAATATTGCTCTGCAATGCTTGAAATTTTCGGCGATGTTCACAAGGCAGCTCCTAATGTTACTTTTGAGCTTATCTCGTAGGATGTTCCAAAACGGGGCTGTGGCTAACGTTTAGCCACAGCCCCTTGCTTTCGTTGGTTTTACTTTTTGATTATTACCAATGTGTCGCCGGACGATAAAACAAGCACCGATTCGCCGACGCTGAACGCTGCGTTCTTTTCCGCCGCGCTTTCGTCATATATATCCGCTTCGCCGGTTATATACATATCCTTGCCGTCAAGTGTTATAATTCCGTTGTCAACCTTTGTTATTTCGCGGAAGCCCTCGGCGGAAGCATTCGCACTTCTGATTATCACAAGGTTATCTCCCTTTGAAAGTGCAAGAACCCTGTCACCGGCTTTGAGGTCGCTGCCGCTGAGCTTTTTCGCGTCCTTGCCGAACACAAGCGCTTCGCCGGTAAGATACTTTTCCCCGTCTTTAAGAGTGATCATGTCCTTCTCGGCTGCGGTTATTTCCCTGACGGGATTCAGCTCCTCCGCCGTTTTCTCGTATTTATCGAGAACGGTTATTTTTTTGTCCTTTGTTACAAGCACCTTATATCCGACTGTTTTAAGGCTTGAGCTTTCACCCTCAAAGGTGCGCATGTAGCTGCATTCAAGAGTTGCATTTCCCTCTTTTAATCCGGTTACGGTGAATTTGTATTTTCCGCCAACGCCTGCCATGTTCTTTTTGGCAGCGTCCGGAACATACTCGCTTTTAACATCGAGCTTATCACTGTCGGCATTGACAACCTCCCATGTAAAGCCTGTTGTGGGATTTCCCTCAACCTCAAATTCAAGCTTGTCAAGATTTGCGCCCGACAAATCAACGCCGTATTTATCCTTGGTTTCATCGTTCACGGGAAGCTCAGCCTTCGGTCTGCCGAAAGCATACGGAGCTATATCATACTGATTGAAATAGAGAACAATCGCATTGTCGTTTATATACCAGCGAACATTTTTCTTCTGTTCATCAATTTTCTTTCTGTCCTCGTCCGTCAGCCCGGTTCCGTTTTCCTTGTACGCATTTTCAAGGCATGTACAAAATTCATCATAAACAATTTTGTCGGTTTCCTCAGCAGTCGATTTCAGAACCTCATTGAGTGTGAGCTCGCGCTTTTCCTCCATATTAAAGGTTCTCGATTCGCAAAGCTCGTTCGGGTGTGCGCCGCCGAGATTTTCATAATCATATGTTGTGATGGAAACAAGGTTCATTCTGTTTGTATTGATTTTATAGGAAAGCATTGCTTCCACGGGGCGGTAGTTTTCCGCGCCCATTGCGCTGCGGAGTCTTTCCGCATCTTCTTTATTGCTTTCCTGAAAGGCAGCAACATACTTTTCAGCCTTTTCCCGGTACTCTGTGTTAATCTTATCCGAAAAAGCGTCATTAACATCGGGATTTATTATCGGATATGACGCGCTTATGCATATAAGCTCCGCGCCGTCGCTCGATTTAACGGTTTTTTCAATGTGACCGGAGGATATTTTATACTGCCCCTCGGGCGCATGAATTGCCGCGGTTCTTATATCCCCGAACCATTCAACATCGCAGCCGAGCCCTTCGGAAACTGCGCGCAGCGGAACAAGCGTTCTTCCGTCGGTAATCTTCGGAGCAACGTCCAGCGTTTTTTCTTCGCCGCCGATGTTCATTTTGTCGCTTCCAATGGTAAGCCCTATGTATTCATCGCCGCGGAATGCCGAAACATATCCGACGCCGCCTTCATTTTTGTAGGTGACGGAGCAGCCGAGCGCTTCAAAAATTGCGCGGAACGGAACGAGAGTTCTACCGTTTTCGATAATCGGCTCAACATCAAAATTCATTTCTGTTCCGTTTAGGTTCACCGTGATTTTTTCGGGTGCGGCATCCGCCGCATATGACGGGAAAGCCACCATTGCCACTGCTGCGCCGAGTGCAGCCGCTGCTGCTCTTTTTCTGATTTTTTTCATAACATTCATTCCTTTCTGCGGCGAAGCATTTTCATCTGCCGCCGTCTTTTTTTCTTAATTCTATTGTATCATTGCGCTGTTTATAATGCAACAAAAAATGCAAGATTTAAGGAATATTTAATAATAATTTAATCCTGAATCAAGCGCCCGCAATCATCATGATTACGGGCGCTTGATTCTTTATTTCTGAAGCATGTCCAAAATTTCTTCCTTTGAGCTGAGACCGACAAGCTTGTTTTGGATTTTCCCGTTCTCGGAAAGTATTAACGTCGGAATACTCATAATTCCGAAGCGCATTGCAAGCTGCGGCTGTTCGTCAATATTAACCTTGCAGAATTTCACATCCTTGACTTCTTCCGAAAGCTCGTCAACCGTCGGCGCGAGCATTTTGCACGGGCCGCACCACGCTGCCCAGAAATCAACCACAACCTTTCCGCTGCAGTGCAGAACCTCCTCGTCAAAGCTTTCCTCGGTAACATTTATCACAGACATAAACATCCCTCTTTCCCGTTTTTCTTATATTGTAGCACATGATATAAGATTTTTGCAAGCATGTTTTCAGATATTTAACATTGCGCTGTTTATTGTCTGCATTTTTTCTTTTTTTACTCTGCAATAAGCGTTATTATTTCAAACGGTTTAATTTCAATTTCAACTTCCCCGTCCTTGATTTTAAGCTCCGAAAGCTTGTTTTCCGAAAGATCGGCAAGGAAAATCCCGGTTGCGTCAAAGCCGAGCTTTATGTGTGTGCGGCAGCGCCTGTTGTGCGCTTCAAACATTCGGATAAGCGTTCCGCTGCCGTCCTCGGTTTTTTTGACCGTGTCAATGATAACGTTTTCGCAGTCCGCCGAAACAAACGAATATTCGCACGGCAGTTTTCCGCTTTGCTTTCCGAGCACCATAGCGTACATCGGCACGTTAAGGTTATACGCCGCGGCATATGTGCCGCCGCTTCTGTGGTTGCCGCGGTGCGGATATATTGAATATACGAATCTGTGCTCGCACTTGTCCGCATCGGGGTTTGGATATGTGGCTGATTTAAGCAGCGTGATGCTCATGTCGCTTCCGTGCACGCTGTAGCCGTACTTGCAGTCGTTCATAAGGCTCACGCCGTAATCCTCCTCGGAAATATCGGCAAATTTATGCGCACACACCTCGAATTTCGCCTTGTCCCAGCTTGTGTTTCTGTGGGTTGCGCGTTCAACGCTGCCGAACTGAATATCAAACGTTGCTTTTTCGGCATGAATGTCAAACGGGAACAGCGCTTTGACAAGGATGTGATCCTGCTTCCAGTCAACAAACGTGTCAAAATCAATCCTTGCAATGTCGTCATACATGCAGATTTTCTGAATCATGACGGAATCAAGGAATCGCCTTGTAATTTTTAAGCCTGCCGCAGCTCCGTCAGTAAACGGTTCGATGCTTTCAGCATCATCCATATCCCACGATTTGTCAACATAGTAGCTTGAAAGCTCCCATGCGTCATAATCGCGCGGATAATCCTCATAGCATCTTATAACGTTTGCTTTTTCTCCGCGGCGGATAAGCTCGCGCCGATTTACCTTGTCGTAAATGCTCTTAATGTCCGCACCGCTGAATCTGACGCGGAAAAAGCGGTTTTCAATCGTGTTTTCCGTCACTTTAACGCTGCATGCTTCCTTAACCGCCGTTACCTTGTAGCCGTGCGGAGGGATGTTTTCCGCATAAACCTTTTTGCCGTCAAGCTCAACAATGCCGCTGTTTTCAAACGGAAGCGGATTGAAAACGAACACGCCGCCGTCAGAATCAACCTCGGACGAAATTTTGCGGATTGCCCCTTCAACAATTTCTCTGCCGTTTTCTTCGATTTGCGTGTACTGCCTGTCACTGTCCTCGTAAACCTGTTTAATGGACGAGCCGGGAATAATATCGTGAAACTGGTTTAAAAGAATGGTTTCCCAACCGTCGTGCAGCCGCGCAGCCTCATACCTGCCGCCTGCCGCCTTTTCGCTGAGCAAGGAGGCAAACTCCGCCGTTTGATACAGGTATTCTGACTTTCGGTTAGCGCGCTTATTTTTCGCCATGGAGGTATATGTTCCGCGGTGAAATTCAAGATACAGCTCTCCGACCCATTCGGGAAGCTCCTCTCTTTTTCCGCATGTTTTGCGGAGCTTATCGATAAATTCCGTTGCCGTGCCGAACTTAAACGCAGGGCAGCCGGGTATGCCGCGTTCAAGCCGCTTTCCTGTTTCAATCATTTCGGCAGTCGGACCGCCGCCGCCGTCACCGTAACCGTAGGTCAAAAGAACTTCATTGCTGATGTCCTTCTGATGATAACGCTCCCATGTTCCCATGACCTGCGCCGCCGTCACCTTTCCGGAATACGTTGTGAAATTTGTCGGTTTTTCGCCCTTAACCTTAGTCTGCGCCGTCAGGAAATGCGAGAAAATTTTCGTTCCGTCAATTCCCTGCCACATAAATGTGTCGCACGGCATTGTATTTGTTTCGTTCCACGATATTTTCGACGTGACGAACGCGTCCACTCCGCTTTTCACAAGAATCTGCGGAAGTGCGGCGCTGTAGCCGAAAACATCGGGCAGCCACAGGATTTTGCAGTCAACTCCGAATTCCTCCGCGAAAAACCGTTTTCCGTAGAGCAGCTGGCGCACAAGGCTTTCGCCGCTTGTGAGATTGCAGTCCGCCTCAACCCACATTGCGCCCTCAACCTCCCAGCGGTGCGCTTTCACCATTTCGCGGACTTCGGCATACATTTCGGGGCATTCCTCTTTAAGATATTTATAGAGCTGCGCCTGTGATGACATGAACTTGTATTCGGGGTACTGCTTCATAAGGTTCAGCGCCGTGCCGAACGAACGCTGCACCTTTTCGCGCGTTTGCGCAAGCGTCCAGAGCCATGCCACATCAATATGAGTGTGCCCGATTCCGATAACGGCTGACTTTGATTTCCCGCAGTCCTTCCCGTAAAACTCCTTTTCGAGATATTTATCGGCTTTTCCGACCGATTCACCCTCTGCTCCGCGCACGCGGAAATCAAGCATGCGCACGGCTTCGTCAAGCCTTTGCATAATTCCGATATATTCGCTGCTTTCGCTGTCCATGAGCATTGCCGCGTCATACGGGATTTTGATATCATAATACAGCTTTCTCATGTCCTCATCATATGTTATAAGCGACGGCAAAAACTCCGCGGGGCGATCCTCCGTGCCCGAATAAGCATAGAGATATATTTCGTATTCCTTTATTTCGGGGAGCAAGACCTCGGTATGATTTGTGTCCATGCCCTGAACGGGCACGCCGTCAAGATATATCATAAACTGCGGATTTGATGCGTCCCACAAGCCTTCACGTCCGGTTTTAAGGGAAAAATATGTATTTTTCTTATCAACGCGCACCTTCGAATAAAACCGGCAGTGCGAATCGTACTCGCTGCCCCATCGTTCATCAGGACGAAACGGTTTGAAATTCTTTATGTCCGGCAGACGGTTATCGGTTTTATATCCGCACGGCATAACATAAAAATCCGTTAATGCGGCGGCGCTTTTAACCATTCTTTCTTTAAGAAGCAAAAGCGTCTGCCGTATTTTATCGGGAAGAAAACTGTTCATAAAAAAACACTCCTTGTATATTAAAGCTTATGATTTTATTTTAATATACAAAGAGCGTTTTATCAAGATATATTTGCGACTTTTATTTATATTTTTCGGACATTTTAAGCATTAAGCCTAAACTCCGTCGGAGTACATCCCTCTTTTTCGGAGAAAAAACGGACAAAATGCTGAACGCTCGAAAAACCGAGATTTTCGGCGGCAGCGCTTACCGAAAGCTCTCCGTGCCTTAAATATTCCTTTGCTTTCTCAAGCTTAAGGTGCATTATATACTCCTTTGTGCTCATTGAAGTGTACGCCCGAACGATTCTGCCGACCTGCTTTGTGCTAAGGTACAAAATCTCAGAAAGGTCGCTTATTTTTATCGGAGACGCTATGTTATCGCGGATATAACGGTCAATCTTTTCGAAACGCACACTGTTGATGTTGCTTTTGCGTTCTTCAATGCACACCTCAGCCCCGTTGTCATATTCTGCTGCAACACGGTTGATAAGTACATAAACAAGCGCTTCAATGTTTTCGCAGAAACCGATTCCGCCGTGCTGCACCTGTGAAAAAGCAAGCTCAAAAAGCGTTTTTATATCCTCATCGTACTTTACCGGTTCAATACCTATGCCGCCGTAAATTTCGAGGATTCGGCGCGCTGATCGGCTCGATTCCCTGCCTGCCGACAAATCGCAGTTCAGGCAGTATTCGACATAATCCTCATACTCCGCGTACTGCTCGTGATAAATCCCCGGCGCAGTGATATACATCTGCCCTTTTGTGATTTTCTGCTCTCCGCCGTCCGATATTAAAATACAGCTGCCCTCCGTTATAACATGGATTTCAAAAGAGAAATGTCTGTGCCGCGCGATGCAGCCGCCCTTTAACGCACGCATTGCCCGAAACCAAAGAACATTGATTTTAAGCCCGCCGCGTTCTATATTAAAATCAAACTCCGCAAGCCGCTGCGACGCTTTTATGATATTATCCGTCTGTTTTTTTATTGTACCGCAGCTTTTGCTTTCTTTACGCATTTCGTGCATTTTCCTCAGCTCCTAAGCCTGTGCCTTTTTCATTGCCTTTTTCTCGGCGCGGCGCTGCTTTTTGGCAGCTCGCTTTATTCCGAAATCATCAAATATCGTGTAAACCACGGGGATTACAAACAGTGTTAAAAATGTTCCGACGCTCAGTCCGCCGACAAGCACAACCGCCAGCGGCTGCATCATCGCACCGCCGCTTGTTGAAGTTACTGCCATCGGCAAAAAGCCGAGAATTGACGTGAGCGATGTCATGAGAATCGGGCGCATTCTTACAAGTCCGGCATTTACAACGCGCTGCGTGCGCGGCTGTTCGGGATTTTCCGCCTTTTCCTGATTGATGAAGTCAATCAGGACGATGGCGTTGTTTACGATGATACCGATAAGCATCAGCACACCGATTGCGCTTACAACGGAGAATGCAGTTCCCGAGATAAGCACTGCAAGCACAACGCCGATCATTGCAAGCGGAATTGTGAACAGGATTATAAACGGCTGCGTAAGATTTTCGAACTGCGCCGCCATAACCATATACATCAGCAGAATACCGAGAAGTATTGCGATAAGCAGCGATTTCATTGCATCCATCATAACCTCGTATGAGCCTGCCGCTTCCTGGGAAATTCCCTCCGTTTTGCCGATTTCCTTGTTAATCGCCTCGGTAAACTGACGGTTTACCGTGCCCATATCCGAGCCATAGATTTTACCCGTGAGCGTAACAACTCTCTTTTGATCGATTCGCTGAAGCGTTGTCTGCCCCTGTTCGATTGTTACATCCGCAATATCGCCGAGCGTTATCCACTGCCCCATCGGGCTTTTTATGCGAAGCTTTTTCAGTTCATCATAGTTTTTAACGTAATCTGTCGGGTATTTAACCTTGATATCGTACTCCGAACCGCTTTCGAAGTATTTCGATGCCGTTGAACCGTTAAGCGCATTGCTTACAAGACTTGCCGCATACGAGGTGTTCATTCCGTAAAGCGCAGCCTTTGATTTGTCGAGCTTAACGCGCAGCTCGGGCTTTGTGTCGCTGAGCGAGGTTTCTGTTTCCGTCACGCCCTTTATTCCGGCAAGCACCTTTTCCGCCTTGCGGACATAATCCTCAAGCGCCTCATCATCCGAAGCCGTGTAGCGGAAGCTTACCTCATCCGAGGACATTGACATGTTCGTGTCGGACGCTTCAATCGAAAGCGTCGCACCGGTTATATCAGAAAGCTTTTCTCTGATTATCTGGACAGCGTCCGCCGTGGAGGTTTTCCTGTCATCCTCAAGCGTCAGCGTGATGTTTGCCTGATTCGACGGTGTTGTTCCCATCGACATCATTCCGCCCGAGCCGACGTCAACCGAGATTGTTTTAAGCTCCTTGTAATCCTTGACGGAATCCTCAATCTGACGGCAGATTTTATCCGTGTCCTCAAGTCTTGAGCCTTGCGGCAGCTCAATCGAAATGCTGATTGTTCCCTCATCGGACGATGCCATAAGCGTCATTCCGAGCTTTGACAGAACGACAAGGCTTAAAACAAACAGCAGCATAACGCCTGCCATAAAGCGCTTGCGGCGTTTTAAGAAATAACGCAGAGCCTTTTCGTAAAGACTGTAGAAGAAGTTCATCATCTTCTCGAACGGCTTTAAGATAAAACCGAAGGCTTTGTTCTGCTCCTCCGCATTTTCGATTTTGGACGAAAGCATCGGCACAATCAGAAATGTTGTCAGCAGCGACGCTGTCTGCGAAAATACAATAGTAAATGCGAGCTGTTTAAACATAATCGCCATCATGTTGTCGATGAACAGTATCGGCACATAAACTATGCAAGTTGTCAGCACGGAAGCCACAACCGCGCCGATAACCTCGCCCGTGCCCTTGATTGACGCTGTTTTTGCGTTCTCATGATATGTTTTCCGCCGCCTGAATATATTTTCAAGCACAACGACAGAGTTATCAACCAGCATTCCGACGCCGAGCGCCAGTCCGCCGAGTGAAACGATGTTCAGCGTCATTCCGGTTGCATAAAGCCCGATAAACGTTGTGATAACGGAAATGGGCATCGAAACACCGATAACCAACGCATTGCGCGCACTTCCGAGGAACAAAAACAGCACGAGGATTGCCAGAAGTCCGCCCGTGATGGCGTTTTCCGCAACGGAATGAATAGAATCCTCAATATAGCTTGCCTGCTCCATTGTGATGTCATATTTGAATTTCGGGTTTTGCGATTTAATTTGTTCGAGCGCCTTTTTAACGCCGTTTACAACGTCAACGGTGTTTGCGTCCGATTCGCCGCTGACGGAAATCGAAATTGATTCCTCTCCGTTTACGCGCGAATAGGTATCGGCTTCCTCATATGTATCGTTAATGCTTGCAACATCGCGCAGATAAATTATCTGCCCCTGACTTGTTGTCAGCGGAACAAGCCCGATTTCCGAAAGCTTTTTGAATTTTCCCATAACGCGGACGGAAAGCTTCTTTTTATTCGCCTCGGTTCTTCCTGCCGGAAGGTCCCTGTTCTGTCCGCTTATTGCCCCGATTATATCGGAAAACGAAAGGTTATATCCGTACATTTTGTCGGGGTCGATGTCAACGTCGATTATTCTGTCCGTTCCGCCGCTGACAGTTACCGAAGCAACGCCGTCAACCGCCTTGAGCTTATCCTCAACGTTATCCTCAACAAATTTTTTCGTTTGCGTTAAATCATAGCCTTCATATGAAACGCTCATCATTGCCGAAGCCATGCTCGACATATCGAGCTTGAGCACCATCGGCTCATCGGCGTCCTCCGGAAGCGTTGCCGAAATCATATTTATGTTATTTTCAATTGTGCTTACGGCTTCGTCAATATCCGTTTTATTCGTAAACTGCGCCATAACAATCGATGACCCCTCCGAGGACTGACTCCTCAGAGTATCCAATCCCGAAACGGAGGCAACCGCGCCCTCAACCGGCTTTGTAACAAGGTTTTCGATTTCCTCCGAGCCTACGTTTGAGTAGTTCGTCATAACGAGAACCATTTTCAAATCCATGTCCGGCATTGCGTCAATGGGCAGCATTGAAAGTGCGTAAGCGCCGATTACAACGAATATCAGCACCGCCATTGTAACGGCTACGGGCCGTTTAACCGATAATTCATGCAGCTTCATCAGTTCACCGGTCCCTTCTTATTCAACTATTTTGATTGCGTTATTCTTCTCGGAAAGATATTCCTTACCCGATAATACAACGCTTTCGCCCTCGCTTATGCCGGAAACGATTTCGGTGTATTCATCGGTTGCAATACCTGTCTGCACTTCTTTTTTCTCGGCTTTCTTCCCGTTTGCAACGTAGACGTACTTTGTTCCGTCCTCATCCTCAAGCAGAGCCTCGCTCGGAACTGTGAGCGCGTCAACCGATGCTTCAATCGTCAGCGTTATATCGGCAAACATTCCGTCCTTAAGCTCGCCGTCCTTGTTTGCGATTGCAACGGACACCTTGTACATTCCCGTCTGCGCATCCTTAACGGGGCTGACGGTTGTTACAGTGCCTTCAATGTCATCTTTACCAATCGTTTTAACCGCAACGCTCGCCTTTGTTCCGACTGTAACATAGGGAATGATTGCTTCGGTCACATTAATTTCCGCGTCAATCGTTGATGTTGCCTTAATTGCATAAACCTCAACGCCCTGCGCAACCATCTGCCCCTTGTTCGCGCTTCTTGAAGCGATGTAACCCGAAATCGGAGCACGAACAACAGTGTTGTTAAGATTGTTTTTCGCGCTGTCGATTCCGACCTGTGCCGCGGAAACCGCAGCCTGTGCGCTTTCAATCTGCGCCTGCGCGCTGTTCATCGCCGCTTTCGCACTGTCAACGCCCGACTGTGCATTAACCTTGCTTTCCTCAAGCACAACGCCGACGGTGAGGTCATAATTTTTCTGCGCCGTGTTAAGGCTGAGCTTTGCATTTTCATATGCCGTCACGGCAGCATCGTAAACGCTTTTGCTGATTGCGCCGCTGTCATAAAGCGCTTTCTGCCTGTTATAATTTGCTTCCGCGTCGTTAAACGCAATCTTTGCGGAGCTGAGCGCCGCCTCGAGCTGTGTTTTTGACTGCTGAGCGCTGCCGTTTGTTGTTGATTTGTATGATGCAACCGCGCTGTTATACGCCGCTTCAGCCTGACCGTACGCCGCTCTTGCGCTTTTAAGCGTTGCCTGCGCCTGGTTATACGATGCCTGCGCCTGATTGTACTGCGTTCTGTAGTCGGTTTCATCAATTTTCAAAAGAATGTCGCCGGCATTTACATAGTCGCCGAGCTCCTTATAAACAGCCGTTGCCTGCCCGGAGGCCTTTGCCGAAACGCTTGTCGATTCGGAAGCTTTTATCTCTCCGGTATATGTAACGGTGTTTTCAACCGTTTTCTTCTCCGCAGCTGCCACGGTTACGTTTGTTGCAGCTTCCGTTTTCTCCTGCTTGGGCATTTCCTTTTTTCCGCAGCCGCCGAACGCAAGAGCAATCGAAGCTGCCGTGAGTACGCTGAGTATTTTTTTCATTGCTTACTTTCCTTTCCTTACTGCTGTAACCCTATGCTTGTTTCATAACCGTACTTTTCAACCGCAAGCTTATACGTAAGCTTTGCTTTTTCAACGCTCTGCAAGCTTGTGCTCACAGCATTCATCTTTGAAGTAAGTTCGGAATTTGTTATAAGCCCCAAATCATATTTAAGCTTTGCAACCTGATATTCCCGCTCCGCAAGCGCCGCTTCGGAGGAAGCAAGCTCAAGCTGCTGCTTTGCGTCAACCACACTGTTATAATAGGATTTTATTGCAAGCTTCACATTTTTTGCCGCATTTGTATATGTGTATTCCGCCTGAACCACCTTTGCGGAGGAAGCCGAGTAAATGCTTGACGTGTGACCTAATATATCGGTATAATCGCGGTAATTCTTTGTCTGCTCGTAAGCGCCCTTAAGGCAGTACATGTCATAGCGCGAATCAAGCGCTTTTTGCATGTCCTCGTCAAGCTTTCCGTCAAACTCCGTATAATCGATTCCGTCCGTAAGTGTGAGTGTGCAGTCTTCCTCATCGAGCTGCAAGCTGAGCTTCAGGCTTTCGATTGCAAGATTCAGCCCGCGGCTCACACTGTCACAGCTTGCCTTTGCGCGATCCTCCGCAAGCTTTGCGTTTGTAACGTCCAGCTCTGCCGCAAGACCGAGGTCGAATTGCTGACGAACCGTGTCCGCGTTCTTTTTTGCAAGGGAATATGCGTCCTCGGTGCATTTTAAAAGCGCCTCTGACAGCTTGACATTGTAATACTGCTCTGTCACCCTATATGCAAGCGATTTTTCCGCCTGCTCCTTTTCCATGTTCTTGCTGTCAAGATTGAACTGTGCCTGCTCAACATAAAAGCCCTTCTGCAGCGCAACCATGTCAAGCTGTGCCGGAATCATCACCGTCTTGCCCGCGGCGTCGCGCTTGTTTTTCTGCGCCTGCTTTAACTGAACCTTTGCGTCCTCAATCGCCGTGTCATAATTATTAAACTGCGGATTATCCTTAAGCGCAAGCTCAATTGCCGCTTCAAGGCTGAGCGAATAGTTCTTCGGCGCTTCGGGTTCTTTGACCTCCTCCGCCTGATCCTCTGCCGGAGCGGAAGCTGCGCCCTCCGTTTTTTCCTCCGTTTTTGTTTCGGCAGGCGCCTCAACATAAACATTTTTAACCTCGCTGCGTTTTGCCTGTGCACTCACAACGAACGACATTGAAAGCGCGGCGCAAAGCAGCGGCGATAAAATTTTCTTAATCATAGCCTTTCTCCCCTCAAAAAATTATGATAACTCAAAAGCGCCCGTATACAATCTGTAGTAAATGCCTTTCTTTGCAATCAGCTCATCGTGACTGCCGCGCTCGATAATGCTTCCGTGGTCAAGCACGATAATGACATCGGAGTTTTTAACCGTTGAAAGCCTGTGCGCGATTACGAAAACCGTTCTGCCTTTCATCAGCGAATCCATTCCTCGCTGAACAATTGCCTCGGTGCGCGTGTCGATTGATGATGTTGCCTCGTCAAGAATCATAACCGGCGGATCGGCAACGGCTGCTCTCGCAATCGAAATCAGCTGCCGCTGACCCTGCGAAAGATTCGAGCCCCCCTCGGCTATAACCGTATCGTATTTCTGTGGCAGCATTTCGATAAAGCTGTGCGCATTTGCAAGCTTCGCCGCCGCTATGCACTGTTCATCGGTTGCTTCGGGATTTCCGAATTTCAGATTTTCCATAATCGTTCCCGTGAACAGATTGACATCCTGAAGCACAATTCCAAGGCTTCTTCTCAAATCGGCTTTCTTTATTTTATTGATATTGATTCCGTCATACCTTATCTTGCCGTCGTCAATATCATAAAACCTGTTAATTAAATTCGTTATTGTGGTTTTGCCTGCGCCCGTTGCCCCGACAAAGGCAACCTTCTGTCCCGGCCGCGCATAAACGCAAACATCGTTAAGCACCTGCTTGCCCTCGGTGTAGCTGAAATCAACATGATCAAGCACAATGTCGCCCTCAAGTTTTGTGTAGGTTATGCTTCCGTCACTGTGCGGATGCTTCCATGCCCATATGCCCGTATGGTTCGGCGATTCGTTTATAACACCGTTTTCATATGTTGCATTGACCAGCGTAACATAACCGTTATCCTGCTCGCCCGGCTCGTCAAGCATGTCAAATATTCTTTCCGCCCCGGCAAGCGCCGATATAATCGCGTTAAGCTGCTGAGAAATCTGCGAAATAGGCATAAGGAAATTTCTTGAAAGCTGCAAGAACGATGCAATCATTCCGAGCGTCATCACATTAATACCCGTCAGCGACAGGTTCGGCAGCTCAGCAATCGCAAGACCGCCGCCGACAATCGCAATCAGAACATAGAGAAGGTATCCGAAATTGTTCATCAGCGGCATGAGAATATTCGCAAAGCTGTTCGCTGCCGTCTGATTCTCGCACAAGGTATCGTTTCTTTCGTCAAACCCCTCCGTGCACTTTTCCTCATGGCAGAAAACCTTAACAACCTTCTGCCCGTTTATCATTTCCTCGATATATCCGTTCACATCGGCAAGCGCTCGCTGCTGCTTCACAAAGTAAGAGCCGCCGCGCCCCGTGATGACCTTAAGCGCCTGAAACACGCCGATAAGGAACAACACCGCAAACAAAGTCAGCCAAACGCTCACCGTCAGCATTGCGCAGAAAACGCATGTCACAGTAATAATCGATGAAAACGCCTGCGGAATACTCTGCGAAATCATCTGCCGCAGCGTATCGGTATCGTTTGTGTAGTAGCTCATTACATCGCCGTGCGTGTGCGTGTCAAAATATTTTATCCCCAGCGTTTGCATGTGCGAGAACATTTCATCGCGGATATTTTTCAGCACTCCCTGAGAGATATTCGCCATCATTCTGTTATAAAACAATGCTGCCAGAGCTCCGATCGCGTAAATGCACGCCATAAGCATTATAACGCGCAGCAGCCCCGAATAATCCGGTACTTTCTGCGACAAAAGCGGCATAATATAGCCGTCTATCAGCGTTTTGAGGAACAATGACGCAACAACGCCCGTCACCGAGCTTATCACAATGCACACAAGCACAAACAAGAAGTGCAGCTTATAGCTTTTAAGATAGGAAAGCAGACGCTTAGCCGTCTTGGGATTGAACTTCATTCTCTCCTTTTTATTCGTAAACATCGCGGCGTTATTCCTGTTCATTCTGCTCATCCTCGCTGCCTCCCTTCACCTGCGACATATAAATTTCCCTGTAAACATCACTTGTTTTCATCAGCTCGTCATGGCTGCCGAACGCCAATATCTTTCCGTCATCAAGGATAAGCACGCGGTCAGCGTCCTGAACGGAGGATATTCTCTGCGCAATGATAAGCTTTGTCGTGTCGGGAATTTCCGTTCTGAAAGCGCTTCTTATTTTCGCGTCCGTCTTTGTATCAACGGCGCTTGTTGAATCGTCCAGAATAAGTATTTTCGGCTTCTTCAGCAGTGCACGCGCAATACAAAGACGCTGGCGCTGTCCGCCGGAAACGTTCGTACCGCCCTGCTCGATATATGTATCATAGCCGTCGGGCAGCTTTTCGATAAATTCATCGGCGCACGCAAGCGCGCAAACGCGGCGGATGTCCTCATCCGTTGCATTCTCATCGCCCCAGCGCAGATTTTCCTTTATCGTGCCCGAGAAAAGCACGTTTTTCTGCAAAACAACGGAAACTGCGTCGCGCAGTGTTTCAATATCGATGCTGCGCACATCGTCGCCGCCGACAAGCACTGCGCCCTCCGTCACATCGTAAAGGCGCGGAATCAGCTGCACAAGCGTTGATTTTGCCGAACCGGTTGCGCCGATTATTCCGATTGTTTCACCGGATTTGATTTTCATGTTAATATTGTCAAGGCACGGTTTTCCCGCCGTTTTGTTATACCGAAACGTCACATTCTTAAATTCTATGCTGCCGTCCTTCACCTCATGCAGGGGATTGTCGCAGTTTTCAAGCACGCTTTCCTCCCCCAGCACCTCGGCAATTCTTTCGGCGCTGGCGCGTGCCATGATTATCATAACGAACACCATTGAAACCATCATCAGGCTCATGAGAATCTGCGATGAATATGTCATCAGGCTCATCAGTCCGCCGGTTGAAAGTCCGCGCGCAAGCTCATTTCCCGATGCAACGATTATTTTTGCACCGAGCCACGAAATCAGCAGCATGCATGTGTACACGCTTATCTGCATGAGCGGCATGTTGAATGCAAGAATTTTTTCGGCTGTTGAAAAGTCATCGTAAATCTGTTCGGAAATTTTTCCGAATTTCCGCTTTTCGTCCTCCTCGCGCACAAAAGATTTCACAACGCGGATTCCGAGCAGGTTTTCCTGCACAACGCTGTTGAGCTTGTCGTACGTTTTAAACACGCGCACAAACCGCGGATGCGCATGCTTGATAACGATTCCCAGTCCCACTGCAAGAAAAGGGATAACACAAATAAAAATCATTGAAAGCTCATGGTTTATCCGAAATGCCGCAGCAAACGAAAAAATCAGCATGAACGGCGCTCTGATGGCAGTTCTTACAATCATTTGATATGCGTTCTGCACGTTTGTGACATCGGTTGTAAGCCTTGTTACAAGGCTCGCCGTTGAGAACTTGTCAATATTTTCAAATGCGAACTCCTGAACGTTATGAAACATGCTGCGCCGCAGATTCCTTGCAAATCCGCACGATGCAACCGCTGCATACCGCCCGGCAAGCATTCCGAAAAGCATGCTCAGGATTGCAAAAATCACAAGCATTACCCCATATTTGAGAATAACGTTCATGCTGCCGGCATAAACGCCTTTATCCAGCAAATCCGCCATGAGATACGGAATCACTATTTCCATTATTACTTCAAGGAACACCGTGAACGCCGCCAGAAACGACGGCTTTTTGTATTCCCCGATACAAGCAGTCAGTTTTTTAATCATATGCTCCTCCCCCGCTGTCATTCCTTTTGAATATTTTCACGCATTTTCGCGATTACCTTATAGAATGTGTCCAAATCCTTCTGCGGAATCGCGTCAAGCGTTTTTGCTTCAATTTCCCCGTAGATGCTCTCAATGTTTTTTATCATGCTCTTTGCACTGTCCGTCAGCACAATTTTTTTCAGCCGTGCGTCTCCGCTGACCTTTTCGCGCATTATAATCCCCTTTTCCTCCATGTTTTTCAGCACCTTGGAAACGGAGCTTCTCCGCACGTCAAATTTCTTTTCTATATCGCGCTGGCAAACGTCCCTGCCTCGATTTTCTGCCAGGAACGTAATAATTTTGGCATTTGTCGGAGATATGTAACGGTTTTCGCATTGCTTGCTTCTTTTCTCAAATTCGCGGTGCATGACATATACAAGGCTCATGATTTCGCGTCCGAAAGTTAATCTTCCGCTCATTTTTTCACACTTCCTTTTTGCGATAACTTGTTTGACGTCTAACATTATACAGCCTTATTTTTGAAAGTCAATAAACAAAATGTGAATATTCTATTAATTTGCCGGTTCTTTAGGCGTAAAGGTAAAGGCAAAAGCAAGACACGGCAATGCAACCGCACAAAGCGCCGCATTACCGTGCCTTTAAAAATACTTTACTTTCTTGAAATTCCGATAATTTCATACTCGATTCTGCCCATCGGAGCCTCAACCGTCACAACCTCGCCAAGCTTGTGACCGAGAAGTGCATTCCCCACAGGCGATTCATCGGAAATTTTGCCCTCCATCGGGTCTGCCTCGGTTGATCCGACAATCGAATATTCCTCCTCCGAGCCGTCCGCACAGTCCTTCACCTTAACCTTTGCGCCGACGGAAACAACATCGGTTGCGATATTATCCTCATCAATAACCTTTGCATTATTGAGTATATTCTCAATCTCAACAATTCTTGCCTCAATTTCAGCCTGTTCGTTTTTAGCTTCATCATACTCGCTGTTCTCCGAAAGGTCACCAAATGAAAGCGCTCGCTTGATTGCCGCCGTGTTTTCCTTTCTTCTGACCGTTTTGAGATTTTCAAGCTCGTCCTGAAGCTTCTGCAAGCCTTCGCTTGTAAGTAAAACCTGTTTTGCTGCCATAATTGAAAAACCTCTTTTCATTTTTTCCTATTCATGTTATTTTAACATTAAAAAAGCGATGTGTCAAGCAAAAAAACTTCGTTTTCACCGTTATTTATTTCAATGCTTGCATCATTTTCCGGAACAATGCGCAGAAATGAATACAGCGATGCTGTCGGCGCTCCGCCCCAAAGCTCAATGAACGAATCCGCCTGTCCGTCATAAATGCGGAAATCTCCTATATTATACACATTTGCACCGCTTCCGCTCACAAGGCTGAGCACGGGATAGCTTGTGAAATTCGCGGCTGCGTCGTTTTCGCCCTTAATAATCATCACATCGTCCTTTTCATTGTAGCAAAACGACGGAATGTGCCTGACGACCGTTCCGTACTTGAAATACAGTTCATCATACAGCACGCTTTTTGCCGGAGACGTTGAAACCACCGTGAACAGCCGCGCACAGCCGCGGATTTTTTCAATTATTCTCGCCGCCGCGGAGCTCTGCGCCGACACATATATTTCGGAAAGCGGAAATTTCAGCCCGCTTTTCGCGGCAACTGCGCGGACAGCCTTTTCGATTATCGCAAGCGAGGTCGGCAGCGTCACCGCCGCATATTTTTTAACATATTTCGAGGTGAGCTTTCCTTTCGCCATTTCGCTGTCGGGCATGATTTTTCTTCCTCCGGCATATTTCACAACCTTTTTGAGTGAGCGTACATTGTCGCGCACATAAAAAACATCGGCAGCTTCGGTGCGCTCGAACTGCGGATTAACCGAAAAAAGTCCGCGTTTTTTCAGCGGCTTTATTATAACGGCATCATACATATGCTTATCCCCCCTGTGACAATATATTCGCCGCAGGGGGGATATATTATTTTATTTTCGTTCCGTGCGCAGTTTTCCCTCGATGTATTTGATTTTGCCCTTTTTTACCTCGATAACGGTTTTTTCAAGAACCTTTTCCGAACCGTACTCATATTTCAGGTATGTCACCGTTCCGTCACCGCCGCCCGAGGACTGCCACTTTTTTTCATAAACGCAGCGCACTCCGTTTTCGATTTTTTCCTCCGTACCTATCCAGTACGGATAATCGTTATAAAGGTCAAGCAGCGTATTTGAAGCTTCCGTGTCCATGTCGGAAAGCTTTATGTCGGCATTTTCAAGAATTTCTGCCTTTCTTCCTATTTTATCGAGGTATTTTTGAGCATAAGCCTTTTCCTGCGCAAAGCACTCCCCGTAAAAGCTGTCCGATCCGGAAAGCGCCTGCTTCCACATGTCTTTCGGAAACATTTCTTTAATTGAGCTTGCGTAATAGCTGCCGTCCATCGGCACTTTATATTCAAGAAGCTTGTTATTGCTGTCAAAAGTTATCCTCACCGGTATAACGCCCGAGCCCGAAACCTTGACGAAGGCTCCGTTCTGAAAACCGTACTCACCGTAGCTTGTCATCACATAAACAATTTTTTTGTCCGGCTTTCCGTCCGACTCCGTGTTCTCCGTGCCGAGAATCACATGCCCCTCCGCAACACATTCGCCCTCCGAGTATGAGCCGTTTTCACTTGATATTATAGCGTCCGCAACGAGCTCATCGATGCTCATCAGCGCTCTGCTGCCGTAAACCTCCTGATAAAAGCTTTTGAAAGAATCATAATCCTTTGCCGCGTTTTCAAACGAAGCGCCGAACTTCTCCGCCATTTCGCTGCGCGTGTAATTGTATTCCCCATCCGTGAATTTATAAGTAACATAGCCTGCGTTATCAACAAGTGCCAGTATAACTGCGGACTGGCGCATAAGCTCGCTCTCGTCCTTTGATTTCCCTTCAAAGCGCCTGATAATTCCGTACGGTTCAGAGGAGGTTTGCAGCTCCATCCCCGTTGCTTTTCCGCATTTTCCCGAGGAATCAAGCCCGTCTATAATCGCGCCCACACCGCTCGCATTGCCGACATATTTCTGTCTGTTATCGAAAAGCTTTTTCAGTTCCTTTTCCGAGCTGTCCGATGTATATATTGCCGTCGGTCCGTCAGCTCCCCCGATAACCGAGATGTTTTCTCCGCTGCACGCGGCAAGCGCGCCGCACGCAAGCACAGCCGCCGCAATCACGGAAAACGCTGCAAATCCGCGTTTTTTTGCGGTTGGCGTCAGTATGTTTTCGAATCTCTTCTTTGCCTTTTTTCCGCTTTCTGAAAATGATGTTGAAAGCATCGGCGGTTTTAAATAATCAGCCATTCCTGTTCCCTCTTTTCATATATTTAAGTATTGTCATTGAATAAAATTTTTTATAATCATCGGTCGTCTGTTTAACAACCGCGTCATCACAGGAATATTCCATGTCGCGCTGCGCCTTGTTTACCATTATATAAACCAGCGGATTAAAAAAATGCACGGAATTTGCAATCAGAAGCAGCAGCCGAAACCACATGTCGCCGCGGCGGCAGTGCATAAGCTCATGCTTCAGTATCACGCCGAGCTCCTCCTCCGAGTATTGTCCGACGGGCAAAAGAATGATCGGTTTTATAAATCCCGTCATCATCGGCACCTTGATTTTAGGACAGGTATAAACGCCGATTCCGCGTTCCGTTTTAACATAGCTGCGGCATTTTCCGGTTTTGCGCCTGAAAATCGCATATGCTGTCAGATGGTATATAAGAAAGCAGCTGCTGCCGATCGCCCACAATGCGGCGATAAGTCCGCGAAGCGTTATCAGCGGAGCATATACAATTGGAGATTCCGCACCGACTGCAAGCTCCCCTGCTCTTTCTCGGTTCATGATACGGATTGAATAATTACTGCCGTCATCCGGCGAGGGTGCAACCGTCACAACAGTATTTTCCCCTGTGTCCGGCAGTTTTATCGGCGCAGTGTTCAGCGGTATGCGCAGCGGAACAATCAGCCGCAGCGCAATTGTCAGCCAGACAATGCAGCGCCACCTTGCACTGTACCGCCTGTCAAATATCGGCGAAAGCAGCAGAAGCGCCGCTATCACAAACGACATTGTAAGTGAAATCATTAGAATGTTCTGAACCATCACTTTACCCCGCTGATAAATTCCTCAAGTTCGTTTATATCACTTTTTGTCAGCTCGCCCCCGTCGTACAGTGATGCAATCAAGCTTTTCACGGAATTATGGTGCAGCTTTTTTAAAAACGACTTGCTCTCTCGGCGGAGATAAAGCTCCTTTTTTACCGTCGGAGGGTACATGTTAAGCCGCCCGTCCTTCCTGCATTTCAGAAAGCCGCGCTCGCAAAGCCTGTCAAGAAGCTTCAGCACCGTCGGGCGCGCCCAGCCGCGGTCAAGCCGCGCCGTTATGTAATCCGTGTTGACCTCTCCGCCTGCGTCCCATATTATCATCATAATTTCAAGCTCGCTGTCCGGAATCCTTGCCGCATCGTTCATTTTAATAACCTCTTTTGCATTGTTGTTAGACGTTTGTCTAACTTAACTTTATTTTACACTTGTCTAACAGCCTTGTCAAGTCATTTTATAAAAATTTAATATATAAAACTCCGTAACTCAAGAAAAGGTAAATATATTGACAAAGGCAAAAATATTACTTATTTACCTGAATTAATTTATGATAATGATGAAACAAGCCAAGTTAAAGCTACTATATATAAATCCGGGGAAAAAATTGGCGCGTTCAGGATTGGAACAGCAGAAAAAAACAGAAGTGTGACAGGACTGAGCGTTTACGGCATATCAAATGATAATTGGTTTGGCATACTTCACGAATTTGTAAATTACAGCGGAAATCCTGATGATGAGGAATATACACAGACATCAGTAAAATTTAATACGAAGGATGGGAAAATTCAAACATCTGAGAGTCGTTTTAATTATGATGAAATTATTAAATTATCAAAAGATGATACCTATTGCATGAGTTTTACAGATAAAACGTTGACAATTAAACCAATCAGTGAATATTTTGGGGACTGGGGTAATAATGACATATATTTTTTGACAAACGGCTGACCGTGAAATCTATGGCAAACTTAAACGACCAAATTGGAAAAATCAATAAACAAATTAAGCGGTTGCAGAACAAAAGGAAAACATTGCCCCAAGGAGAGTGAAGAAAGCGGGATTGCACATACGGAAGTTCTGTTACCCTCACACGCACCGCCCAACTTTCAAAATCGCTCTGCCCTGTGGAACTCTGTCGAGAAAATCGAGAAGTCCAAAAAGTCACAGCTTGCAAGAGAAATTGAGATTGCCATAAGGCATAACTTCCTTACCGGGCTGTGGCTAATGTGCCGCGCTCCGATTTTATAAAAAAACGGAGCAAGCAATATATTGCTCACTCCGATGTGGCTTAAGAATGAAATTTACTTCTGATAACGGGGAAAGCATTCTTCTCCGCCACAAGCGTTCCGTGCTCCTCAATCATGACGGCTGTTCCCGGCGAAACCGTGCTTCCAAATTCCGAAGCGGAGCTCACGGCGCTGCCATCGGTCACCATGTAGTATTTATCCTTATATGAATAAAGCGTTCCGCCGAAATAACTGCTGAGTGCATGGCACAGTGAAATAACATTTTCGAAAGAATCAAGCTCCGTCATAATACGCTTTTTGCGACTCTGCGCCGTTCTTCTCGAAAACAGCTCCGAGCCCTTCACAGATGATATTTTGTCAAACAACGCTTTTTCTTCATCGCTGTCCACCTTGGTTACAAACAGCGTTATGTCATTATCGCGGCTGTTCATCGCCGACTCTATGACAAGACGCGAATTTTTGCACGAAAAGCCCGTTTCCGCCTCTGCCTGTTTCAAAAGCGAAATAAACATCTCGCGCGTTTCGGGCAGATTTTTGGCGACTGCATCGGCGCTCACGCCCCATTTCGCCAAATCCTCGCTTGCAATTATCACTTTTATTTTATTCGGCTTTAATTTTTCAAACCTCACAGCAACCACCTCTTTACCCCAATTATACTATATTCACATGCATTTTGAAAGGAACAATAATTTCCTTATTTCCGCAAAAAAAATCATGCGTCGCCTATCATCATTTCGCGGTATCTGCCGGGAGTTATATGGTAAATTTTCTTGAACGCGCGCATATATGCCTGCACCGTTCCGAAGCCTGCCTTCTCCGCAATTTCGTTTATCGTCATATCTTCGTCAAGAAGCAGCGGCATGGTGACATTCACCCTGTATCGGTTTATATACTCACCGATGCCGATGCCGCAGCCTTTCTTGAACACTTCTGTCAGCCTCGGCTGCAAAACACCCGTTATATCCGATACCATGGAGGCGCTCATCTGAATATCGCTATAGTTTTCTCAATAAAACCGACAGCCTTTTTCAGCATTGCTTCATCGGAATGAACCCTTGATGTTTTCACACCCGTACAAATTTCCCGTATAATCCGATCCGCCACAATGCTCGGCGCCGAATCTGTCATTTTCTGTATCAGTTCTATCTCGTCATAGAAAAATCCGGGAATCTCCCTGTTCATTTTCCTTACCGTTTCCGCAAAAAGAACAATTGTATACGATTCAGCATAGCTTTTTATGCTCAGCTTACCGTAAATATAGTCAATCATTTCCTTTGCTTTAATACATTCTCTGTTTTTCAAAAATCCGTATAAAATATTTATTCGCTCAATCATTTTAAATTTTCCAAATATTCCGTAGCCTTTGCCAATTGATTATCCTTTGTTTTATAAAAATCATACGATATATCGTTCAAATACAGATATTCGTAAAATCCCGGTATACCGCTTGCATCGTATCCGAGCCGCATTTGCATGCTGCGAACCGCTGCCGCCGTGCTCTCATTAAAGGTTTCATCCGGTTCTTCGTCAAAATACCCGAGCGCATTTAAACGCTGTTCAAGCGCAAGCGTCATCTTTCCGCCGGACGTGCCCTCTTCTACCTTGTCAAAATCAATTTTTTCAAATGCGCTTTCATCAACCTTGACTGAATCATTTTCAACCGCAATATCGGGCGTTATCCCGATTGTGTTTATTCGGTCGCCCTTAACCGAATAAAACTCTCCGAACGTGTATTTCATTCCTGCACCGGTCAGAAGGCGCGACAAAACCTGCATGCTGCCTTTTCCGTATGTCTTTGTGCCGATTATTTCGGCAGCGCCCCTACCCTGAAATGCCATCGAAAGAAATTCGCTTGCCGATGCGCTGTTTTCATTAACCAAAACCGCAATTTTCAGCTTCGGCGCATTATAGTTTGTTGAATACACGAATTTGTTCGCATCGGAATCTTTGTACCTCAGCTCGCCGAGCTTTCCTGCACTGATAAATATATTCGCAATCGCCAGCGCAGCGTCAAGGTCGCCGCCGGGATTGTTGCGCAAATCAAGCACAAGCTTCTTTACCCTGTTTTTTTGCAGCTCGTCAACATAAGCCTGAACCTCATCGGGAGAATTTTTTGAAAACTCCGTAAGCTTTAAATAACCTATCTCGTCACTGAGCATTTTGGTTTCCGTGTGCTTAACTGTGACGGGTGCGCGCGTGCAAACCGTTTTAAAGGTTGTGTCGCCTCTTCGCAGCTCTATTTCAACATCGCTGCCCGTTTCTCCGACAACAAGGCTGCGCACATCTGCCGTTGTCATTCCCTCGGTTGAGGTTCCGTTCACGCCTATTATATAATCCCCTTCGGCAATTCCTGCCTTGGCGGACGGTGAACCGTCATAGACCGACAGAACAACAACGCCGTTATCATTTTGAGTTATAACAACGCCGATTCCGGAAAATTCGCCCGAAATATCCTCCGTCATTGCTTTGTATTCTTCGGGTGTATAAAATGCCGCATGTTTATCGTCAAGACGGTTAATCATTGCCTCAATTGCGGAATTAATATCAAAGCTTCCGTTATCTATTGTGTTGCATATAACCGAGAAAAGCAGCTCCTCATCGGTAATTCCGTAGTAATAATTATCGGCAATCGTGTGTGCATATGCCTTAATCATGTTTTTCTGCATGTAGTTGGAATAGGATTCAACCTTTTCCATCGGATCTTCTGCCGGCTGCGGCGCCGTCGTTTGTTCCTCCGCAAATACAGAAGGCGTGCACAGCGTCATCGCCGCTGCCGTCAGCAGTGCAAACAGTCTGTTTTTAAATTTATAAGCCACTTTGGCACTCTCCTTTCAACATCGGCGATACATTTTTTACATTTTTTCCGGGGCGTTTACTCCGAGCAGTCTGAGCACATTTCCTATCACAACGCGCGTGCTTTCAATAAGCAGCAGCCTTGCGTGCATAAGCTTTTCTTCCTCGTCACGCACGCGGCACGCATTGTAAAATGAATGGAAATGCGATGCAACGTCAATCACATACCTTGTCAGATTGCTGGGTTCAAAGCTTTCGGCAGCCGAGCGGATTTCCTCGGGAAGTCTTGCCAGCTGATACAAAAGCTCAAGCTCCTCTTTTTTGGTAAGAAGTGACACATCAGTGTCCGCCGCTTTCGGAATTTCCGTTCCGTTCTCCTTTAAAATACGGATTATGGAACAAATTCTCGCATAAGCATACTGAACATAGAACACGGGGTTTTCGTTTGACTGGCTCACCGCGAGGTCAAGGTCAAAATCCATATGACTGCCTGCCGCACGCATATTAAAGAAGAAACGCGCCGCGTCAACTCCGATATCCTCTATCAAATCGGCAAGCGTTATCATTTTTCCCGTGCGCTTGCTCATGCGCGCGATTTCGCCGCCGCGCATAAGGCGTACAAGCTGAATGATAAGCACCTTTAACCTGTCTCCGTCTATTCCGACGGCTTCCATAGCGCCTTTCATTCGTGCAATATGCCCATGATGATCCGCGCCCCAAATGTTAATTGCAAGGTCAAATTTGCGGTCGCGCAGCTTATTGATGTGATAAGCTATATCTGCTGCAAAATAGGTCGGGATTCCGTTTGCGCGGACAAGCACATCGTCCTTTGCATTTTCCTTATCCTCGCAGAATTGTGAGGATTTTATCCAAAGCGCGCCGTCCTTTTCATATGTCATGCCGCACTGCTTAAGCTTTTCGACAGCTTCCATAACCTTGCCGCCGTTATGCAGTGTGCTTTCCGAAAACCACACATCGTAATTTATTCTGTATTCGCCGAGCGTTTTCTTCAGCGCGGCAATGTTCAGCGGAAGCGCATAACCGATGAGCGTCTGCTTGCGCTCCTCCTCGCTTTTTTCCAGAAGGATGCTTCCGAATTTATCTATATAATTCTGCGCATGAACCTTTATATCATCGCCCTGATAGCCGTCCTCGGGAAATTCAACCGCGTCCTCTCCGCGCAAAAGCTGAATATAACGCGCCGAAAGGCTTCTGCCGAACTTATCAATCTGAGCGCCTGCGTCGTTTATATAAAACTCCTTTGTAACCTTCCAGCCTGCGGCGGAAAGCACGTTTGCAAGCGTGTCACCCAAAGCGCCGCCGCGCGCATTGCCCATGTGCATCGGACCTGTGGGGTTTGCGCTGACGAACTCAACAACAACGCTTTTTCCGTTCGCAATGTCAATGCTTCCATAGCTTTCTCCCTCAGCTTCGATTTCCGAAAGCGTGTTATAAAGATAGCTTTCATCAAGATAAAAATTAATGAAGCCCGGACCTGCAATCTCGATTTTTTCCGCACCGAGAGCCTTGCCGTCAAGATTTTCTGTGATTTTTTCCGCTATCATGCGCGGAGCGCTGTGCGCCGCACGTGCAAGCAGCATGGCAATATTCACGGCGTAATCACCGTGCCCCTTATCCTTGGGTGTTTCAACGGCAAAATCGGGAATTTCAATTCCCCCGTAAGCTTTCTGTGCAGCCTCTTTCACCGCGCTGTATATTTCCGATTTTTTCTTATATAGCGTGTTTGCCATTATCTTCCGTCCTTTCGCTGTCACACACGCACATTAAGCGATATACCGTTATGCGTCTGCGCAACATTATTTATATCCATAATATAGTCAATGTCAATATTGCCGCCGTTTTCATCAATTGCCACGCTGACATCGTTGGCGGTTACGGTAATTGTAAAATCGCCGTACGGCGTTTCGTAATGACCGATATGGCACTGACCCTTTTCAAATATCATGTGAGTGTTCGTCTGACCGCGGCGCATCATCGTGACCGTTCCGTCGGGGCTGATTTTCAGCGTTGTGCGGCATTTTTCAAGGCCGGCAAGCTCACCCTCGTTATAGCTGAGATAAAACTTTCCGTTCTTGTTGTAAAAGCTTCCCTGCGTTGTCATTTCAAGGCTGTCGCTGTCGCCGTCAAGCTCCTGAGAGCCTTTTATTGAAATATAAACATCCTTTTTCATTCCGAAAACGCCTCCGTCCTGCGCACTTTGGTATCAAGCGGACATCCGAGGAAAATACTCCCGAGCTCGACAAAGTTTTCCACTGAGTCGGAAACATAAAACTCGCTTTTACCGCCCTCAGTCCTTTCGCAGAGGGCATTTTGCTCCGCAAGGTACTCACGCGCGCTTCTTGCCGCCATTGCTCCCGGGCTGACAAGCTTAACTCCGCTTCCCATTATATCAGAAATGACACCCTCAAGCAAGGGGTAATGTGTGCATCCCATGATAAGTGTATCCACACCTTCCTCTTTAAGGGGAGCAAGGTAATCTGCGGCAATAAGGCGTGCCGCCTCGCTTTCGGCATATCCGTTTTCAACGAGCGGAACAAACATCGGGCAAGCGTTCGAGAACACCTCCGCCTTCGGTGAAATGCCGCGGATTATTTCCCCGTATTTTCCGCTTTTGACGGTTACCGATGTTCCGATTACGCCGATGCGGTTGTTTTTTGTCAGGCGCAGCGCTTCATGGCAGGCGCTTTCAAGAACGCCCATTATTTTTATGTCATATTTCCCGGCAAGCGACGGCAGCGCAACGCTGCTCGCCGTTCCGCAGGCGGCTATTATAAGCTTAATATCGTGCTTAAGCAAAAATTCAATATCTTCCTTTGTATAGCGGATTATCGTTTCGCGGCTGCGGTTTCCGTACGGCACTCTGCCGGTATCCCCGAAATAAATTATATCCTCCCCGGGCATAACCTGCATCACCTGCCTTACGGTTGTAAGTCCGCCGAGTCCGCTGTCAAACACTCCGATAGGGCGATTATCCATTTAACTTCCGTCCTTTTTATTTAATCAGACTTTCTCCCGTCATTTCAGCCGGTTTATCAAGCTTCATAAGCTCGAGCATTGTGGGGGCAATGTCCGCAAGTCTGCCGCCGCTTCTGAGCTCGCAGTCAGCACCTGCAACAATGAAAGGCACGGGATTCGTCGTGTGCGCCGTGAACACATCATGCGTTACGGGATCAAGCATCTGATCGGCATTTCCGTGGTCAGCCGTCACGCACACCGTTCCGCCCTGAGCAAGCACAGCGTCAATAACCTTGCCCATGCACTCGTCAACAGTTTCAACCGCTTTTACTGCGCATTCAAACACGCCTGTGTGTCCGACCATATCGCAGTTTGCATAATTGAGAATTATAGCGTCATACTTTCTGCTGTTAATGCGCTTGAGAACCTCGTCCGTAACCTCATAAGCGCTCATCTCGGGCTTAAGGTCATATGTTGCAACCTTGGGTGACGGAATAAGCGCGCGGTCCTCGTTTTCATACGGCGCTTCTACGCCGCCGTTAAAGAAGAACGTTACATGAGCATATTTCTCCGTTTCAGCAATTCTGAGCTGACTGAGTCCTTTATTCGATATATATTCGCCAAATGTGTTTTTAAGCTCCTCGGGCTTAAACGCAACGTCAACATTCGGCATTTTTGCATCGTATTGCGTCATGCACACATAGTGCACGGGGAAAAATCCGTTTCTGCGCTTGAAGCCCTCAAAATCTCCGTCAACAAGTGTGCGGGTGATTTCACGCGCACGGTCGGGGCGGAAATTGAAGCAGATAACGCTGTCGTTTTCTGAGATTTTCGCATCGTCCGAAATAACCGTCGGAACAACAAATTCATCGGTAACGCCTGCATCGTACGATTTCTGAATTGCTTCAACAGCGGAATTTTCCTTAGCGCCCTCGCCGTAAACCAATGCGGCATATGCCTTTTCAACGCGCTCCCAGCGGTTGTCACGGTCCATTGCATAGTATCTTCCCGAAAGAGTTCCGATTTTTCCGACTCCGAGTTCTTTCATTTTATCTTCAAGCTGCTTAACATATTCAATTCCGCTTGTGGGCGAAACGTCGCGTCCGTCCATAAATCCGTGAACGAACACTTTTGTAAGTCCGCTGCGCTTTGCAAGCTCCAGAAGCGCAAACATATGCGTTATATGACTATGTACGCCGCCGTCGGACAAAAGCCCGTAAATATGAAGTGCACTGCCGTGCTTTTTGCAGTTCTCAACAGCCTTTAAGAAAGCATCGTTTTCAAAGAAATCTCCGTCCCCGATAGCCTTTGTGATTCTCGTAAGCTCCTGATACACTATTCTGCCGGCGCCGATATTTGTGTGTCCGACCTCGCTGTTGCCCATCTGACCGTTCGGAAGACCGACGTCAAGTCCGCTCGCGTTAATAAGCGTGTGCGGATATTTTTCAAGCAGCTTATCCATAACAGGCGTTTTTGCCGCATATATAGCGTTTCCCTCAGTGTTTGCACTGTATCCGTATCCGTCGAGAATCATAAGCATTACAAGCTTTTTATTTGTTGAAGCCATCAGGCTCAACTCCTTTCTTTGTGGTAAAATAGTAGCGCGCAGGCTTAAAAAGGGGCTGTAAAAAATGCCCGGATTATTTTTTTCCTATCCCCCTAATAAACGGGGCTGTAAAAAAATTTTTACAGCCCCCAAGGGTTATTT
>OGMF01000851.1_pt1 | contig 32835 bp, 32 predicted proteins | sample 1572921 | NCBI WGS metagenome assembly OGMF01 (sample SAMEA2581919, study PRJEB24529) | metagenome | biome: Human gut stool | place: China | collected 2011 | reverse complement strand
ACGCTAGTCACAGCGGTGTCTGGAAACGGCGAGCCCGTGAGCATCAACGGACAGGATCTGTCCACCGGCGGCAGCGCAACCGTTGCCATCCCCGACAGCGGCAGAACCGACATTGTCGTGAAAATCGGTGCTAAAACCTACACGCTGACGATTCTGCGCGATAGCGGCACAGGCGACGGTGAGCATACTCACAGCTACGGCAGCGAGTGGAAGTACGATCCCGACAACCACTGGCATGAGTGCTCCTGCGGAGATAAGGCCGATAAGGCGGTACACGACTTCAAGTGGGTTGTTGACAAGGAAGCGACCGCAACGCAAAAGGGCTCCAAGCATGAGGAGTGCAAGGTTTGCGGCTACAAGAAGTCGGCAGTTGAGATTCCGGCTACGGGAACACCGTCTGAGCCAGGCAAGCCGACAGGTCCGGATTTTCCGCAGACCGGTGACAACAGTGATATGATCCTCTGGATTGCACTGCTGTATATCAGCGGCGGTGTTCTGACAGGTGTAATGGTATTTGATAAAAGGAAAAGACATTCCGTCAAATAATCAAAGATAAGTAACAATTAACGATCCATCACGTAAACATCACAATTACGGCACAGAAGGCATAAAAACCGCTGTGCCGTATTTCTTTTCTTGGCGACTGTTTTTGAGAAATAAGCAATTTCTCGGGCATAACCCAACATTTTTTTGCCGGATTCCATGTATACTGTGTATATCACACTTATGCACTTTTTCATTTTTACCCCGGCAAGCGGATACACGGATATCAACAGAGTTTGGCACAACAAATAACTCAACCGACGCAGAACCAGATAATGAGGATGAGTTAGACGAATTGCTAAATTCATCATATATATCCTTCCGGACTCCTCAACAAACAATAAAATCCATGTGTTTGCAATCAGGCAAATGCATGGATTTTTTATATTGTGTTTTGAAAAATGTATCTTTGGGAATATAGAGAAACGAAGTTGATAAAATAATGAAAACGGGATATAATTAGGTTGTAAGGAAAGTAAGGAATACATTACCGGAGAATGGAGGGTTTTATATGGAATTAGCTAAAGTAACATCAAAAGGTCAGGTTACCATACCTATTGAAATCAGAAAAAAACTTGGAATTAAGAATGGCGATAAGATATTGTTTGTTGAGGAGTCTGGAAGAATATATATGATGAATTCTTCAATGGACGCATTTCGGGAAGCCCAGAAAGCATTTGCAGGAGAGGCAGAAAGACTTGGACTTAAGAATGATGACGATGTAATGGCAATGATAAAAGAATTAAGGGAAGAAAGCGTGGTAAAATAGATGAGAATTATGCTTGATACAAATGTGCTGATATCAGGGATGTAAAGGATTATCCGGTTCTTTACACGGCGATTATTGAAGATGTTGATATTCTTGTAACAGGAGATAAGGATTTTTCGGATATAGAAATTGAGAAGCCTGAGATTATGTCTCCCACACAGTTTATAGAGAGATTTTTATAGGAACCTCAGTTTTTAATACTTAAAAATTGGGAGAAGAGTTTAAGTTGAAAATCAGTTTGCAATTGGGACAATAGCATAACTGAGTTGGGCACAGTTTTTGGAGGAATAAATGGCAATAATAAATAAAGAAGAACTTTTGGAACAGCTTTGACAAAGTTATTATCTACTATGACAATGGGCAGATTGAACTCACCAAAATCCTTACATCGGTATTCAGTACATTATATACCCATGTAGAATTCCGCAAAGTAAAACCTGTGGACTATAAGTTATTCCAAATTGCTGATCTCATTTGTACGATAGAACTTCCTGCAGAAAAGGCAGAAACTAATTCACTTACTAATTCTGAATTGGATTTCTTTGATAATATCAGAGATTAAAAAAAACTACCTAAAGCATTTGAAACGAAAATCTCTATGAAACCGTGGCTTTTTGGATAAAAGTATGTAACCTCAAGGAATTACAGATTGAAACGTTAAACATTTTATGCTAGAATGAAATTCAAATGGGCATACATCGTAATTTATAATAATTAGAATGGAATAAAGCCCCATAAACAGGAGGTTTTAAGCTATAATGGAACAGTATAAGCAGGAATTTATTGAATTTATGGTGGATTGTAAAGTCCTCAAATTCGGTGATTTTGTAACTAAGAGCGGAAGAAAGACACCCTTCTTTATTAATACAGGTTTTTACAGAACAGGTGCACAGCTTAAGAAACTTGGCGAATATTATGCAGAGGCTATTAATAACAAGTACGGAACAGATTTTGATATTCTGTTCGGACCTGCATATAAGGGTATACCGCTTTCGGTTACCACAGCTATAGCACTTAACGATAAATATGGGGCAGATATAGGATACTGTTCTAACCGTAAAGAAATAAAAGACCACGGCGATAAGGGAATTCTTCTCGGAAGCCCTATCAAGGATGGCGATAAGATTGTAATAATAGAAGATGTAACAACAGCAGGAACATCAATAAATGAGACTCTCCCTATCATCAAAGCACAGGGTAACGTTAATGTTACAGGACTTGTTGTATCCGTTGACAGAATGGAAAGAGGCCAGGGGACCAAGAGTGCACTTACAGAGATAGAAGAGAATTACGGAATCAGGACAACTGCGATTGTTACAATGGCAGAGGTTGTAGAACATTTATATAACAGACCTTATAAGGGCGAAGTTATAATAGACGATGCACTTAAAGCTGCTATTGATGATTATTACAAGCAGTATGGTGTAAATTAAATAGAAGAGGATTTAATTAATGTCAAAGCATAAGTATAAGTTTACCAATAAGAAGCATAGTGTAGGTGGCGTTGTTGCTACGTTTATGGCTGTAGTTGCTATTGTACTGATTGTTTTTTCAATTGTCCTCTCATTTAAGGCAAGAGGCGAAGGCGGGGAAATAGTTGGTTCCCTGGCATTGATGGCACTTGCCTTTTCTGTATTTGGATTGATTATCGGTTTACTTAGTTACAGGGAATTTGACAGATATTATACCTTTTCATTGATAGGAAGTCTGATTAATGGTATTATAATAATACTTTTAATAATGTTATTATTTGTAGGAATTTAAGCGAGGTAAGAAAATGGCTAAAGTAGGAATTGTTATGGGAAGTGACTCAGACCTTGAGGTTATGAGCAAAGCAGCGGAAATGCTTGAAAAGTTTGGTATTGATTATGAGCTGACTGTTATTTCAGCACATCGTATGCCTGACGTATTTTTTGATTATGCAAAGACAGCAGAGGAAAAAGGTTTTAAGGTTATAATTGCAGGAGCCGGTGGAGCAGCACATCTTCCGGGTATGTGTGCGGCAATTTTCCCAATGCCTGTTATTGGTATTCCAATCCATACCAAATCTCTTGGCGGAGTTGATTCTTTATATTCAATAGTACAGATGCCAAGCGGAATCCCTGTTGCAACTGTTGCAATTAACGGAGGAGCCAATGCAGGAATTCTTGCAGCTAAGATTCTTGCAACAAGTGATGACGAACTTCTTAACAGAATCAAAGCATATAAAGATGAATTAAAAGACGGCGTTATGAAGAAAAAAGACAAAATCGAAAAAGTCGGATATAAAAAATACATGGAGGAAAAATAAAAATGGATTACAAGAAAGCGGGCGTTGATATTGAAGCCGGATATAAGTCGGTTGAATTAATGAAGGAACATGTTAAAAGCACAATGAGACCGGAGGTACTCGGTGGTATCGGTGGATTTTCAGGTGCGTTCTCAATGGCAGCAATCAAAGATATGGAGGACCCTGTGCTTTTATCCGGAACAGACGGATGCGGAACCAAGGTTAAACTTGCTTTCCTTATGGACAAGCATGACACAATCGGTATTGATTGTGTTGCCATGTGCGTTAACGACGTTGCATGTGCAGGCGGTGAACCTTTATTTTTCCTTGATTATATAGCATGTGGAAAAAACATTCCTGAGAAAATCGCAACAATTGTTAAAGGTGTTGCGGACGGTTGTAAATTATCCGGATGTGCACTTGTCGGCGGAGAAACAGCAGAACATCCTGGACTTATGCCTGAGGACGAATATGACCTTGCAGGATTTTCTGTAGGTGTATGTGACAGAAAGAACCTTATTACAGGAGAAAATATCAAGCCGGGAGATACACTTGTTGCAATCAAATCTTCAGGTGTACACAGCAACGGTTTTTCACTTGTAAGAAAAGTATTTGATATGACAAAAGAATCCCTTGATACATATTATGATGAACTTGGAACAACTCTCGGTGATGCTTTACTTAAACCAACAATTATTTATGTCAAGGCACTTAAAGCAGTTAAGGATGCCGGAGTAACCATTAAGGGCTGCAGCCACATCACAGGCGGCGGTTTTTACGAGAACATTCCAAGAATGCTTCCTGACGGAATAAGAGCCGAAGTAAAAAAAGACAGCTACGAAGTACCTGCATTATTTAAACTTATGGCTAAGAAGGGCAATATTGACGAACATATGATGTATAATACATTCAATATGGGTGTCGGCATGATTCTTGCAGTTGACCCTGCTGATGCAGATAAGACCATAGAAGCAATCAAGTCTGCCGGGGAAGATGCATTTGTAATAGGACAGACAGTTGCAGGTGAAAAAGGTGTAACATTATGTTAAGAGTAGTTGTACTTGTTTCAGGTGGTGGAACCAATCTTCAGGCTATTCTTGATGCCATTGATAACGGTAAGATTAAGAATGCGGAAGTTGTGGGCGTAATCAGTAATAATGCCAATGCCTATGCACTTAAAAGAGCTGAGCAACACAATATTCCAAATGAATGTATATCACCTAAGAATTATGAAAACAGGGATGTGTTTAATGATGCACTGCTTGAAGGTGTATCAAAATACAATCCGGACTTAATTGTTCTTGCAGGTTTTCTTGTGGCAATCCCTGAGAAAATGGTTAAAGCATTTCCTGAGAAAATCATTAATATCCACCCATCACTTATCCCTTCTTTTTGTGGAAAAGGATATTATGGACTTAAGGTACATGAAGCCGCTTTGCAAAGAGGCGTGAAAGTTACAGGAGCAACCGTGCATTATGTTGATGAAGGAACGGACACCGGTAAAATTATCTTCCAGAAACCTGTAATGATAGAGGACGGGGATACACCTGAGATTCTTCAGAAAAGAGTTATGGAACAGGCAGAATGGGTTATTTTACCTGAAGCAATAAATATGATTGCAAACAGATAACTGAAAGGATAACGTACTATGAAAATATTGATTGTAGGCAGCGGCGGAAGAGAGCATGCAATCGCTTACGCATGCAGCAAAAGCCCTAAAGTAGATAAAATATACTGCGCACCGGGTAACGCCGGAATTTCGGAACTTGCGGAATGCGTTCCAATTTCAGCCATGGAATTTGACAGACTTGCAGATTTCGCAGCAGAAAAAGAAATCGACCTTACCGTAATCGGAATGGATGACCCACTTGTAGGCGGCATTGTTGACTTGTTTGAAGCGAGAGGTTTAAGAGTATTCGGACCTCGTAAGAATGCGGCTATTCTTGAAGGCTCCAAGGCATTTTCAAAGGACCTTATGAAAAAATACAATATTCCTACGGCTGCTTATGAGACATTTACTTCTGCGGACGATGCCAAGAAATATCTTGAGACTTCGGAATATCCTATAGTCCTTAAGGCTGACGGACTTGCACTTGGTAAAGGTGTTCTTATCTGCAATACCAAGGAAGAAGCAATGGCAGGCGTTGATGAGCTTATGCTTGACAAGAAGTTTGGCGATGCCGGTAATACCATTGTTATAGAAGAATTTATGACAGGAAGGGAAGTATCCGTACTTTCTTTCGTTGACGGCAATACAATTAAAATAATGTCATCAGCCCAGGATCATAAGAGGGCAAAAGATGGTGACGAGGGTCTTAACACAGGTGGAATGGGTAACTTTTCACCAAGTCCTTTTTATACAGAAGAAGTTGATGATTTTTGCAAAAAACACATATATCAGGCAACCGTTGATGCAATGAAAGCAGAAGGCAGGGAATTTAAAGGCGTTATTTTCTTCGGACTTATGCTTACACCTAAGGGACCAAAAGTTCTTGAATACAATGCACGTTTTGGCGACCCTGAAGCACAGGTTGTTCTTCCAAGGCTTAAAAATGACATTATTGACGTTTTTAATGCCTGCATTGATGGAACACTTGATAAGATTGACCTTCAGTTTGAAGACAAAGCCTGTGTATGCGTTATCCTTGCCAGTGACGGATATCCTCTTGCATACGAAAAAGGCAAGATTATAACAGGTCTTGATAATTTCAAAGGCAAGGACGGTTATTACTGTTTCCATGCCGGAACAAAGTTTGATGACAACGGCAACATTGTGACTAACGGCGGACGAGTTCTCGGAATTACCGCAAAAGGCGATACACTCAAAGAAGCAAGAGCCAATGCTTACGCTGCAACCGAATGGGTTGATTTTGAAAACAAATATATGCGCCATGATATAGGTAAGGCTATAGAGAATATGGACTAAGGAGTATACTATGACAAAAGTATATATTGACGGAAGCGAGGGTACTACAGGTCTTAGAATCAATGAGCGATTCAAAGGCAGGGACGATATAGAGATTCTTACAATCCCAAGTGAACTTCGTAAGGATGTTAATGAAAGACGAAAATATATAAATGAATCGGACATAACTTTTTTGTGTCTCCCTGATGCGGCTGCAATTGAAGCCGTTTCCCTTGTGGAAAATGAAAATGTTACAATAATAGATGCCTCTACGGCACACAGGACAAGTCCGGGCTGGGCTTACGGATTTCCTGAACTTTCGGAAGAATTCAGGGAAAATATCAGAAACAGCAAGAGAATTGCCAATCCTGGCTGCTATGCTTCAGGATTTATTTCACTTGCTTATCCGCTTGTGAAAATGGGAATAATAGGACCTGATTTTCCGATTTCTGCATTTGCCCTTTCAGGCTACAGCGGGGCAGGCAAAAAGACTATTGCCATATATGAATCGGATGAGAAGACTGTGGAAATGAATGCTCCAAGAGAGTATGCACTTACGCAGAAACATAAACATCTAAAAGAAATGAAAGCGATTACAGGACTTTCAAGGGAACCTCTTTTTACCCCTATCGTAGACGATTATTACAGCGGAATGATTGTCAATATCCCGCTTTATGTGGATATGATAGGCATGAAGCCTGAGGAACTTCAGAAAGTATTTGCAGATTTCTACAAGGGTGAGAAATTTATCAATGTAAAACCTTTCGATGCACAGACAGAAGAACTTAACGGTTTTATGGCAGCCAACTCATGTTCCGGATGGGACGGAATGGAAATATACATTTGCGGTAATGATGACAGAATCCTTCTTTCATCACGTTTTGACAACCTTGGAAAAGGTGCGTCAGGTGCTGCGATACAGTGTATGAACATTGTGCTTGGCTGTGATGAAGCAAAGGGTTTGAATCTGTAATTTCACAGAATATTCACAAAAAATACAATATCTGGAAGTGCCCTTATGTTGACCTTGAGGGCATTTCTTTTTATAATGTAAATAAATAATATTTGACAGGATAAAGTAATGAGCAATACAAAGAAAATTTATAAAAAAATAGTATGTCTCCTTACTGCAGTTGTTTTACTGGTAGGAGGTATTGTCGGAAAAAATATATACGATATTATGGCAGATACCTCATTTGAACAGACACTTAAGTCTTTTCCGGAATCATACAGACCTTACATACAGGCACTGCATGATAAACATCCTAACTGGACTTTTGAAGCGTTCGATACAGGACTTGACTGGAATGAAGTGCTTAAGAACGAGGCACTGTTAAAAAGAAAACTTGTTCCGGCAGCAGGACACACGATGTCACTGGGACTTGCAGACCTTAAATCTAACGGTGGATGGGCATGGTATCAGACACCGACAGCCTGGAAAGCTTATGATGATATTGCCGGTGCATATAACTACCCCGCCAATAACTGGGTAAGCTTTGATACGGAAGTTTGGAATCAGGCATCGATTACCGCTATTTCTTATGTAATGGACCCTAGAAACTGGCTTAACGAGAGTTATATATATATGTTTGAAAAGTTAAGTTATGACGGAAATCATGATACGGTTGAGCTTGTTAATTCCACGCTTCACGGAACATTTATGTATAATGCAAAATGTCCCGGTGCACCTAATAATATGACTTATGCCCAGGTAATAGTTGAAGCAGCCAAAAAGTCTAAGGTAAGTGCCATACATCTTGCTGTAAGACTTCGTCAGGAAAAAGGTACAAGCAATGATGAACTTGGTAAAGGTGTGTCAACCAAGAATGGCAGTTATTTTTATCAGGCAAATGGCGACGGCAACGCGGTATATTATAACTATTTTAACATAGGAGCTGCGGGAGATGGAAAGCAGACCGTTATTAATAACGGAGGCAAGGAAGCGAAGGCTGAAGGCTGGACAAGCCCATATCTTGCAATAATGGGCGGTGCCGTTAAAGTATATACAGGTTACATAGGAATAGGCCAGGATACAATATATTTTGAAATGTTCAGTGTGGTCAATCATAAATATTATTACTGGAAGCAGTATGCACAGAATCTTACCGCAACACTGACTGAAGGCAGTAAGATATATGAGACTTATAAGAATGCAGGACTTCTTAATTCGTCATTTGTATTCAGAATCCCTGTATATAAAAATATGCCTTCATCATGTAAAAAGCCGGCTTCACCTTCAGGTGATGAAAGAACAACGGCTAATCCTAATACAAGGCTTTCAGGAATAAGCGCAACACTTATAGATATGGACGGAAAGAGCAGTAATGCTAACCTTACACCAAGTTTTAATTCGGAGACAACAGAATATTCATTAGTTGTTCCATATAAGGTTTCACAGATTAAATTGTCGGCATCAGCTTATGCCAGGACATCTTCAATATCGGGAACGGGAATACACAGCCTTAAAGTTGGCAATAATGAGTTTAATATTGTCTGTAAATCAGAATATGGTACAACCAAGACTTATAAGGTTAAAGTTACAAGGGCGGAAGGCAGTACATATCTGACTTCACTTTCCTCAAGCAAGTCGGGATTTAATGAGACTTTTAAAATGAATACGTATAAATACACCATGAGAGTTGCCAATGATGTTACGTCCTTAGCATTAAATTATAAGACGGAATCGTCAAGAGCAATTGTTGAGATGAGAACAGGCAGCACAACAACTGTTCTTTCAAACGGAACCACGGGCAATATCAATCTGCCTGTGGGAACTACCAAGGTGTACATAGATGTATATCCGTCAGCCTCCGACAGAAGTGAGCGTAAGACTTACGAAGTGGATATTACAAGGCTTACCAAAGTAAGCGTTGACTTTAAAGAACTTATACTAAAGGATCAGTATATACATAATTTTGCCGTGGGTGATACAGTGAATACCGCACTTCAAAGACTTAAGGTTACAGGTGGCACGGCACAGATTACCGACAGCTCCGGTAATGTAAAGTCCGGGGACAAGATTATCGGAACAGGTGATATGTTAAGAATCCATGATTCAAATGGCGCTTTGTATATGTCAAAGAATATTGTGATATATGGTGATGTCAATGGAGACGGAAAGATAGATATATATGACTTTGCTTATATAAGAAAACTTATAATTAAGAAAACAGGATTATCCGGAATATTCCTTGAAGCAGCAGATATACATAAGGAAAATAAAGGCGTAGACATATATGATTTTGCTGTTATGAGAAGATATATTATTAAAGGAACTGCGATTGAACAGAAATAAAGGAGTAAGTAATGTCTAAAAATAACAAATTAATTAAAATAATGCTGATTGCTTTGCTGTGCATTTCAATATGTTTTACAATATTCTCAAAGCCTGAAAAGACTTATGCATCGGAAGGCACTATTACTGTTAAGGCAAGTGCCGGAGAAGTAATAGCAGGTAATACGATTACCGTGGAAGTTAAATTAAATAATCCTGCGGGAATAACATCGGCAAATTTTGAACTTATATATGATGGTAATATTTTCGCTTATGTCAGTGGCATGGATGGCTCAGGATTCAATGGAGTAATACCTTTTTCAGTTACAGGCGGTGCTACGGAACAGACCGAGTATAAGTGGAATATCACTTTCAAAGCTAACCAGACAGGAACCTGTAATTTTACAATAAAAGGATATCAGTTTATTGATACAGATGTGAATGATTTCAGTCCTGCATGCGGTTCGGCTACCGTTAAGGTAATGGCAGTAGGTTCCGATGACGCCACCCTTAGTTCAATCCAGGTAGGAGGCGCTAACCTAAGTCCTGCCTTTGCAAAATGGAAGGTAGAATATAAATGTTATGTAGATAATTCCGTAACAAAAGTTAATATTGATGCAAAGAGTTCACAGGGTGGAAGGGTAGAGAAATCAGGCAATACTGATAATCTTGCGGTAGGCAATAACTACGTTACAATCACAAGTTATGCTCCTAACGGTAAATCAATGAAATATACAATTAACATAATCAGGCTGGAGCCGCCTACAGATCCACCTACAGAAGCACCAACTGACCCGCCTACAGAGCCGCCTGCAAGCTTCAAAGTAACCATAGATGGCAAGGAATATAACGTATCATCTGAGTTTGATGCCGGCAAGGTGCCTGACGGATTTGAAGTAGAGCTTGGTTCATATAACGGAAAAGATGTAATAACCGCAACCGGAAGTGCAACAGGATTTACACTTATGTACCTTGTGGATTCTGAAGGAAATGGCAATTTCTATATATATGATGGCAAAAATTTTTATCCTTATATTGTAATATCTAATTCTGAAAACACATATTATGTATTTGACAGCCGCAAGGCCGATACATCGATGGCAGGCGAAGAAAAGGATGTAAAAATTAAGGATACGTCCATAAAAGGATATGTTGACGGAGAATATATTTATTTTTATGCAATGAATTCCAATAAAAAGTATTCGTGGTATTCCTACGATACTGTGGAGGGTACAATACAAAGATTGCGTACCACATCCCCTGAAATTATTGAAGATGAGACAACAACACCGGAAGAGACAGCCTCAACTCCGGTAACAGGAAAAAACGATGACGGAGTTTCCTTTAACAATAAAAACATTATTATAATCGGCGGAACTTTGTTATTGATTGTCATAGCCGGAGCAGTTATATTTTTAATCAGTAAAAAGGAAAAGAAATATAACGGATATAATGAAGAATTTGCCGCAACCGATGAAGAAACACAGGAAGAAGCTACAGCGGAATTAGAGGAAGTATCAAAGGAAACTGAAGAAAAATAAAAAAAGTATTAAATTTAAACGCAGCAGGGCAAAACTATTGCTTTTGCTGCGTTTACTTGTTATAGTATGTATATAACACGGCCAAGGAGTTGAGAATATGATTTTTAGCATTGATTTTAACAGTGATGAGGCAATTTATATCCAGTTATGCCACCAGATTATAATGAGTATTGCCAATGATGATATACATGAAGGCGATTCACTTCCATCAGTGAGACAGATGGCTGAGGATATAGGAATTAATATGCACACTGTTAATAAAGCATATACAATTCTTAAGCAGGAAGGATATATTAAACTGGATAGACGATACGGTGCCGTTATAGCTGTTGATGCCGATAAGATAGAAGCCATGGAATCACTTTCAAGGGATTTGAGGGTATCTATTGCTAAAGCAATGTGTAAGGATATAACATCAGCGGAAATACATGCACTTGTTGACGATATTATAAGTGAATTTGGAATAAAATAAAAAGGAGGGATAACAAATGCTTTGTGAAAAATGTAATAAAAACCAGGCAACATTTCACTATGCGGAGGTAATTAACGGTGTCCGCAGCGAACACCATCTTTGCAGTGAATGTGCGGCTAATACAGACGTAAGTTTTTACAGCAGTATTTTTGAAAACGATGAGAATTTTACCAGACTGATATCTGGAATACTGGGCGGTAAGGCTATTGTGTCAGGCAATGGCGAAAGTGACAAGTCAGTTAATGTGACATGCCCTAATTGCAAGACAACATACGGCGAATTTGTTAAGAATTCAAGGTTCGGATGCCCTGTATGTTACGATATATTCGGACTTCTTATATCTGACAAGATGAAGAAGATTCATGGCAGCAACGTATATATGGGCAAGAAGCCTATGAAATACGGCAAGCCGGAGGAGAAGCCCCTGGAATATGTTGAAAGGGAAGAAGACAACAACCTTGATAGAGAAATAGAGATATTACGAAAAAAATTAAAATCGGCGGTTGAAGAAGAAGATTTTGAAGAAGCAGCCAGATTAAGGGATTTAATAGCTGAACTTAGCAGAAAGGAAGGTAAAAATGCTTAAATGGTATGAACATGAAGAAACTGCCGGGGATATCGTAATCTCAAGCAGAATAAGGCTTGCCAGAAATTTTAACGATTATCTTTTTGCCGACAAAATAAGCGATGAAGACGCTGCTAAGATGATTAATTCGGTTGCAAAAAGGTTTGAGACCGATTATCCCGAAGAGTTCAGATGCCTTTACATGAAAGAGTGCAGCGAATCAGGCCGTAATGCCCTTAAAGAAAAGAGGGTAATAACATCTTATCTTGCAGGCAAAAATAATGGTGCGGTTATTTTATCGGAGGATGAAGGAACTTCTGTTCTTTTAAACGGCGAGGACCATGTAAGGATACAGGTATTATGTAACGGAATGGATATCCAGAGCTGTTTTAAGAAAGCTAATGAAATTGACGATTATATAGACGCACATTTTGATTATGCTTTTGATGAAAAATACGGCTATAAGACAACTTTTCCCACCAATACAGGAACCGGAATGAAAGCAGGATACACGCTTCACCTGCCTTCCCTGTCGGATGCCAGAAGACTTAACGATATCAGCGCGGAGCTTGGAAGATTCGGACTAAAATTCAGGACAGTTTATGGTGATGGTCAGAATGGATACGGTAATTTATACCAGATATCCACACAAAAGACCCTTGGACAGGATGAACATGAAGTTATAAAAGACCTTGATGACATTGTTCTGCAGATTGTCAATCAGGAAAAAGAACAGAGAGAACATTTTTACAAAAAAGACAAGATACAGATGGATGATGAGATTTACAAATCATACGGTGTTTTAAAATATGCAAGAAAACTTTCATTAAAAGACTCCATGGTTCTCATATCGGAACTTATGACAGGCATATCGTTGGGCGTATTGCAGTTTGCACATAACGGAAGATATAATATCAACGAGCTTATAATGGATATACAGCCTGCAGTTTTAAGACAGAATTCAGGCAAGGCGATGTCTGTAGCAGAGACAGACGTATTAAGAGCAGAATATATAAGAAAATATCTCCCTGAAATAATCTGATTATTTCACAGATAGGAAAGAGGAATATATATATGGAAAGTGGATTTACCAAAAAAGCAGAGACAGCATTGCAGAATGCCACGGAAGCGGCATTTGAGCTTGGACATGGCAGTGTCGGCTCTGAACACATTCTTATCGGACTTTTAAGAACGGAAGAATGTATTGCCAATGCCGTACTTGTGAATAACGGTGTTGAAGAAAGCAAGGTTGTGGAGCTAATCAAGGAACTTATTGTTCCTGAAAAAAATGTGGGATTGAAAGAACCTGATTCTTATACTCCGAGAGCTGCAAGAATTCTTGAAAATGCAAGAAAAGAAGCAAAAAGGTTCAAATCCGGACTTATCGGAACAGAACATATTTTTATAGGAATGCTAAAAGAGCAGGACTGCGTTGCAACACGTTTATTGGGAACAATAGGCGTCAAAATCCAGAAAGCCTACATTGATACTGTGGTCGCAATGGGCGAAGACAGCAATAACTATAAAGATGAGGTTTCTTTTAACCGCAAAAATAAAAAGAGCCAGACCCCTACGCTTGATCAGTACAGCAGGGATTTAACGGCACTTGCCGAAGAAGGCAGGCTTGACCCTGTTATAGGACGTGAAAGAGAGATTCAGAGAGTTATCCAGATTGGCAGCAGAAGAACCAAAAACAATCCATGCCTTGTAGGAGAACCGGGCGTAGGAAAAACGGCTGTTGTGGAAGGAATTGCAATTAAAATAGCAGAGGGCAATGTTCCTGATACCATAAGAGGCAAGAGACTTCTTACCCTTGACCTTTCAGGAATGGTTGCCGGTTCAAAATATCGTGGTGAATTTGAAGAAAGAATCAAAAAGGTAATAAAGGAAGTGCGTGCAGCCGGCAATGTCATTCTTTTTATAGATGAGCTTCATACCATCATAGGCGCAGGTGGTGCAGAAGGAGCGATTGATGCTTCCAACATACTTAAACCTTCCCTTGCAAGGGGCGAGGTACAGATTATCGGAGCCACCACTATCGATGAATATCGTAAATATATAGAAAAAGATGCTGCACTTGAACGACGTTTCCAGCCCGTTAATGTGGATGAACCATCGGAAGACGAAGCATACGAGATCCTCAAAGGATTAAAAGAGACTTATGAGACTCATCACGGCGTTACAATAACGGATGGAGCACTTCATTCTGCCGTAAAACTTTCAAAAAGATACATCAATGACAGATTTTTACCTGATAAAGCCATTGACCTCATTGATGAGGCATCTTCAAAGGTAAGGCTGGGGGCGTTTATTAAACCTGAAGAAATAAGCAAAACCGAAGCCGAAATCGAAAAACTTGAGGCTGACAAAGAAGAAGCAATCAAGGCTGAAGCCTATGAAAAAGCCGGGGAAATCAAGAAAAAACAGCTTAAAAAGTATGAAAAACTTGAAAAACTCAATACAAAATGGCAGAACGAGAAAAACAATAGAAACCTTGTGGTAGACGAGGAAAGCATAGCTTTAGTTGTGTCAGACTGGACTAAAATACCTGTCAACAAGCTTTCAATCGGGGAATCAGAGCGCCTGATGAAGCTTGAGGAGACCCTTCACGAACGTGTTGTAGGTCAGGACGAGGCAGTGACCTCCATAGCAAGAGCAATAAGAAGAGGCAGGGTTGGACTTAAAGATCCTAAGAGACCGATTGGCTCATTCCTTTTCCTTGGACCTACCGGTGTCGGCAAAACCGAACTCTCAAAAACACTTGCGGATGCCATGTTCGGAAATGAAAATTCCCTCATAAGAGTTGATATGTCGGAATACATGGAGAAACACAGCGTATCCAAGATGATAGGCTCACCTCCGGGATATGTAGGTTATGAGGAAGGCGGCCAGCTTAGTGAAAAAGTAAGACGTAATCCTTATTCGGTAATTCTTTTTGACGAGATAGAAAAAGCACATCCCGATGTATTCAACGTACTCCTTCAGATACTGGATGACGGCGTGGTAACGGATTCCTCAGGAAGAAAAGTTGATTTCAAAAATACTATTATCATAATGACAAGCAACGCCGGTGCCGAGAATATCGTTTCACCTAAAAATCTTGGTTTTAACACATCAAAGGATCCTGAGCAGGATTACAAAAACATGAAAAATAAGGTTATGGATGAGGTTAAAAGAATTTTTAAACCGGAATTTCTCAACCGAATCGATGAAATGATTGTTTTCCACATGCTGACCAAAGAAAACGTAGCCCGCATTGTGGACATTATGATGAACTCTATCAATAAACGTATTAAGGAGCAGCTTAATATCACCATTGAACTTTCCGATGCGGCAAAATCCTATATCGTTGACGCAGGATATGATGAAAAATACGGTGCCAGACCGTTAAAGAGAGCACTTCAGCAGAAAGTGGAGGATGAGCTTGCCGAACAGATTCTGGAGGGCAGGATAAAGAGCTCGGATATTGTTTATGTCGACAAAAAAGAAGACAGCGAAAAACTTGTTTTTTCTGTAAAATAGTGTAGAAAAAAAGCAGGAAATATATTATAATATTTTTATTAATAAGTTACTAAATTTAACACACAGGAGGACACAATATGTCTGTAGTAGACGAGTTAATTCACATTGAGGGAGACGGTACGATAAGCTTTGGAAATTATCTTCTGGATACAAAGACCAAGCTGGATAATGTAGAGTACAACGGAGATATTTACAAGGTTAAGACTTTTAAGGAAATTACCAAGCTTGAGAAGAACGGTATGTTTGTTTATGAGTCTGTACCGGGAACAACAGTCCACAACCTTTCAATAAGTGATGACAAAGTAGAACTTAAAGTTGAGGGCGCAGATGACCCGCAGATTACTCTTGAACTTGAACCGGAGACAGAATATGAAGTATTTGTTGACGGCGCTTCAATAGGAAGTATGAAGACCAATATCAGCGGTAAATTAAGTATCAGCGTTGAACTTGTAAGAGAGGGCGTTCCTGTTAAAATTATCAGAAACTAACAGAAGGTGAAGAATGGCTAAGAGCAGAAGTACAGCATTTTTCTGTAAAGAATGCGGCTATGAGACATCTAAATGGATGGGACAGTGTCCGGGCTGCGGACAGTGGAACACGCTTGTGGAGGCTCCTGTAGAGAGTTCTGTTAAAAAAGGAATTTCTGTTCTTACACAGGGTGGACAGGCTGTTCCCGTAAGAGTGTCCCAGATAGATACTGAGTCGGAGAATCGTTTTACATCGGGACTTGCGGAACTTGACCGGGTTCTCGGTGGCGGAATCGTGACCGGTTCAATGGTTCTTGTAGGAGGAGATCCGGGAATCGGCAAGTCAACCATTCTTTTACAGGTATGTAAGAATGTATCCGCCGATAGGAAGGTATTATATGTATCCGGCGAGGAGTCTTTGCGACAGATTAAGATGAGAGCTGACAGAATCGGCACGATGCCGGATAATTTTTATCTGCTCTGCGAGACTAATCTTGCTAAGATAAGCGATGCAATCAGAAATTTTTCCCCCGATATGGTAGTTATAGACTCTATCCAGACAATGTACTGTGAGACCAGTGAGTCAGCACCGGGAAGTGTCGGGCAGGTAAGAGAATCCACTAATGTTCTCCTTCAGATTGCCAAAGGACTTTCAATTACTGTTTTTATTGTGGGACATGTTACCAAGGAGGGCGTTGTCGCCGGACCGAGAGTATTGGAACACATGGTAGATACTGTTCTGTATTTTGAAGGTGAGCGAAGCGAGAATTACCGTATCATAAGAGCCGTTAAGAATCGTTTTGGAGCCACCAATGAGATTGGTGTTTTCGAGATGTGCCAGGATGGACTCCGTGAGGTACTTAACCCATCAGAGTTTATGCTGAGCGGCAGGCCGGAGGGCGAGCCGGGTTCTGTGGTTGTATGCCTTATGGAAGGAACAAGACCTATTCTTGTAGAAATACAGGCACTTGTATGCCATACTAATTTCGGACTCCCCAGAAGAACTGCGGCGGGTGCCGATTATAACAGGATGAATTTACTGATGGCTGTGCTTGAGAAAAAAATTGGTCTGCAGTTATCAGGATGTGACGCTTATCTTAATGTCGCAGGAGGTCTTAAGGTCAGTGAACCCGGATTAGACCTTGGAATTGTGCTTGCAATAATGTCAGGATTTAAGAACAGACCTATAGGCAGCAAAACACTCTGCTTCGGAGAGGTTGGCCTTACAGGAGAAGTAAGAGCTGTAAGTCAGGCAAAACAGCGTGTTCAGGAGGCTGTCAAGCTAGGATATGAAGAATGTATTCTTCCTTATGCCTGTCTTAAATCAATCGGCAAAGAAGACAGGATTAAATTAATTGGAATAAAATCAGTATCCGAATTGAGTAATATCGGGCTGTAGGAAAGAGGTATTATTATGGATTTAAAGAAGACTATTAATGAACTTGATGAATCACAGACAAGAGTTGAAAAACACGCATTTGATGTTATTAATTCTTCGGATACATCACTTAACCTTGTTAAGGAAGGAATTACCAATATTAAAGAAATCGTTGATAATATTGGAGAACTGAATGAACTTATCAAGACTTCAACAGAGAATATCAAGAACCTAGAGGAATTTTCCGATACCATTCAGGAATTTGCCACAGCAGTCGGTAAGATTGCAGGAAGAACCAACATCCTTTCCCTTAACGCCAGCATTGAAGCTGCAAGAGCAGGTGAAGCCGGACGTGGATTTGCCGTTGTTGCCAAGGAAGTCGGAGGACTTGCCGCTCAGTCAACCAAATCATCAAAGGATATTACAGACACAGTCGAGCACGTAAGGGAATTTGCCAAAATAACAGTTGACGCTATGGCTGATATTTACAAACATTCCGTTGAGCAGAATGAAAAGGCAATGCAGATAGAGTCACTCCTCAACAAAATCCTTGACGCTGCTACAGTTGCCAATGACGAATCAAGAGGAATGGAACATGAAATAGCCGTTCAGAGAGACATCGTTAATAATGTCAGGGACAGCCTTGAATCTGATTCAGAAGAAGTTGCAGAATAATACAAAGCAGGACACAAAATACGAAAATTAATTTATTTTATGCTTGCAATTATTCCAAATATATGATATAAAATACAAGTGGCGTTTTTACAGCCACTGTATAGGGGTATAGTTCAGCTGGTAGAATATCGGTCTCCAAAACCGCAGGTCGTGGGTTCGAATCCTACTGCCCCTGTTATATCAGACCTCCGTTCACGGAATGTGGATGGAGGTTTTTTGATGTTAGGAAAATTATACTAATAGGAAGGAGTAAAAAGTGAAACACAGACCAGAGTACAATCCTAAGGTTATCGGGGAAAATTTAAGAAGATTAAGAAAAGAAAAATGCTTATCGGTTAAGGAGGTTCAGGAATATTTAAGAATCGGATCTGTCCAGGCAATTTACAAATACGAAAATGGTAAAGGATATCCACAGGCAGATACGATGTTCGCCTTAATGGAACTGTATGAGGCAGATATTAATGACATAATACATAAACATAAGACAGTAATCAGACACGATAATGCAAAATTTGATTTATACTGTATTGGAGAATATCTGATTCCCGAATTAAATATAATAATTAATCGAATAAATATAGATGTGCCGAAAGAACAGAAAAAACGCTTTATACATTATTATAAACATGCAGAAAGTGGCATTGCCGGGTAATATCTATAAAATGCAGATTTCTGATTTTAAACTATAAGTTTAATGACACCTAAAATCATTCCGGATATAATTCTTATATAGTAATTGATTCAGGAGGATAATTTAGATGGGCATATTTATTAGATTAAGCATTTCAAAGTCTGTAACAAAAGAAGAATGGAAAAAGGTATATGAAGAGACCCTTCAATTGATAAAGAATTTTCCATTTGCTGAAAGAAGAAAAATAAAGATTCATGATATTGACACAATCTGTCTTATCAGAACGGAAGAACAAGAGGACAGAGATGAATGGAATCCTAATAAAACAAAAATTGGCTGGAATACAATAGGGGATTACGATAATATGCATGTCGCAGAAAATTATTATCTGCCACGCGATATAGTTGAGGATAATAAGGTGGAGCCTGATGCGGGAGATGCAATGTTACAAGCTATTTCTGTTTATATCAATTTTGATTTAGAAGATGAAAGATTTCATCATACATATAATATATGGGGAAACAAGACTCAGGGTGAGCCTTATCATATATATTTGCTGGCAGTAGCAGCACTTATCGAAGCCAGATTAGGAACAAAGGTATTTACTTATGGCGATATAACCAGAGGTCAGTTTAAAAAAGCCGTTGAAATCGCTAATAAATATCTGAATGAACCGATAGATATTCCTGACAGATGTGATATGGAGCGGTTATTAATGAGAATAAAAAAACTTCCGCTGTCACCTGTAGACCAGTTAACAGTATTCGAGACTTTTTTTCTTGGCACACAGGATGTGGGGGTTGGTGCATATGTACGTCAGATGTTCGATGATGACGTAATAGATGAATATTGGAAGCATAAATTCAAGAACCAAAGAATCGGAACATTAGGATTTAATGATATTATACATAATTATCTGTTATGCGGATTTGACCTTGGCAAATTATGCGGTTATATAAATTATGAAGACGAAAATGGCAACCTCCAATATGAGAAATTTGTTATAAGAATAATGGATGCAAAACTTCATATTAAAGACAAGAATTGCGATGCCCCATTAAAAATTGACCAGGAAGATGATCATACATATGGGGTATCAACTTTTCTTGCGCAGTTCGTATATGCAGGAGCCAATAATAAAAAAGTCGACAGATACATACCTATCGAAGACATTAAAGCAGCATTAATAAATGCATTAGGTGGAAAGTGCAATGTAGAAGATATTATTGATAACTATATTGAAGAAGAAAATAAACAGAAAAATATTGATATTAATTCTGATTTGTCGGATGAGGAGATTGAAAAAGCAATCCTACAGGAACCAGCAGAAATATTCAGCCGGATTATGGATATGAAATATGAACAGTTGCAAAAAAAACGTGAGACGTATGACATTAGTGACTATGAAGATCTTATATATTATCAGGATGGAAACACTGTGAGTCCTGACATAAAGGAAGCAATTGCCCTTTCAATGAGATTTCTTGAATCAGCATTAGAAGAAGATAAATATAATGAATTAATGAAGGAAAATGCAAGAAAACGATGTAGATGGATTATAGAAAATAACAGATATTTTCTAATACGTGATAAAGACTGGGATAAGGTATTTAAAAATATTGAAGAAAATGAAAATGCGTTTTCACGTTATTATAAATTGTTCCGGGCTAAATTGAATGACGAGGATACACTTAATATGTGTATTGCATTTTTGATTAATGATGAATTATATGATTACACAAAAATATTAAGCACTCTTTAATGCTTTAAAGAAACGGTTGACAAATACTAACAACGTTATTTACAATAACGGAACAAGTGTTTGCGGCAAAGGAGATGATTTAATGATTAAGGTAGAGCATATCTCCAAGGAATTTGTTTCATCGAAGAAATATCCTGGCTTAAAAGGTGCAATTAAAGGCCTTTTTTCTAATGAGAAAGTAAGAAAAAAAGCTGTTGACGATATTTCTTTTGATATTGAAGAGGGCGAAATCGTTGGGTATATCGGAAGCAATGGTGCAGGTAAATCTACCACCATTAAGATGATGACGGGAATTTTGAAGCCGACATCAGGGGTATGTACCGTTAATGGCATTGATCCAAGCAAGGAAAGAATTGAAAATGCCAGAAATATAGGAGTTGTATTTGGACAGAGAACACAGTTGTGGTGGGATTTGCCTTTGTCCGAGTCATTTACAATTCTTAAAGAAATTTATGATGTGTCAGATGCAGACTACGAAGAAAGAATGAAATTTCTCAATGAGGTACTTGATTTGCCGGAATTTTTCTCCCAGCCTGTAAGGACACTTTCCCTGGGACAGAGGATGAGAGCGGATCTTGGAGCCTCACTTATACATAATCCTAAAGTGCTTTATCTCGATGAACCTACAATCGGACTTGACCTTATTGTAAAAGACAAGATAAGAGAGGCAATAAAAGAAATCAACCGTAAATATAATACCACGGTAATACTTACAACACACGATATAGGCGACATTGAAGAATTGTGTAGCCGGATTATCATTATCGATGAAGGACACAAAATATACGATGGCAGTCTGAGAGAACTGAAAGATACCTATGGAAGAACGAGAAGAGTAACGATGGAAGTGTCAGATCTTACGTTATGTAAAAAGACCGACTGGTGCAGCATTACATCAAAAGATAAAGAAATCTTATCCTTTGAAACAGATGACGAAACAGGCACAATAACATTTATCTTCGATAAAGACAAAGTGAAAATGTCTGAACTTATGTCTCCCGTAATGGAACTGACAGACGTTAAAGACGTAAAAATACAGGAAACGGAACTGGCAGACATAGTAAAAGAAATTTACAGCCACGGTCTTTCGGGACTTAACAGAAAGGGTGAATGAATATGAAAAAATTTTTTCGCACCTATTTTCCCTTTGCATCTAACCAGATAAAAGCATGTATGGCATACAAAGGCTCTGTGTACCTTTTTATATTGTGCAGTCTCTTCAGTTCGTTAATCAATTATTACCTGTGGAAAGCAGTATACGGCAGTGCGGGCGGCGGAGTAATAGGCGGACTGACAGTTTCCGAAATGGTTATTTATGTATTTATGACATATGTGACAAGAACGGTGGCCAATGTATCAATTAATGAAGAAGTCAGTTTTGATGTGGTAAAAGGCACGGTAGCCAATAATCTTATCAAACCGATTGATTACAGAATGAGCATTATATTTAGAGGCTTCGGTTACTCATTGTATAATTTCATAATGCCAGCCGTATTTGTATGGATAGGCGTTGAGATATACAGGGCAAAAGTTTTGTGCCTTCCGTTTACAGGATGGGTTAATTTGCTTTTCTATGTACTTAGTATGATACTAAGCCTGTTGATATATCTTTTATTTGATTTCTGCTTCGGGCTTATAGCATTCTTTACTACATATATATTTGGACTGCAGATGATAGAATCGGCAGTGCTGTCATTCCTTACGGGACAGCTTATACCACTTACATTTTTCCCTGAAACAGTACAGAAAGTGTTTAATTTTTTTCCGTTTTCATCAATGACCTACGCACCGGTAATGATTTATCTGGGAAAATTTCAGGGAAGCGAACTTGCTTTTGTACTCCTGAGGCAGGTTATATGGGTTATATTGCTGTATGTGACAGGAAGTCTTATATGGAAACGTGTAACCAAGAGACTTATTGTGTTAGGAGGTTAGGATATGGCTAAAATAAAAAGATATTTCTGCCTCTATCGTGTTTTGATAAAACAATTTTTTAAAACGCTTGTACAATCAAAAGTGGATTTCCTTATGGGACTGTTCGGATTCTTTTTTACCCAGGTCCTGGGAATTGCATTTTTATACCTTATTTTTGACAAAATACCAAGTCTTAACGGCTGGACATTAAGCCAGCTTATATTTATATACGGTTTTGCGCAGATTCCTAGAGGAATAGACCATCTTTTTACGGATAATATATGGCTTGTGGCATGGAGAATGGTTGTAAACGGAGATTTTGACAGGTATATGTTAAGGCCTATGAATGTGTTTTTTCAGATTATCTGTGAGAAATTACAGCCGGACGCAATCGGCGAACTGTTAATCGGAACAATTCTTATTATTATGTCATTAAGCAAAGGCATTGTAATTGTGGATGGCGTGCATATAGTAATGTTTATTGTTTCCGTAATTGCGGGAGCGGTAATTTATACATCCGTCAAGCTCTTTTTTGCGAGCCTTTCTTTCTGGATAAAAAGAAGCGGACCGTTCCTTCAGGTGGCATACGAAATGGCAGATTTTGCAAAATATCCTGTTGAAATTTACTCAAAACCGATACAGTTTATTCTGACATTTGTTATACCTTTTGCATTTGTGGCATATTTTCCCGCAAGCTATTTTCTCATACAGAAAAGTGCATTTATGACGGTTGGCATTGAATGTCTGATTGCGGTTATATTAAGCATACTGGCGTATTCAATTTTTAAAATAGGAATATCAAGATACGAAAGTGCAGGAAATTAGTTTCCGGGTGCCACAAATCTCTACCCAAACAGCGAAAATCTGCCGAAAAAGGTAGAGATTTCCAGTGCCGCCGTTCGTAAATCTCTACCCAAAAGGCGGAAATCAGCCGAAAAGGTAGAGAATCCCGGCGTCCCCGTCTGCCTTGTCTCCCGACCCGGCGCCCCGTCCGCCTCGTCCCCGGCCCGCCGTCCCCGTCCACCTTGTCTCCCGGCCCGGTGCCCCGTCCGTCTCGTCTCCCGGCCCGGCGTCCCCTCACAAATCTTTTCCCAAAGTGCAGAAAATTAGGAATATTACCGGAACTTCCGGGCAAGCTATTAATAATATTTGCCGGGGAGCTTTTTTTATGGAAAAATATAGTGACAATTTTGAAGAAAATGTAAAATATTTTGGAGAGCTGGTACAGCCTGATAAAAACTTTGACATGATCGTGAAAAAAATTAAAATAGCAGGTAAAAAAGCAACGCTTTTTATGATAGACAGCTTTACTAAAGATGAGCTTATGGAAAAACTTCTGGAGTATTTCTCGGATTTGAAAGAAGATGACATACCTGGGTCAGCTGATGAAATGGCAGATTTAATCCCGCATATCGAGGTGGATGTGGAATACAGCCCTGTTAAATCAATCGTGCCGCTTATGCAGGGAATGGTGGTTATGTTTATGGAGGGGTTTGACAATGTTTTTCTGATTGACTGCAGGACGTACCCCCAAAGGAGTGTATCGGAACCATGGAAAAACAGGGTACTGCGAGGCTCAAGGGACGGTTTTGTGGAATCCATTGCAGGCAATGTGGGCCTTATAAGGCGCAGGGTAAGGACTAAAGATTTCAGGGTAGAGGCATTAAGTGCGGGAAGACTTTCAAAAACCGATATTGCTATTGCTTATATTGAGGGACTGGCGGACAAAAAACTCCTTGACAATATTAAAAAACGAATTAAATCAATTAATGTTGATGCGCTTACCATGAATATTGAAAGTCTTGCCGAAACCCTTTTAAAGGGAAGCTATATCAATCCCTTTCCGAAATTCAAATACACGGAAAGACCTGATTCGGCGGCAGCGGCGGTTTTTGACGGTAATATAGTTGTTTTAATCGATAATTCTCCGGCAGTAATGATTCTTCCCACATCTATTTTTGATATAGCTGAAGAAGCGGACGATTATTATTTCCCGCCGGTAACGGGAACCTACCTTAAACTGTCGAGATATTGCATAGCTGTTTTTTCACTTATTCTTACGCCGGTGTGGGTGCTGTTATTAAACAATCCCGGAAGTGTGCCGGAATGGCTGAAATTTGTATTGATAGAAGAACATAGTTCAACGGTACCCGTGCTTTTGCAGCTCTTTATATTGGAATTTGCCATTGACGGATTACGTCTTGCTGCAGTGAATACACCGACTCTTTTGTCAACACCGTTAAGTGTAATTGCAGGTATAGTTGTAGGCGAATATGCGGTAAGCTCGGGCTGGTTTGACCCGGAAAGCATGTTATATATGGCATTTGTGTCAATAGGAACGTATACACAGGCAAGTTTTGAAATAGGTTATGCCATTAAATTTTTCAGATTAATAATACTTGTTCTGACATGGTTTTTTAATATCTGGGGATTTATTGCAGGCATTCTGATTTTTATTTTGTGCCTTGTGTTTAACAGAACAATATCAGAAAAAAGTTATATATATCCTATTATTCCTTTTAACTGGAATATGTTAAAACGTAAACTGTTCAGGATACGACTTGGAAAAGAAAAATAGGTAAAAATGACGGTATTTTATTGCAAATAATATACAAGTATAGTAAAATATACTCATATTTACCAACGTCAAAGGAGAAGTAATTATGAGTGATAACTACACCAGAGAGGACCTTGATGAAGAAGTTAATAAGGTAATGGAAGATAATACAGAACAGGATTTATCAACAGTCAATGATTCAGAATTAACAACTGATACAGAGGCAGATAATAATAAAGGAGAAAAGAAAAAAGCGGCTAAGAATAAGAAAGATCCTAAGCCAAAGAAAGAGAAGAAGCCTAAGACTAAGAAATGTAAGAAGTCTGATAAACAGGCGGCAACGGAAGAGACTTCCGGAGAAGTTATAGAAGAAAGCACAGCCGGTGAAGATATTAAGACTAAGGTTAAAGATAAGCGTCTCAAGAGAAAAGAACGCAGGGACAAGAAAAAGATGGAGATACTTGATAATCTTGTCGGCGAAGAAAAGGCGGAAGAAGTAATAGAGAAAGTCAAAGAGGCTAAAAAAGGAATATCATTTATGCTCCGTATCCTTATATGTACGATTCTTCCTCTTACATTTATGTTTGCCATTTCACTTCTTTTCACAAGGGATTTCATTGAAAAGACCATTGAAGAGGACAGAACAACCACTTTACAGACAGCTGCTTCGGCAATTAAGAGTGCGTATGTTTACGGATATGAAGGCGAATATATGGTGGACGGTTCGGGAGTTCTTTTCAAAGGAGAGACAAGACTTACAGGTAATAATTCCTTGCTTGATACACTTAAGGAAGAGACAGGAATTGAATCAGCCCTTTACTATGGCAATGAAATCAAAATAACATCTATTATGGATGTCAATGGCAGAAGAACATTGGGCAATAAGGCAGAAGAAGATATTTACAACACGGTTATGGAAGGCAATACTTACTATGGTGAGGAAAGGCTTAACAGAGCCGACTATTATGTATGCTATCTTCCATTGTATTCAGACGGCGAAGATGGCGATGTAGTAGGAATGATCTATGTAGGTATTGAGACAACAGGCGATAAGCATAGAATAGCAGATAAGACCAAGACATCGGTTATCGGACTCAGTGCGGTATTCCTTGTATCACTTGTAATTGTTACAATTCTTGCAAGACAGATGTCTAAGACCATGAAGAGGATAGATAAGGCACTTGATACAATGTCTACAGGTGATCTTACAGTAACATTTGACAATGCAGACCTTAAACGTAAAGACGAAATCGGTAATATAGCAAGAACAACACAGGTATTGCGTGACAGATTTACAAAGGTTATCGGTGAAATCAAAGAATCTGTATCCGTTGTTAAGAAAGCATCTGACAATGTTGACACAATGTCTAACCAGTCAAGCAGAACCGTAGAAGGTATCAGCCATGCAATCGAAGAAATTGCAGCAGGTGCATCATCACAGGCGGATGAGACACAGTCAGCAGTAGAACATGTTGATAACATCGGTTCACTTATCAAACATGTTGTTGAAGAAGTAGAAGTATTATCAACCACAGCAGCCAATATGGGTAATGCTGAGAATAATGCGCAGAATATTATGGGCGACCTTGTTGAGACAACAGCCAAGACAAGTGAAGCTGTTGAACTTATAGCAACACAGACAGAAGCTACCAATGTTTCCGCAAAAGAAATCGGACAGGCAGTTGAGATAATTACCAACATAGCATCACAGACCAACCTTCTCTCTCTAAATGCAAGCATTGAAGCGGCAAGAGCAGGTGAAGCAGGACGAGGATTTGCAGTTGTTGCATCAGAGATACAGAAACTTGCAGAACAGTCTAACCAGTCGGCAGTTAAGATTCAGCACATAATAGACGGTCTTACAGTTGAATCCAATAAGACAGTTAAGATTATGGAAGAAGTCAAGAATGCAGTATCAGATCAGGAAAATAAGATTCATGAGACTAAGTCAATCTTCGGAACAGTAAGAGATGGCGTTGCGAAGTCAATGGATCAGATTAATGGCATCAGCGATGAAAGTAATGCACTTGACGTTAGCAAGAATAAGATTGTAGAGGTTATCGAATCACTTTCTGCAGTATCTGAAGAAAATGCTGCTGCTACTGAAGAGACTATGGCATCAATCGAAGAACTTACGTCAATGATGTTAGAACTTGCATCATCGGCTAATAAGCTTAATGAACTTGCCGACAATCTTGAGAACAGCGTAAGTGTATTTAAAGTAGAGTAGTATATTAAATGGAGTGTAGAGCATGGTATACATAGTTGTCATACTGGTTGTCCTTGTGGCTGATTTGATTATTAAGGCTAAGATATTGGAGATACCGGAAGCCGGGTTCCCAATTGAAAAGTTTAAAGGAAAAGTTAAGATAGTAAGAACCTTTAATGAAGGCATGGCGGCCAATGTGTTGGACGAGGACCCGGCAAAGGTTAAGAAAATATCATCCCTTGTACTTGTGATATTTCTGATACTTTCACTTCCGTTATTTTTCTCCAAAAAAGGAAGAATCAATAGAAAGCTTGGGGCAGCCCTGATTATCGGGGGAGCACTTTCCAATGTGGCAGACAGATGTATCCGTGGAAAGGTTGTAGATTACATCCAGTTTAATATGGATAAATCAGACAGAATGGAGCGCATGACATATAATATTGCAGATTTCAGTATATTTATCGGCACAGTGCTTTACATGATTAATTCAGACAGTAAGAAGAGTAAGAAGAATAATAAAAAATAATAAATTAAGAGCTTCCGGACAGTTAAGTGCCCGGAAGCTCTTTTTATAAAATGGTGCCACGAGGTCTTTGGTATTGACATCAAAGCAATTAGGTTATAAATTATTTATGTTAATATAAAAGGAGGGCCCGGTAGTATTACCAACTACCGGGCATTTATGAAAAAGAAAAAAATAATTATGAAAAGGTTTTCAACTTCATTACTACTTTAGTGTATAATACAAATGTAGATAAAATGTGATGAAATAGTTAACAAACAGTGAACAAATATTATGGAGCGGTAAATGGGAACACAGAATTATCAGAAGGAGTTAGACAGACTGCTTGAAACCATGGATACACCTAGGACTTTAGTGCTTCATAGTTGTTGCGCACCCTGTAGCAGCTATGTTTTAAAGTATCTGTCGGAATATTTTAAAATCACTCTTTTGTATTTTAATCCTAATATATCTCCTAAGGAGGAATACGAAAAGCGTGTTGCGGAACAGAAAAGACTTATCGAAGAGATGGAATTTAAGTATCCTGTTACTATGTTAGAGGGCAGATATGAACCATCAGAGTTTTATGAAGCCGTTAAAGGACTGGAAAATGTGCCTGAGGGCGGAGAGCGGTGCTTTATATGTTACGAAATGAGAATGAGAGAAGCAGCCGAATATGCCAGAAGGACAGGTGCAGATTATTTTACTACAACTTTATCAATAAGCCCTTTAAAAAATGCCGACAAGATTAACGAAATAGGTAAAAAACTTGAAGCAGAATACGGCGTCAGACACCTGCCTTCGGATTTTAAAAAGAAGGAAGGTTACAAGCAGTCCATAGAGTTGTCAAAGGAGTATAATCTATACAGACAGAATTTCTGCGGATGTGTATTTTCAAAGAATGGAGACAAAGAGAATGTATAACTATGAAAGACAGGTAAAATATTATGAGACAGACAAGATGGGTGTAGTTCATCATTCTAATTATATAAGATGGTTTGAAGAAGCCAGGGTTGAATTTATGCGTGACAATGATATATCATATCGTCATATGGAAGAAGAAGGAATTCAGATTCCGGTTGTATCTGTTTCATGCAAATACAAATCTCCTGCCAAATTTGATGATGATGTTATTGTTAAAACATGGATTAAAAAATTTAATGGCATAATTATCGAACTGGCTTACGAAGTGGTTGACAAGAATGACGGACAGATCCGTGTAACCGGAGAAAGTTCCCATTGTTTTGTTGACGATAAGACATTTAAACCTATTAATTTAAAAAGAGAAAGAGAAGACCTTTACAACAGATTTGAAAAGGCAGCAGAGGAATAAGCTATGTGGGCATACGAAAGCGTATTTTATCAGGTATATCCTTTAGGATTTACCGGGGCACCGTTTGAAAATGACGGAGAATTAAGACACGGAATATTAAGATTTATTGACTGGATTCCGCATATCAGAAAAGTGGGAGCTAACGCAATCTATTTTTCACCTGTATTTGAATCCGATACACATGGTTACAATACAAGAGATTACAAGAAAATAGATGTAAGACTTGGAACCAACGAGGACTTCAAAAAAGTATGTGATGAATTACATAAAAATGATATCAAAGTAGTTCTTGACGGCGTATTTAACCATGTGGGCAGAGGACATTTTGCATTTCAGGATGTTCTCAAGAACAGGGAAAATTCACCATATCGTTATTGGTTTAATATTGATTTTAATGGTAATGATGCATGGAATGACGGACTCTGGTACGAAGGCTGGGAGGGCAATTATGACCTTGTAAAACTCAACCTTAAAAATGATGAAGTTGTAAATTATCTTTTTGACTGCGTAAAATACTGGATAGAATATTTTGAAATTGATGGAATAAGACTTGACGTTGCGTACTGTCTTGACCCTGATTTCATGCACAGGCTCAGAGGCTTTACGGACAGCCTTAAAAATGATTTTTTCCTTGTGGGAGAGACTGTTCACGGAGATTACAACAGGCTTGTCAATGACGGAATGCTTCATTCTGCAACTAATTACGAGTGCTACAAGGGTATTCATTCAGCAATTAACAGTTTGAATCTTTTTGAAATAGTACATTCGCTTTTGCGCCAGTTCGGACCGGAAGAATGGACTCTTTACAAGGGCAAACACATGCTTTCATTTGTAGATAACCATGATGTGTCAAGAATTGCAAGCGTAATTAATAATGAGAAAAATCTTCCACTTGCGTATGCATTTATTTTTGGTATGCCGGGTATTCCATGCGTTTACTACGGAAGTGAATGGGGCTTCAAAGCCGATAAGTCACAGGGAGACCCTGCGTTAAGACCGTATTTTGAAAACTACGAAGAAAACGCACTTACCGATATAATTGCAGGCTATGCCAAGGTTAAAAAAGAAAGTAAAGCCCTTAATTACGGCAATTTCTACAGTCTTTTACTTACTAACAGACAGTGCTTTTTCGGAAGATGGACAGAAGAAGAGACAGTTCTTGTGGGCATTAATATCGATGATAATGAGTTTAAGGCTGATTTCAATGCCGGTGCAGATAAAGCAGTAAATATGATAACAGGAGAAACCGTTGATATTGCAAATGGTTTTACAATGAAACCAAACAGTGCATATTTTTTAAGGTTAGTGAAATAAAATGTCAGTAAAAGAAGTTAAAACCAACGCAATGCGTATACTTGAATCGGAAGGTATTAATTTTGAGACAGGATATTACGAATGCGATGAGTTTATAGATGGTGTTCATACCGCAGATGCTTTGGGACTTCCTCACGAAATGGTGTACAAGACACTTGTGACTGTAGGCCACAGTAAGAACTATTATGTTTTTGTTATACCTATCGAAAAGGAGATTGATTTAAAGAAAGCAGCTAAAGCAGTCGGGGAAAAGTCTGTTGAGATGCTTCCGCTTAAGGATGTAACTAACGTAACCGGTTACATTAGGGGCGGTTGTACGGCAGTCGGAATGAAAAAACACTATGTAACAAGGATTGATGAATCTGCCATACTTCAGGACGCTATATATGTGAGCGGAGGGAAGAGAGGAATACAGATTAAATTACATCCGGATGATTTATTAAAGGTTACGAAAGCAGAGTATGCTGATGTGACAGCATAAAATAACTATTTAAAGGAGACAAAAGGAATGAAGAAAAAACGCGGAGGCGGTATTGTCGCAATTGTTTTAATTGCAATTGTTGTTGTATTTTCACTTGTGACCAATATCAGGGCATTAACAGGTGATGAAAGTGATTACAAGACAGTAACACTTGATTATGCAGGAGAATTTTTTGATATGAAATATTCTGTTAATTACATCCCTACAGCAACAGTTCATTATTACTATGGTTACATTAAAGGTGATGATGATAAGGTTGTCGTTTTCAGGGCATCTAAGAGCTTTTACAAGAAAAATTTCCTTAGCACAGGACATGCTAAAGGAGACGGCGCTACTGTCAAAGGTAAAATTATCAAGTTAAAGGCTAAAGAATCAAAAATGCTTAAAGAAAAAGGAACAAGCTCTACATATTACCTCGGAACAGATAAGGCACTTAATGTGGAATATAAGAGCAATGCTATCAGAGGAATTGTCTTAGCTGTATTTATGATTATACTTGGTATAGTTGGAGTTATCTCAATCAAAAAAGGATTGACAGAAAAGAAAGCATTTATGATTGTTTTCTGGATATTGGTATTTGGAGCTGCAATATATATTTTGCATTTATTGTCATATGGAGGATTATTCGGCATATAAAGTAAATGCATAAATTATTACATTTATATTAATAATAAATAAAAATAAAATAATAGTATTAGTTTAAGGAAAAATAAAATGTGTACAGCAGTTTCGTATAAAGTGAATGATTTGTATTTTGGACGTACTTTTGATTATGAAGCATCCTACGGTGAGGAAATTGTGTTTATGCCCAGAAAATATCCTTTTAATTTCAGATATGCGGGCAACATGCAGGAACATTTCGCAATTATTGGAATGGCACATATGGCAGATAATATTCCTCTATATTATGATGCCATGAATGAAAAAGGCCTTTGTATGGCAGGACTTAATTTTGTAGGAAATGCCTGCTATTCCGATAAACATACTGACGGAGATAATATACTTCAATCTGAATTTATACCATGGATACTTGGACAATGCACTTCAGTAAAAGAAGCCAGACAGAAACTTGACAGAATATGTATGTTATCGGAAAGCTTTAACGATAAACTCCCGGTATCATCACTTCATTGGATTATTTCAGATAAAGAAGAAAATATTACCGTTGAGTTTATGAAAGATGGTCTTCATATATATGATAATCCTGTGGGCGTGCTTACAAATAACCCTCCGTTTGAGACCCAGATGTTTTTACTTAATCAATATATGGGTTTGTCAGCATCACAACCTGATAACAGATTTTCAGGTAAAGTACCTCTTGAACTTTACAGCAGGGGGATGGGTGCTATCGGTCTGCCGGGAGATTTAAGTTCCACATCAAGATTTGCAAGAGCAGCATTTGTGAAGCTGAATTCAATAGCAGGAGAGAGCGAAAACGAATGCGTAAACCAGTTCTTCCATATCATGGATACAATTATCCAGCCAAGAGGCTGCTGCGAGGTAAAAACGGAGAATATGAAATTTCCATATATACAAGCTGCTGTAACGCTGCAAAGGGAATCTACTATTATAAAACATACGACAACAGCAGAATAGCCGGTATAGATATGCATAAAGAAGATTTTGACGGCACGAAGTGTGTATGCTACAAACCTGATAAAACAGATATTTTTATACAGAATTAAACGTAAAATAACATTGTTAAAATAATATCAAAAAAGTTGTTGACAACTAAAGTACAAAGTGGTACTA
>OGMF01000849.1_pt1 | contig 32858 bp, 20 predicted proteins | sample 1572921 | NCBI WGS metagenome assembly OGMF01 (sample SAMEA2581919, study PRJEB24529) | metagenome | biome: Human gut stool | place: China | collected 2011 | reverse complement strand
GTCTGCTTGATGTGAAGGGCAAACGTTCGGAGTGTAATGTGTCTTATGAGCAACTGGAGCATATTGCCCATGAAACCCGGGAATGGGAAGAAAAGGAGCGCAACAGTTTTCTTAAAGGTAAATTGGTTTTCATCACTTTGCTTGCAGGTATTGTTTTATTAATAGGGACAGTTCTTGCCCTATTCTGCAAATGAACCATGTCCGGTTATGGAGGTATATTCTTTTCTCCCGGTCACTTTACATGGTTTTCTGAACTGAATCATTTTTTTCTCTGCTTTCCATAATCCCCGGCATTTGCTGCAAAGCCCAATTGACCAGTCCTTCAAGGTGGGGTATCAGACTCAGTCCTCTTTCCGTCAGGCAGTATTCAACTCGTGGCGGAACTTCGGCATATACCTTTCGTTTTACCAAACCGTCAGATTCCAGTGTGCGTAAAGTGACGGTGAGCATTCGTTGTGATACATCGGCTATCGTTTTGTGAATATCACTGAACCGCATGGTTCCATTGGTATGTAGTGTGATAAGAACCAGCATGGACCATTTGTCACCAAGACGGCTGAGCACGTCTCGTATGGGGCAATTACCGTTAGGATGGAAGTTTTGCATTTTTTAATCTTTTGTATGTTCTTGTTGTTCAATAACGGTTACTTCTGTGTAACCAGCTTATGCTGAAGTGCGTTCTTGTTTTTATGAAAGAGGCACGTTACATTTGTGGCACAAAAGTAATAAACTTACTAAAGATAACTATTGTTTTAACAGATATATTAATTGTTTTATTTAATGCATTAAGATTATGGCAAAGAAAGTAGCAGTTTTGGCAGTGAATCCGGTGAATGGATTCGGTTTGTTCCAGTATTTGGAAGCCTTTTTTGAGAATGGTATATCTTATAAGGTATATGCAGTGGCGGAAACAAAGCAAATTAAAACGAATTCGGGTGTTGAATTGGTGGCAGATGATATAATTGCGCATTTGGTAGGACACGAAGATGAATTTGATGCTGTGGTATTTTCATGCGGAGATGCAGTTCCTGTGTTTGCACAGAATGCAGATAAACCTTATAACATTGATTTGATGTCCGTACTGAAGGCTTTTGGTGAAAAAGGTAAAATATTGATAGGCCATTGTGCGGCAGGTATGTTGTTTGATTTTGCAGGAGTAACGGAAGGTAAGAAACTGGCAGTGCATCCGTTGGCAAAGCCGGCCATCACCAAGGGGCAGGCAACAGACGATAAATCTGTGGTTGATGGCAATCTTTTTACTGCACAAGATGAAAAGTTTGTATGGACAATGATGCCTGAAGTATTGAAGGTGCTTAAATAATGAAGTTGATGAACAAGGACGGAAAATCTTCCGTCCTTATATGGATTGTTGCGGACTTTTTCTATATATTTGAATTCGATTTTAAAAGATACAAATAATGAAATACGATTTTGATAAAGTAATAGACCGCAACGGTACTGCCGCCGTTAAGCTGGAAGAGGCGAAGGAAGTGTGGGGACGTGCGGATTTGATTCCTTTGTGGGTGGCAGATATGGATTTTGGTACAGCTCCTTTTATTGTGGATGCCATTCGTAAACGCTGTGAATGTGAAGTGTTGGGTTATACGGGGAAACCTGACAGTTACTATCGGGCAATCATTAATTGGGTGAAACAACGCTATGATTTGGATGTCACAAAAGAGATGATAAACTTTGTTCCCGGCATTGTTCCCGGCATCGGTATGGCAATGAACAGCTTCACCCGACCGGGAGATAAGGTGATGATTCAGCCGCCCGTCTACCATCCTTTTGCTTGGGTAACGACCCGCAATGAGCGTACATTGGTTACTAACCCCCTGAAATGGGAGAATGGTATGTATCGAATGGATTTGGATGCCTTTCGCGAACAGGTAAAAGGTTGTAAACTGTTTATTTTATGCAATCCTCATAATCCCGGTGGCGTGGTGTGGACAGAAGACGAACTGCGCACAGTGGCAGAAATCTGTTACGAAGAAAAAGTGTTGGTGTTCTCTGACGAAATTCATGCAGACTTAACTCTTCCTCCTTACAAACACCGTCCTTTTGCTACTATCAGTGAAAAGGCAAAGATGAATTCGGTAACATTTATGTCACCCAGTAAGGCGTTTAATATGCCGGGGCTGGCTGCTTCTCATGCCATAATCTTTAATGAGGACTTGCGTGCGCGATTCCGTAAATTTATGGATGCCGGTGAACTGGACATGGGGCATGTATTTGCTTTCCTTTCCGTGGAAGCGGCATATACACACGGAACGGAGTGGCTTGACCAATGTTTGGCTTATATACAGGGAAACATTGATTATGTTGACAATTTCCTGAAAACTCATGCACCCAGGATTAAAGCCATTCGTCCGCAAGCGTCTTATTTGGTTTGGCTTGATTGCCGTGAACTGGGATTAAACCAGGAAGCACTAAACGATTTCTTTGCAGATAAAGCGCATCTGGCATTGAATGACGGAGCGATGTTCGGAAAGGAAGGCACAGGATATATGCGTCTGAATGTGGCAAGTCCGCGTTCTGTGATTGAGCAAGCGATGAAGCAATTGGCTGAGGCTTATCAAGCAATGTCTTTTTAGAAATTAAAAAGGGTGTGTCAAAACTAAACCGGTCTATCAAATCATCATCGGTAGGGGCAGGGTTTGCCTGCCCCTACCGATGACCACGACCTTGGGAGTAATACACAAAGCAAACTGTTTTCGGGCGAGCGAACCTCGCCCTACTAACAAAATGACAGTATTATCAACGTTTAGACACAATCCCTTTTTTGAGTATAGAAAATTATTTCCTCGTATTATTATTTTAATGGAGGCATATTGGGTTCTGTTGGCCAATATGGATTTTGATAGATGGGTGAGTTCTCAATGGAACCGCTGCCTGACGTGATATCCATATCTTGAATTCTGTATGGTTCCAGATAGTGAGCCATAGCCCAGCGATAGCCGTCTTTAGCCAGGTTGTTGTTATTCTTTTCATAAGGACGCAAGTATGGACTGATAGCCGGGTCAGAAACATTGGCTTTAGGATTATCCATACCATAAACCAGTTGCGAAGTACCGTCTTCATTATCGTACCAATGCTGCATGCTTCCCCATAATTTGAAACCTTCAATGTGATATGGAGTGGAAATCATCTGATCCATAGCTCTCCAACGCATCAGATCCATATAGCGTAAACCTTCTGCCATCAGTTCGCAGCGGCGTTCGCGACGGATGTTGTAGAGGGTCGGGTCTATCAGTTTGCCTGCCGAATAAGCTCCCCAGTCATTAAGTGCTTCTTTAGCCATGTCGGTGGCAGCGATGGTTTTATTATAGTCTGTATCTACATGAGAACGTTTTCTTATCTGTGTCCAATAGCTTTGGGCAATATTGTCTAAAGAACCATTCTTCTCATAACATGCTTCTATATAGTTGAGCAGCGCTTCTGTGCCACGGAATATCAGTGCGCCGGTATAGCATAGCCCGTTACCTAAATATTTTTGGTCATAATTATTTCCTTTGCGGAGTGCATATCCGGTAGAATATCCTTTTTCTGCATTATTGTTAAGGATTACCGGGAATGGTTCGATAGGCACTGCCATATCACCTTCTGCCGATTCGAATAAAACATTTATTTGTCCCGGTTCTTTTAAAAAGATATGTAAACGTGAGTCGCGACCTTTACGGACATCGGATATAGTTTCATCTCCTTGATATCCGCTGCCTGCTGCATAGACAGGCAAGCCGTTTGCCATCAGGAATCCGTTTACCATGCCGCGTGTAACACCTATTCCATGGTTTCCGTGTTGGGCGGCTGTTGCGACACCGTGTGTCAATCCCAATGCTTTGCTGTATGGACGCCACAAGAGTACTTCGCTGTAGTCCGACATATCTTCATCTCCGAACATATCCATGTAGGGGTTGGCCGGTTCGGAGATGGCCTGTTGTATTGTTCCGGTGTTTTCAACCAGTTGGGTTGCGTCGGCCACTTCTTTGGCTGCGTTCATGGCTTCTGTCAGGAAGAAGTCGATTTCTTTATCGATATCTCCTGTCGGATATTGATAATTAGCATTATATTCTTTACTCTTTCCCGGCCATTCCGGTCCGTTGGGAACGAAAGGAGTATCTTTGAAGTATTTCAGCCAAGTACCTTCAAATAGAGCTACACGTGATTTCATCAGCAGTGCACACTCACGGTTGATTCGGGTTTTTTCTGTTCCCTTTCCCGAAGACATCATCTCGATGGCGGAATCCAAATCCGATAGAATGAAGCGTGCCACTTCGTTACGTGGTGAGCGTTTGCTGGCTTCTACCAACGGTTCCATTTGGTCGGGTAGGGTAGCCTTGACAATAGGGAAATCACCGTATGAACGGAGGCGTTTGAAATATTCGTATGCGCGCATGAAATACATTTCTCCGATGTATTGGCGTATTTTCTCTTCTGCTCCGGAAATGGTGCCGGCTTCAAATTCTGGCAATACTTTTTCAAAGAAGTAGTTACAACTATAAATATTTCCAAAGCTATATGAGCCTCCCGAAGATTGAGAAGTTTTCCATTGTCCGGGAATGTATCGGTTGTTATAACCGAAACCCGCTTGATTGTCTGTGTGGTTGTCTTCTCCATAGAGTCCGTATCCGTAGGCATGTCCGGGAAGTATGTCTGTATAGAGTTTGTTGGCATAGGCTTCCAGCTGGGATTCATCTTTCAGATATTTTTCCGGTGAAACGGAAGACATCGGTTCTTGGTCCAAAAAATCGTTGCAGGAAGTCATGAAGCCCAAAACGGCGACTCCGGCTACATATTTGAATATATTACTATGTTTCATAATTATTGTTTTTTAAAATGATTATAAGGTTACGTTCAATCCCACAGAGAATGTCCTGCTTAACGGATATGCATTTCCATTGTATTCGTCTCCACCGCCGATTGTTTCAGGGTCGAATATCTTGGTTAGTGAGGTTCCGGTCCACAAGTTCTCACCTGATACGAATATGCGTAATTTAGATACGGCAAATTTCTTGGTGAGAGATACCGGCAGGGTATATCCGAATTGAAGGTTTTTCAGACGGATATAAGAGGCATCCTGCAAGTAACCGGATTGTGTCTGCTTGTTTTTGTCGGAACCAAAGATGGGGCGCGGATAGTAGGCGTCCAGATTGGTCGGCAAATCATTTGAAGGTTCGGCTCTGAAGTAATCGGCATGTTCTACAAAGCCGGTAGAATGCCACAATGAGGTGGCTCCCCAAAAGTATGCACTGCCTTGCCAGTAGTCGCGTTTCATTACTCCCTGGAAGAATGCACGGAAGTCGAAACCTTTCCAATCTGCATTCAGGTCAATACCGAATTGATAGCGAGGTTTGTTGTTGCCGAGTATTTTTCTGTCGCCCATGTCATCATACTTATTGCCTCCGCCGTCTATTTTACCGTCACCGTTTAAGTCTTTATACATGATGTCGCCGGCTTCCCAGTTGGAACCAAGGGCGTTTTGTCCTCCATTGGGAAGAGAAGCCAGATGTTCTTCCATCTCTGCGTCAGATTTAGCTATACCGATAGTTTCATAACCGTAAATGTCTCCCAGCATTCTACCTTTTCTATATTTGTCCAATGTATTGGTAGGATTCGGGTAACGGGTGATTTCTGTTTGCGAATCTGATAGAACGAATTTGATTCCATAGCCCAGTCCGTTTCTCAGACGATCTTGCCAAGCTATTTCTAAATCGAAACCATAAGTTCTCAAGTCGGTATTGTTGGTCTTGGGTACGCTTAAGCCAAGGATGCTCGGAAGTTCGGGGGCAGGGCCTATCATGTCTAGTGTTTCGCGGGTATAATAATCGAACGAACCGGTCAGACGGTTATTGAAGGCACCGAAGTCAAGACCGATATTCCAATTGCGTATGCGTTCCCAGCCCATGGTAGAACTAATCAATCCGGGAACTGTAGCTGTATTGGGCTTGATACCGTTTTGTATCCAACCGCCGCCACCGGCAGAAACACCTAAGGTTTGGTAAGTGGGATACCATGATTTGGTATTCTGGTTACCTAATTCTCCATAAGAACCGCGTAATTTCAAGGTCCCTACATATTCGCTCAATGATTCCCAGAAGTTTTCGCGGGCAATGTTCCAACCGAGAGAGAATGAAGGAAACCAGTTCCAGCGTTGTTCGCGGCGGAAACGTGAGGTACCGTCATAACGGATATTGACTTCTGCCAGATATTTGCCTTTGTAGTCATAATTGATACGTCCGAAGAAACCGGCGGTAGACCAAGCTGCGCGCGAACCGTTTACGGAAGGACTTACTACTTTTCCGGTATAATCCAGTCCGGTGGTAATATCAATTTCAGGTAATTCGGGTACGATAATACCTTTGCGGGTTGCACCGAATGTTTGTTGTTTCATTTCTTCGGCTTGAAAACCAATCATACCTTTAAAGTTATGTCCCGATTCAAGGCTGTGCGAATATTCCGTATAAGCATTGAAGTTCATATAGTTCTCTTTGGTTTGGTCTTCATGAGCTTCTGTGTCTTGATAATAGCCGATGGGGTATGGATTTCCTTGTACATCGTGATTATACAAAGTCTGTGTATCCCAGTGGTTGTTCACAGTATTGATTCTGTAGTTAAAGTCCACATGGGTTATCCAGTTCTTTATCGGTTCAAGAATAAGAGATATTTGCTGATATATATTGTCTGTTTGAATGTTGTGTTTTCCACCATCACGGAGGGGGAGTGCCGGAGAAGGAGAGTGGAACATGTATCCGTTGGGGTCATATACAGGCAGTGTGGGCCAGCCTTGGCGTGCCAAGTCGCGGAATAATGCATTGGTCAGATAGGCAGGACGATGAAAATCTTCGCGTGTAAAGCGGCTGGTATAATTCACTTTTGCCCAATCAGTCAGTTGTGCATTGATTTTTCCGGTACCGGTATAACGTTTGTAGGTATCTTGGTTGAATTCCATCAATCCTTTTTGATCCATGAAGTTACCGGATATATAATAATTGACTTTGTCATTACCACCACTGAAACTCAGGTTATGTTCTTGTGATGATGTCCATTCGCGATATATCACATCATACCAGTCTGTATTTGCATTACCGCCGGCATATCCGTCGAGCCAGTATTTATTGTTGGCATCAGCTAGAACTCCGTCGGTAATTTTACCATCTTGATAATCTTTGATGCGTTGCAGGTGTTCTGCATTAAAATAAGCTCCTGCTCCCGAATTGATATTTGCATCGTTGTAGAAAGTGGCAAATGTATATGAATCCATTTGCTTGGGAATTCTTACGGGCTGTCCCCAGCGGAAGTTATTATTATAGTTTATGGTCGTTTTTCCGCTCTTTCCACTTTTGGTGGTTACCAAAATTACACCGAAGGGTGCACGCGAACCATAGATAGAAGCGGCTGCGGCATCTTTCAGGATAGAGATATTTTCAATATCCTGTGGATTGATGGAGTTGATGTCTCCTTCCATGCCGTCAATCAACACTAGCGGACTTGCATCAGAACCATCGCCGATAGTTCCTGTACCGCGGATACTCATGCTCATCTTATTATCCAATGCACCGCTGGTAGTGGTGATTTGTAATCCCGGTACTACACCCTGCAGGGCTTGTACAGCATTTTGTACGGGGCGGGATGCGAGTGCTTCTGAGTCTACGGTACCTACGGAACCGGTCAGGTTGACTTTCTTTTGTGTACCAAAACCTACCACTACTACTTCATCCAAGGTCTTGGTGTCTTCTTGTAGCATGATTTTAAGTACGGATTGTCCGGTATACTTTACTTCTTTCGTAGTATATCCTACAAATGAAATCTGTAGGATACTTCCTTTTTTTACTCCTTCCAGGGTGAATCGTCCGTCAATGTCGGTGGTTGTTCCGTTTGTTGTTCCTTTAACAACAACCGTAGCTCCGATAACAGTTCCCAAGGCATCTTCTACAGTACCTGTAACTTTCCCGTTTTGTTGGGAAATACTTGTTTTTGGCTGATTAGGCATCTGTTCTGCCATACCGGTAACCGGAAAACTTAAGACTCCGGCTAGCAGAATAAGCTTCATAGCTTGATTTTTCTTTAGCATAATATTAGTTTTTAATTAAGATTAAAATACTTCCTTCTGAAGGGTTGTTTTATTAATGACAAAATTACGATGAATGAAATAAAGACGTAAAAGAAGTTAATGGTATGAATTGGAGAATTCGGTACTTGTCTAAAAGATAATTATAAAAAGCGGATATGACGGAATGTGCTCATTATGAGTGTATAAGCTATACATTATTATATAAGGGAAGAAGGATGGAACGGTAACATTAAAGCTTTTCCTCCGCCGGACTAACGTTTTCTGATTGCCATGTTAGTTCGTCCTGCTACAGTGGGACGTACTGGTTGTTGGCAGATAAAGCCTTAGTGTGAAGTAAGAAAAAGCTTAGAAGTCCGCTCCGGATTGCCAAGCATGTTTGTTGCTGTCCATTTTCTACATGTTTTCTTTTCATTTGTTCCGAATTTGTTAAAAGTAAGTTTGGAGTTGAGACTTTTGTTTTCATTTGATTTGTGTATGTTTGCAAAAGATTCTTGAATTTGATATACTGAATGACATGAAATTGAAAACGATATTTGTACTAGGTTTGGTGGCGGGAATGATGAGTTGCAGCACTCCGGCAGATTATTGTCCCGTTACGGCATCAGGTAATGATTTGGTCTTTCCGGCTTTGGCACAAAGTTGGGATGAAGGCATTCCATTGGGAAACGCCACGGTAGGTGCATTGGTATGGGAGAAAGATACCGCCTTGCGCTTTTCCTTGGACCGTACCGATTTGTGGGATTTGCGTCCGGCAGATAGTCTGTCGGGGAATAATTATCGCTTTGCATGGGTCAAGGAACATATCCGTAAGGGTGATTATCGGCCTGTGCAGAAGAAATTCGACGAACCCTATGACAGGATGCCTGCTCCTTCCAAAATACCGGGAGCGGCTTTGGAGTTTCCGTTGACGAAACTTGGAAAGCCTGTACAAGTACGTTTGTATCTGGATAATGCTTTGTGTGAAGCTACTTGGGCAAATGGTACTCAAATGCAAACATTTGTTCATGCTACAGAACCGGTGGGGTGGTTTGTTTTTAAAAATCTGACTACGGAGCTGGAGCCTGTGTTGGTGGCTCCTCGATATAGGCAAGAGGGTAGCAGTGCCGAAGCAAGTCCGGTTTCGGGACAGGATTTGCAACGACTGGGATATGAGCAGGGAAGTGTAATTCGTAAAGACAATGAATTGGTGTATCATCAGAAAGGATATGGAGATTTTTCTTACGATGTGGTGGTGAAATGGGAACGGCAGGGAAATACACTGTATGGAACGTGGAGCATCACGTCTTCCTTGAGCGGAGAACAGGCAGAAGAAGAGACGTCGACTGCTATGCTCCGTGGCCTGGCAAAGGACTATAAAGCGCATCTTGATTATTGGGAACATTATTGGGCACAGTCGTCTGTTTCTCTTCCGGACAGTATTTTGCAAAAACAATATTATAATGAGATGTATAAGTTCGGTTCGGCAACTCGTGAAAATTCTTATCCTATTTCTTTGCAGGCTGTATGGACTGCCGATAACGGTAAATTACCACCATGGAAGGGGGATTATCATCACGACCTGAATACACAACTCAGTTATTGGCCTGCGTATGCGGGCAATCACTTGTCTGAGGGGTTGGGATATCTGAATACATTGTGGAATCAGCGTGACACTTACAAACGCTATACTCGCCAATATTTTGAAACAGAGGGTATGAATGTGCCCGGGGTTTGCACCCTGACGGGAGAACCTATGGGAGGATGGATTCAGTATGCCATGTCTCAAACGGCGGGAGCTTGGTTGGCACAGCATTTTTATTTGCACTGGAAATATTCTGCCGATAAGGAGTTCTTGAAAGAAAGAGCTTATCCTTTCTTGAAGGATGTAGCTGTATACATGGAGCAAAATTCGATTGTCGACAGTAAAGGGTTTCGTCGCTTGGAGTTCAGCTCAAGTCCCGAAATTTATGATAATTCATTGCAGGCATGGTTCAAGGATATGACAAATTATGATTTATCGCTGATGCATTTCCTGTTTGGTGCGGGGGCGGAGATGGCAAATGAACTGGGAATAAAGACCGAAGCAGCGCATTGGAATAAATTGAAAAGCCAATTGCCTGATTTTGATTTGGATAATGAGGGAAGCCTTACGTTTGCCAAAGGATTTCCTTATAATGCATCTCATCGTCATTTCTCTCATGCATTGGCCATTCATCCGCTGGGCATCATAGACTGGAGTGACGGCGAAAAGGCGCAACGAATCATTCGTGCCACTTTAAAGAAAATGAATGATTACGGACCGGATTATTGGACCGGATATACATATAGTTGGTTTGCCAATATGCAGGCGCGTGCATTCAACGGTGAAGAAGCAGCAAAAGCATTGAGAACTTTTGCCGAATGCTTCTGCTTGAAAAATACGTTCCATGCCAATGGTGACCAGTCTGCCAGCGGGAAATCGAAGTTCACATATCGCCCTTTTACGCTTGAGGGAAACTTTGCTTTTGCTGCAGGCATACATGAAATGTTATTGCAGAGCCATACGGGAGTGATACGGGTCTTTCCGGCAGTTCCCGAAAGTTGGAAGAATGTATCTTTTAACAACCTGCGGGCCATGGGAGGTTTTCTTGTCTCGGCGGCTCTCAAGGATGGAAAGGTTGTCCGACTGGAAATTTACGCTGAAAAAGGGGGTCGTCTTGCAGTCTTTTCTCCTTTTGAGCATAAAGTGGTGGAATATGATACTCAGCCGGGCAGTCGGATAGACTTAGCAGTGGAATAAATGAAGAAATCGTTTTATATTTGTATTACAAAGAAATAAAGAAGATTATGGATGCATGTGCCGTACACTCTTCCCTTTGGGAGATATTGGAGCAGATAACCGAAAATTTAAAGAGTAAGCGTCTGGCGGATGTGTTTCGCTTTATCTCGTTTTATCCTTCGGAAACGTATGGTCCGCATAAGCATTTGCGCATTGAGATAAACTATGTGAAGAAAGGCTATTGTATTCTTCATTTGGATAATGAAAGCGTGACTTTCAAGGAAGGAGAGATAATGGTCATTACTTCAGACGTCAATCATTTGTTTGAGGCGGGCAGTGAAGGGACAACTTTAATGCAGTTGGAGTTTTTGCCCGAAATATTTTCTAACTTTAACTTGAACTCCCGGGTGGGCAAAGATGCTTCGGTACCTACTTCCGTATTCTTGTTTTCTGAAGAGAACCGGCTGATTAAAATTGTGAATAATGTCCGTATCATGCGGGTAGTGCAGCGCATTGTGAATGAGCTGGAGACAAAAAGTGTGTATTATCAATACTTGGTCGTGATGTACTATGCAGAGTTGCTGGTGCTTATCTATCTAGTACTTCCGTTTTGTATATGTTTTGGTTATATTTTCGCCTTTTTACATAAGTGCAATAGTCCTGAAAAGTTCTTTCTTTTTTTAAAGCAGACTACCTTTGCTGTTACTATAACAGAGTAAAAACAATCTTTTAATAGAACAGAAAAATGAAAGAATGGAACGATGACAAAGAGTTGGTTTCCTTGATAAAGGGAGAACTCTATACGGCAGTTGTCGGAGATATTATGGACAAGATGGGGTATACCCATCAATTCCTGCCGCCTCATATTCGTCCGCTTCGCGATGATATGTTTGTTGCGGGACGTGCCATGACTGTATTGGAGGCCGATGTATATGATAATCAGGGAACAAGCGGGACAAATCCGGTTCTGAAACGCTCTTTCGGTTTGATGCTCGAAGCATTGGATGACTTGAAAGAAGGTGAAATCTATATTTGTTCCGGCTCTTCTCCTTCTTATGCTTTATGGGGAGAGTTGATGAGTGCGCGCGCTATGCAGTGTAAAGCTGCCGGTGCGGTGGTGAATGGTTACTCTCGCGATACGAAAGGAATTCTGGCTTTAAATTTTCCTTGTTTTTCTTACGGTCCTTATGCTCAGGATCAGGCTCCGCGCGGAAAGGTGATTGACTATCGTGTACCTATCGAAATTGAAGGCGTGTTGGTAAACGATGGTGATATGCTGGTGGGAGATATTGACGGTGTATGTGTGGTGCCGCGTCAAATAGAAGAAGAGGTGTTTACTCGTGCTTTGGAGAAAGCGCGTGGCGAACGCATTGTCTTGAAGAAGATACAGGAAGGCATGAAAGCCCGGGATGCATTTGATAAATTTGGTATTATGTAATTTATAAAGCAGGAAAAGATGAAAATAACAGATGTAAAAGTATGGTTGGTGCAAGGCATCAAGTACAATTGGACTTTGTTGAAGATATATACGGACGAAGGTTATACAGGTGTAGGCGAGGCTACCAACTGGCCGGGAAGCCCCATCGTATACGAGGCGGCAAAACATATAGGCAGTCGCATTATCGGACTTGACCCGATGAAGACGGATTTTATCTGGACAAAACTTTATCGTGACTTAAACTGGGTAGGACCCTATGGTGCCAGTATGTGTGCCATTAGCGGTATTGATATGGCATTGCTTGATTTGAAAGGAAAGGTATTGGGCGTGCCGTGTTATGAGCTTTTGGGAGGAGCTTACCGTAAGGATATTCTTTTGTATGCCAATTACTGGTTTACGAAGGGGGGGCACAATGAAGCCGATTATGCAGAACAGGCACGTGCGGTGAAGGCTGCCGGATTTACGGGATTGAAGTTTGATCCGTTTGCACATACCAATTATTTCTATGGTGAAGATTTGGCATCCAATCTGACACTGACTCCTGCACAACAGGACTTGGCGTTCAATGTTTCAAAAGCAGTTCGTGAGGCAGTGGGGCCGGAGGTGGATATCATGATTGAAACTCATGCCATGCTTAATTACCGCATTGCCGTGAAGATGGCAGAGCGTTTGGCAACATTGGATATTGCCTGGTATGAGGAACCGGCAGGTCCGGAAAGTTCTCAAACATTGCGTGCCATGCGTGAACGTATACCTTCGGATGTTGCTATTTGTGTGGGTGAGCGTCATTATACTCGTTTTGGCATTCGCTCATTGCTCGAAAAACATGTATGTGATATCATCATGCCGGATATTACTCGGTGTGGAGGTCCGTCGGAGATGAAACGAATGGCTACTATGGCCGAGGCTTATCAGGTTTTGTTGGCTCCTCATAATCCCAATGGTCCTTTATCTACTCTTGCTTCATCGCATGTATGTGCTTCCGTTCCCAATTTCTTCCGTCAGGAGTTTATGTTCAATGATGTTCCCTGGAGAGATACTGTGATTGACCATCCCATTGCCGATATGGTTTATGACGGGCATTTACATTTGTCGGATCGCCCGGGGTTGGGAGTCGATTTGGTGGAAGAAGAGATGGAAAAGCATCCGGGTATTACAAGTAATCCTCCTGAGAACTTTTATATTTAATGCGTATGCCGTTTCAAATAGACTTAACAGGAAAAGTGGTCCTGATAACCGGAGTGTCCTCCGGTATCGGACTGGGCACCGCACATGAGTTTGCCCGTGCAGGGGCTTGTGTGGCAGGATGTGCGCGTAAACCGGAAAGTGACGATAGCGTTTCGGCATTTTTGCAAGCTGTGGGAGGAGAGGGTTGCAAGGCACTCTATGTTCAGGCAGATGTCACACAGGAAGAGGAATTGGAAAAGCTGGTGCAAGAGGTGATAGCCACTTTCGGGCGGCTGGATATTGTTGTTTCCAATGCCGGAATGAATGTATTTGAAGGTGCGGCGGAATGTTCGGAAAGCCGGTGGGCGTACAATCTGGATTTGAACTTGGCTTCCCATTGGCGTTTGGCCAGGATTGCCAAACCTTATTTGGAACAAAGCGGCAATGGGGTTATCTTATTGATGACTTCCAATCATGCTTTTTGCTCCATTCCGGGATGTTTCCCTTATAACGTTACAAAGACAGCTATCACCGGGCTTGTCCGGAGTCTGACCATAGAGTGGGGACCGAAGATACGGACAGTCGGCGTAGCGCCCGGATTTATAGATACGGCGGGAAACGATACTTGGTTCAATTCGTTTCCGGATGCTATGGCCGAACGTCAACGTACGATTAATCTTCATCCGGTAAAAAAAATCGGTACGGTAGAAGAAGTCGGCGCACTATGTGTTTATCTTGCTTCTCCCATGGCAGGGTTTATAAGCGGGACAACCATTTTGATGGATGGTGGACGATCGGCATTGATGCAAGATTCTTAAAATGAGTTTTCAATTGGTATTTTAAAATATATGATGATGAATGCAACTCTATTACATCGTTGTTATAATCGGACCGGTGAGGCTGCTACATGGATGCCCGGTTTGGAATGTTTGTTATGGGTAGACATTGATAATGGAATTTTATATCAATATACTCCTGACGAAGGTACGGTGAAAGAGCATACTTTTCCGGAAATGATAACTTCCGTTATTCCGTGGAAGGGGCACGGGGATGAAGTGCTTCTGGCAATGAAAAATCGTTTTATTGCTTATGATTTGGAGAAAAAGACTTATAAAACACTGATAGAATTTCCATGTCTGCATCCGCAGTGGCGTACCAATGATTGCAAGGCATCACCGGAGGGACGTATTTGGTGTGGAGTGATGCATTGCAGCGAACATAATGGCAACGGAAGTCTGTATTGTGTAGATAATGATTTATCTTTGACGCCTGTTTTGGGACAACAAAGCATTCCTAATGGAATTGTTTGGAACCGGAAAGGAGACCGTATGTATTATGTTGATTCCGGCAGAAGGTGTATTGAAGAGTATGCTTATGATTATTTGACCGGGGCTATTTATTTTATCCGTACTGCAGTACAGGTTCCCGTGGAATATGGAGTGCCGGATGGAATGACCATTGATGCCAACGGACTTTTGTGGGTGGCTCATTGGGGAGGATTCGGTGTGTACGTTTGGAGTCCGTCAACCGGGCAGCTTGTCGATAAAATAGAAGTTCCGGTTCCTAATGTAGCTTCGTGTACTTTTGGGGGCAAGGAGCGTAATCGGTTATTTATTACAACGGCTGTAGATGGCTTGTCGGAAGCTGAGATACAGGCTTATCCTTTGAGTGGAAGTTTGTTTGTGGCCGATGTGCCCGGTGTTGTTTCCGGAGAGAATCATTATCCGTTTATAATCCGTTAAGAAAATGGCAATATGAATATATCAACAATTGATTTAATAGTCGTTATCGCCTACTGCTTGCTTATTTTGTTGGTAGGACTCTTCGTTTCGCGTAGAGGCAAAGGAGAGACACAAGATGCCAGTAACTATTTTTTAGCCGGCAGAGGCTTGGCTTGGTGGGCAATAGGGGCTTCTATTATTGCATCCAATATCTCGGCAGAACAGTTTGTCGGCATGTCGGGCTCCGGTTATGCCATCGGGCTGGCCATGGCGACGTATGAATGGATTGCGGCATTGGGGCTGCTGATTGTGGCTAAGTTTTTTATTCCTATTTTCCTGGAGAAGAAAATCTTTACGATGCCACAATTTTTGGAGGAACGCTTTGACCGCCGGGTGAAGACTGTAATGGCTTTTTTCTGGTTGGCGGTATTCATATTCATCAATTTAACTTCCATTCTTTATTTAGGAGCGTTGACGATTGAGAATGTTATGGGAGTTCCTATGTTGGCAGGGATAATAGGACTGGCGGCCTTTGCCGGAATTTATTCCATTTATGGAGGATTGAAAGCCGTGGCATTGACCGATGTTATTCAGGTTGTGTTTTTGATAGGCGGTGGATTGATAACAACTTACATTGCGCTCGATATGCTTGGCAATGGGGAAGGTGTTATTTCCGGATTTACTAATCTTTGTCATCAGGCGGAAGATAAATTCCATCTTATACTTGATAAATCACATCCCGGGTATATGGATCTTCCCGGGGTATCGGTTATCATAGGAGGGTTATGGGTTGCCAATTTATATTATTGGGGATGCAATCAGTATATCATTCAGCGTGCGTTGGCTGCCAAATCGGTAAGTGAGGCGCAGAATGGTATGTTGTTTGCCGGTTTCATCAAATTGTTGATTCCGTTGCTGGTCGTTATTCCGGGCATTGCGGCATTTGCTTTGGATGCTCCTTTGGAAAAATCGGATGAGGCTTATCCTTGGCTGCTGAGCAACCTGTTGCCTGTGGGAGTAAAAGGGATTGCATTTGCTGCTCTTACGGCAGCGATTGTCAGTTCGCTGGCATCGATGATGAACAGTATTTCCACCATTTTTACAATGGATATCTATCGTTCCTATCTTCGTCCCAAAGCCGGGCAGAGTGAGTTGGTGCGTACAGGGCGTTGGGCGAGTTTTATTTCGTTGCTGATAGCGGTGTGCATTGCTCCTTTGCTTTCGGGATTGGATCAGGCATTTCATTATATTCAGGAATTTACAGGTTTTGTGAGTCCCGGTGCATTGGCGATTTTTCTTGCCGGCTTCTTTTATCGGAGAGCAACGGCAAATGGAGCGCTTTCGGCGGCATTGGGTTCATTTGTGTTCTCTACTTTACTGAAAGTTCTTTGTCCGGCTTTGCCTTGGATGGATAGAATGGGAATCGTCTTCTTGTTGTGTTGCGGTCTTATTATTTTGTTGGGCAACCGTAGTCGGTCATTGGAACAATGCTCCACTATTCATGCTTCATTATTTCATACAAGTAAGTTGTTTAATATTTTTTCTTGCATCATCATTGCCATTCTGATTGGTTTCTATTGGCTTTGGTGGTAAAGGAATGCTAACCTTATTCATATAATTATGATAACGATAAAACAGACTTTATTAATAGCAGGTGTCTGCCTGCTTTCATATTCTTCTTTGAATGCGGCATCCGGTGCCGTCTGTTCGGGACGAACTTATATATTACCTTCACGGTTGGAAGGAGTGCGGCAACCTGTCATGTCATTAAGTGGAACGTGGTCATTTAAGTACTCTCCAAAAAGTCGGTGGACTACTATTCAGGTACCCGGCGAAGCGGCTATGCAGGGGTTTGCCATCGAACATGATAAACCGTTCTTTTATAAGAAGACATTTACCATACCTGCCGACTATGCGGGAAAGCAAATTATCTTGCGCTTCGATGGTGTATACAGTCATGCAAAGTTGAGTGTAAATGGTAAGTTTGTCCGTGAGCATCATGGTGGTTTTACCCGTTGGGAAACTGATATTACTTCGCTGGTACGCGTAGGGAAGAAGAACGAAATCCAATTGGAAGTAGAAGACCGTTTAGACGAAATTTCTTATGCTTCAGGATACGCACATCATCCTATCGGCGGCATACTCCGTGATGTCACACTGTTCGCTTTGCCTGAATCTCATTTGTATGATGTGAGTGTGGAAACACATTTGGATTCACTTTATAAAGATGCCGAGTTGCGCTTTGATTGTGAGTTTATCGGTAAAGAAGGTGCGGAAGCAAGATTGGAGTTGAAGGATAAAGAAGGGAGAAATGTACAGTTGCCGCAAAGTCGTTTTAAGTTGGCGAAGGGGAAAAACACGTTCTTATTGCCTGTGGCAAACCCTTTGAAGTGGGATGCGGAACATCCTAATTTATATACGTTGGAAGTGGCTGTATACAGAGATAACAAGGAACTTTCCCGTTTTGACCGCCGCATCGGTTTCCGGGAAGTGGAGATTGTGAAGGATCGTATGTTGGTAAACGGTCGTCAGGTGAAATTGCGTGGAGCTTGTCGTCATGATATACATCCTACATTAGGGCGAACCACTACTGCCGACTTGGATAGTCTGGATGTATTGCTCTTTAAGCAATCTAATATGAACTTTGTCCGTACTTCCCATTATCCTCCTTCGGAACGCTTCTTGGAGTTTTGTAACCGTTATGGCATCTATGTGGAAAGTGAGACGGCTGTTTGCTTTGTTGATACTTATCGGCAGAAGAATTATGCTCCGGGTAATACACAGAGTGATTCGGCTTATACCGACCGTTATTTGGGACAATGTCAGGAAATGGTGAAAGCTTTCCGTTCTCATCCTTCTGTCTTGTTTTGGAGTATCGGTAACGAAAGTGTTTATGGTACAAATTTCCAACTTTGCTGGGATTGGGTGAAGGCTACGGATACCACGCGTCCTGTTATTTTCAGTTATCCCGGTTCGGCAGTGGAAAAGAAAGCTAAAATATTTGATATCCTCAGTATGCACTATCAGAATGTATATGGCAATATCAATCAATGGGGGATGTCTACCCGTAATTTTCAGGGGCATGGTATACCTGCATTATATGATGAGTGGGCTCATCCGGCATGTTACACCTATGCCACTCTGCAGACCGATCCTAATATCCGTGAATTCTGGGGGAAATCTATTGATATGATGTGGGATGGCTTGTACAATGCGCCGGGCGGATTGGGAGGAGCTATCTGGGGGTATGTGGATGAAGTGTTTGCATTGCCTCAGCCCAAGGTTGGAACCGCATTCTGGAAAGAGTTTGCCCGTACTGCCAAACCTGAAAATTATCAAGGAAACTGTGTTGGATACGGAGAATGGGGAATTGTAGATGTATGGAGACGTCCGAAACCGGAATTTTGGTCTACCAAGAAAGCGTATTCACCTGTGCGTTTACTGGCAGATGACAATCTTTCTTTTACTGCCGGACAACCACTGATGTTGACTGTATACAATCGTTTTGACCATACCAACTTGAATGAGATAAAAGCTTTTTATACTTATAAAGGTATGAAAAAAGCTTTAAGGTTAGGATTTGTAGAACCGCATCAGAAAGGACTTTTGACTATTCCTGCCGAGCAATGGGAAGAGGGTGAGAAATTATTGGTAGAGTTCGTTACTTCAGAAGGAGATTTGATTGATGCTTATCGTCCTGTGTTGGGAGTGGAAAAGGTGGACTATCCTGCTGTGATTGACGGAGAAAAACTGATTGTAACCGATAATGGTGATAAACTGATGATAAGAGGAGAGGGTTTTGAAATTCCTTTCGATAAGGCTACAGGATTGATTGTCAATGCTAAAGCCGGCGAACAAGTGATCATAGAAAAAGGTCCGTTCCTTAATCTTTATGTGAACCTGAATCATTTGACGGGTGCAGAGGTTCGTAAAATGGCCAATCATTTTACGATTTCAGATTCGGACTGGAAAAAAACATCATTCAGTTACACTGAGAAAGAAAACGGAACAGTCAAAGTAGCGCTTGTCGGCAGTTACCGGGGCGTTGTAGCAGAGTTTGATATATTGATATCTCCTAAAGGAGAGTTGTCGGTTAATTATCAAACTTCCGGTGTACCCAATGGTTTCTTACGTGAGACAGGTTTGTCTTTCTATTTGTCGGATGCTATCCAGCACTTGGATTGGAAGCGTAAAGGGTATTGGAATTATTATCCGGAAGGTGAGTTTGCCGGAAATGAAGGTCGTACGTCCCTTTATCAGTCCAGACAGGCTGCATACGGCGAACAACCGGTTCAAGCTTGGCAGGCTGATACGCACAACTATTATTATTGGGCAGATGCCGGTGCCAATTGTAAGCAGCCGCTTACACAAATGGCAAAAGGTATGAAAGAGAATATTTACTATTATTCACTTTCTACGGAAACAGATTCCAAACATCGGGTATCGGTGGTTTCAGAAGATGCTTCTGTGGCTTGCCGGATAAACAAACGTGCCGACGAGCAATTGATTTTATACACAAATAATCGTTGGGATTATCCTGAGATAGCATGGGGAAATTATTGTAAGACATTGGAAGCTCTGCCCTGCTATGGACAGATAAATCTGAGAATGAAATAATCAAATAAAAGAAGTGTGTGTCATTCTATGATGAAGATTAATATAACAAAAAGATTGAACCGTTTCCTGGCAGTAGCCGGAGCAATGCTTATAGGGGCATTGCCGGCACTTGCCCAGGAAAGTTCATTGACAAGGGTCGCAGCTAATGATTGTGGTGTACCCGGTGCACAGCCTTTTTTGGTAAAAGGAGAGAATTATACGATGCCTTCGGAGGTGAAAGGCAGTAAGGAAGCTATAACCTGTAATTTCGGTGGAAAAGTGATTTATGCTTTTAATCAGTTGGATATTCATGCCGACTATCAGTTGGAAGTGGTTTATCTGGCTGACCATGAACGTAAACAACGCATTGTCGTAGATGGAAATGAAATCCAAAATGTAACGTTGGAAGCCGGAAAGGAGCAAAGATATTTGTTGGACTTACCACGTAAAGCTTATGCTTACAGCCAGTTGGTATTGGTGTTTGAAGTTGCCGGGAAAGGTGCAAATGCCATTGTATCCGAATTGAATCTTTATTCCTCCAATTCTAAAGCTCCGGTTCCTTTTAAAGGAAAAGAGAAAGAGGCATTGGGAAATGTGCTGACTTATCATATTGATACGGATGTGGATGTGGAAAAAGTATTGCCGGTTTATACGGTTCTTCCCAAAAGCGTTACGGGTACTTATCGGCCTGTTTTGTCTTTGAATGGAACATGGCAGTTTAATCCTCAGCCTGAAAAAGAGTTTTATAAACACTCGGATTCTTCCGGCTGGAAGTCTGTTATTGTTCCCGGTCAGTGGTCGATGCAGGGATTTAAGGTAGACTCGATGGCGTATGCAGGTTATCGTAAGTCGTTTGTTTTGCCGGAAGATTGGAAAGATAAGAATGTCAAATTACGTTTTGACGGAGTGCATAGTGAATACTATGTTTATCTAAATGGGGTAAAAGCAGGTTATCATTTAGGGGGGATGACTGTATATGAAATAGATGTGACCAAGCATTTAAAACCGGGTGTTAATGAGTTGGCACTTGCTGTGAGAAGTGAGTCTTTGGCTGATATGCTGGGCAGTCTGACTCAGTATGCTGCTCATCAGTTGGGAGGTATTACTAGAAAGGTGACACTGATGGCTGTTCCTCAAACTCATGTGTCGGATGTGCGTATTGTGACAGATTTGGACAGTGAGTATCGGAATGCGGCTCTGAAGATAGAGACTGCTGTAGTGAATAAGGCAACTTACGCACAGAATGGATTGACATTGCGATTGTCTGTCAATGGTTTGCCTAATGTCATAGAGCAGCGTCTTCCGAAACTGGCTGTCGGAGAGGTTTGGAAGGGGATTCTTTCGGATACCGTTACCGCTCCGCTGTTATGGAATAATGAACAGCCTCATCTTTATACGTTGAGAATGGAACTTTGTTTAAATGACGAAGTGATAGAAACCGTGGAGAAACGTTTTGGCTTTCGTGAGATAGAAGTCCGTGGAAACGAGTTGTTTGTAAACGGACGCGCCGTTAAGTTGCGGGGGGTATGCCGGCATGAGATGCACCCTTTGACGGGGCGTGTCGTGGATGCAATGTGGCAACGAAAGGATATTGAACTTTATCGTGCCGCCAATTGTAATTTTGTCCGTACTTCACATTATCCTCCTTGTGAGGAAATGCTGGATATCTGTGATGAACTGGGAATGTTTGTCGAAGTAGAATCTCCGGTTTGCTGGGTGGGACATCATGCCAATGAAAATTGGAAAACACTCAATTATCAGGATAGCCAATACTATCCTTATATACTCCAGGCGAATATGGAGACGATTCATTTTTATCGTAATCATCCTTCTGTCTTGTTTTGGTCTATGGCCAATGAGTCTTATTGGAATAAAGAATTTGCCCAAATACAAGAATATGTGTATAAAGCTGATTCTACTCGTCCGCATACGTTTCACGACCAGGCGTATGGAGGCTTTAATAATCAGGGAAGTACGGCTCCTATTTCGAATATTCATTATCCCGGACCTGATGGCTATAAGGTAGCTGCAAAGAGCAATCGCCCCATGGTTTATGGAGAGTATTGCCACTTGAATGTTTATAATCGTAGTGAACTGGTGACCGACCCGGGCATACGCAGTGATTGGGCATTGGCCTTGGCTCCCACATGGGAAAATATGTATCAGACCCGAGGCGTGTTGGGCGGTTCTATTTGGTCGGGCATTGATGATATCTTCCAATTGCCTGACGGGAATGCTGTCGGGTATGGAGCTTGGGGACCTATCGACGGCTGGCGTCGTCCCAAACCGGAATACTGGGATATGAAGAAAATTTATAGTCCGGTCAAAGTACTTACCGAAGCTCTTTTCCCAGCCAATGAATTGGTTGTGGATGTGGAGAACAGATATACTTATCTGAATATGGATGAGATAAAGATTGCTTGGCAATATGGCAAGGAGAAGGGAACGGTTTCTGCTTCCATTCCTCCTTCGGGAGATGGGAAGATACGGATTCCAATAGCCAACCCCGATAAGGCAAACGAGCTTTATTTGTCGTTTACTGATCCTCGTGGATTTGTTGTTGATGAATATCTGATACCGGTAGGAGAACAAAAACAAAATGAGTTGCCTCAATGGTTGTCGCAGCCGACTAAGCTGAAAGTCGGTAAAAAAGCTTATGTAATCAGTGGAAAGAACTTCAGCTGTGAAATCAGCAGATTGAATGGGCAGATTTTGTCTCTGAAGAAGGCAGGAAAAGAAGTATTGAAAGGAGGTCCGTGGTTGATGGCACTTCCGTTGACCGGAGGTGGATGCTATCCCAATCATAATGCCAATACACCTGTTTATAACGATTTATGTTCAGACTGGAAGGCAGTGGAAGTAAAGGCGCATAAGGAAGAAAGTAATGTGATAGTAACTGTAACAGGAAGCTATAAGGAGTTTGAAGGCAGTTATCGTTTGACGGTTAATGCTAATGGTGAATTGGCAGTTGAGTATCAATTTAAAGCTTTGCAGAACGTCAATCCGAGACAATGGGGCTTGGTCTTCGAAGCACCGCAAGACTATGACCGGACGTTTTGGCGTCGTAAGGGAATGTGGAGTGTGTATCCTGATGACCACATTAGCCGCCCGACAGGTACTGCCGATTTATTCTATCAGGGTCTTCCTGTACAAACAAATCCGCGAATACAACCTTCGTGGTCGTGGAGCAAGGATTTTAATGAATTGGGCAGCAATGACTTTCGGGCTACCCGCCGAAATATTTGGTATGCAGGATTGTGTGACGGAAGCGGGCATAAAGTAACGGCTTGTTCAAATGGCGAGCAGCATTGGCGTTCTTGGCTGGGAAAAGATAAAATCTGTTTTCTTGTTGCCGACTTTGTGACTGCCGGCAACGAAATGTTTTTGGATGGATATTATGCTCCTTATCGTAAACCGATTAAAAGCAATGATATAATAAAAGGTAAAGTGAAATTAAGAGTGGAATAAAACAGTATATTTAGTACCTTATATTGATAGAGTTTTATTTATTAGTTCCGTTTTGTACAACTCTTCTTTCCGGCAAGTTGAATTTGGAAAGAAGAGTTGTTTTTATCTTTGTACTTTACAATAATCAGCTTATTAATGTCGTATTATGAAAGAATCAAGTAAACTCTTTGTCTTGTTTTTCTTCCTTTGTTCTTTGATGTTTATGGGGTGTAGTCCTATACAAAAGGAGAAACATACTTTTTCTATTGGTGATAAAACATTTTTGTTGGATGGCAAGCCCTTTCTGATAAAAGCAGCCGAGATGCATTATACCCGTATTCCTGCCGAGTATTGGGAACATCGTATACAGATGTGTAAGGCACTTGGCATGAATACCATTTGTATTTATGCTTTTTGGAACATACACGAACAAAAAGAGGGCGAGTTTGATTTTAAAGGGCAGAATGACATTGCTGCATTTTGCCGTTTGGCACAGAAACATGGAATGTACATCATGTTGCGTCCCGGTCCTTATGTCTGTTCGGAATGGGAAATGGGCGGATTGCCTTGGTGGTTGTTGAAAAAGAAAGATATCAAGCTCCGCACCAATGATACCTATTTCCTTGAAAGGACAAAACTCTTTATGAATGAGATTGGTAAGGAATTGGCGGATTTGCAGGTAAGCCGCGGAGGAAATATCATTATGGTACAGGTGGAAAATGAATACGGAGCCTATGCTACCGACAAAGAATATATAGCCAATATACGTGATATAGTCAAAGGAGCCGGTTTTACCGATGTGCCTCTGTTTCAGTGTGACTGGAGTTCTACTTTTCAGCGTAACGGATTGGATGATTTGGTTTGGACAATTAATTTCGGAACAGGAGCCAATATTGATGCACAGTTTAAGAAGTTGCAAGAAGCTCGTCCGAATGCACCTTTGATGTGTAGCGAGTTTTGGAGCGGATGGTTCGACCATTGGGGGCGCAAACACGAAACCCGTGATGCCGAAACAATGGTTTCGGGTATTAAAGATATGCTTGACCGCCATATCTCTTTTTCTCTGTATATGACGCATGGAGGAACTACTTTTGGACATTGGGGAGGAGCAAATAGTCCTGCTTATTCTGCCATGTGCAGTTCTTATGATTATGATGCTCCCATCAGTGAAGCGGGTTGGGCGACTCCTAAATATTATAAGTTGCGGGAGATGATGATGCAGTATGCCGACTCTGCACAAGTGATACCCGATGTTCCGGCTGCCTATCCGGTAATTGAGATTTCCGAATTTGAACTGAAGGAAGTGGCTCCGTTATTTGACAATCTGCCCGAGCCGAAGCTTTCAGAGGATATCAAACCGATGGAACAGTTCGACCAAGGTTGGGGAACGATTTTATATCGCACTTCTTTGCCGGAAGTGAAAGAAGGCACTACTCTGTTAATAGACGAAGTACACGATTGGGCACAAGTATATGCCGATGGTAAATTGTTGGGACGTCTGGATCGCAGACGAGGACAGAATTCATTGGTGCTTCCTTCGTTGCAGAAAGGTACCCGACTTGATATTCTGGTTGAAGCGATGGGGCGTGTTAATTTTGATGTGGCTATCCATGACCGTAAAGGAATTACGAACAAGGTCGAATTGCTGACCGAGACTGATAAGAAGGAATTAAAGAATTGGGAAGTTTATAGTTTCCCGGTTGATTACGACTTTGCAGAGTCAAAGAAATATGCGGAAGGTGAAAAACTTGATGCACCTGCCTACTATCGTGCAACATTTGAGTTAGACCGGGTAGGGGATGTCTTTCTGGATATGCAAACGTGGGGAAAAGGAATGGTTTGGGTTAATGGAAAGGCAATGGGACGTTTTTGGAAAATCGGACCGCAACAAACTTTGTTCATGCCCGGCTGTTGGCTGAAGAAAGGTAAGAATGAAATTATTGTTCTTGATTTGCTGGGACCTGAGAAAGCGACGGTATCGGGATTAAAGAAACCTATTCTTGATATGTTACGTGCTGAGGCTCCCGCCACCCATCGCACTAAAGGGCAAAATCTTAATCTAAAGGGTGAGAAGTCGGTTGCTGTTGGCGAATTGACAGCAGGCAACGGTTGGCAGGAAGTTAAATTCGGAAAAACTGTTGCAGGACGTTATTTCTGTCTGGAGGCATTGAGTGCACAAGATGGAAAAGACAATGCTGCCGTAGCCGAGTTCTATTTGTTGGATGAAAATGGCAAGCCGCTTCCCCGTCAGCATTGGAAGATTGAATATGCCGATAGTGAAAGCACAAGTTGGGGCAACTTTACTGCCGATAAAATATATGACTTGCAGGAATCTACCTATTGGAGTACTCGTGATGGGGATAAATATCCTCACCGGTTTGTAATAAACTTGGGAGAAGACGTAAAAGTATCCGGTTTCCGTTATCTGCCGCGTGCTGAAGAGTCGTATCCGGGTATGATAAAGAAGTATAAGGCTTATGTAAAGAGTACCCCTTTTAATTTCTGATCCTTTTTTAGAGTTTTTATAATACAATCTTAGTTCTAAAAGTAATAGTCTGCAATTGGGACTATTGCAACTCCTCCTATCTCGCAGAAACGCCTGTAATGAGAATGCTTCTGTGAATAGGAGGAGTATCTGTTCACGCGTGCTTTCTGACGGTCAGTATTATTCCCCCATTCTGATTCTGTTTCCCGGCTTGCGTGCAGTGTCTGCGATAGTATGTACTTCGGCTTCTACTTTACCTTTTACAAATTCAGGAATATTATATGAGAACATGAAGCGTGAGTAGAAATCAGGATCTTCTTGCGGGAGGATAAAAGGTTTTCCTGTTTTTCCGTTTTCATCAATATGTACCAGATATGGACGTGTATAAAGACCGTCAATGCGCCGGCTGCTGAAAACAAGCCAACGGCTGTTGCTGCTCCATGAATGATAGCTTTCCACATCATCACTGTTTACTTCATCCATATGGTGCATGACACCCGAATCCAAATCTATTCTATATAAATCTGCATCTTTGTGCCAAATGGAAAAGTTTCCATATTCGGATAACGTGAAAACGAGCTGTTTTCCATCGGGAGAAACCCGGGGGAAGGAGGCACTTTTGTGTTCTGCTCCGGTTATCTGGACGGTGGCTTGTTCGCTGCTGTAAAGTGTATCTACCTGATGACCGAAACGTCGGGCTTCAGGGTCGAAGCTGATAGAACAAAGACTGTATTTCACTGATTTGAAGTCTTTGGGAATTTCCTTGGCTTGTGCCGAGCAAAAATAAAGTGTTTTTCCGTCCGGTGAGAAAGTGGGGAAAGTTTCAAAAGCTTTATCGGAGAATATCAGTGAGTCGGTCACTACTTCATGCTTATTTACATCGTATACCACCACGTCTGAAGATAAATCATAGACTTCAATCCGGTTTTTATCGTTCATGTGGAAAGCCTGGCGGGTATTGTTGACGGAGAAAGCCACAAAATTGCCCGAAGGATGCCATGACGGATAAACCAATGATTGTACCTTTTCACCGGCTTTTGTATCCAGTTTTTCTACGCTTTTTCCATTTATAATGTAAGTACCCGGCAGTTCGGCACGCATGTGGAACAGCATTTTTTCCGGGTCTTGCCGGCAGAAGGAATGGCAGTTCATACAGTTATGGTTGGTCAGGCTGTTTTCGATGATAGGGGTTTGTTCATAATCGGTGATATGACGTTGGTAGATTCCCATTTTATTCCACAGTTCATATCCCGGTTCTATCAATCGGTAGACCAGATATTCGTCTATCGGGTCGGCAGATACATGCCACAGAAAAGTGGGATAGCTTTGCCATTCGTTCTTTTCTCTTCGATAGACTTTTACATCAATATCTTTTCCAATGGCTTTGTCCAGTAATTTGTTCCATTCTTTTTCCGGAAAGAGAAATTGCCCGTCGGTGGAAGCTGCCGTTATCATCTTTTCATTGCCGCAGCTGAGCACGGCTATTGCTTCGTCTCCCGGCTCCGACAATCGGAAGCGTAAGGGAGCGATATGTGGGGGAATGGTGACATCGGCGTAATCGGGAAAGATAGACGGCAGTTCGTCCAGTGTTACATCGGCAACCGGTTCTTTAGTTGTGCCGGTGCAAGCCATGCAACAGATACAAAGCAAAAATATGTGGAATAAGATAGCGTTCTTCATGGTTGTTTCATTTTTTGAACATATAATAATACCAGTATGTATTACCGAAACCGGCATGTAGTTTGTTGGGCAATGCAGCACTTCCTCTATTCTGAAGTACCGTTTGCTTGAAGGTACGGAAACGTTCTGCCACTTGTGGAGTCACTCCCAATCGAGTCCACGCTGCTGTGTCTCCTTCGTGGGCAAGAATGATGGCTTCTTGGAAGCTTACCGGCATAGGCGACAGTCCTTTGGCATTATGATAAGTCTCTATAAGTTGGTTAAACGGAATAATGTCTTTATTCATTAGACAGAATATGCCCAAGTATTCGAATGCTGTTTTACATTCGGGATTAGAAGCGATGATTTGGAGCAAATCGTAGGGAACGCCTTCTATCTGGGCCAAGCCGTCGGTCTTGGCAATGCAGCGTCGTTTGAATCCCAATTCAGGGTCCTTGTCAATGGCTTCATCATTGTTCAGGAATCGTTTTAAAGCAACTACCTGTTCTTTATAAGCATGCGTGTCTTCCAGCATGCTGATGTATTTTCCGGCAACGGCATGATTGCCATAAATCAAATTTGTCTTCACCAGTCTGGTTAGCAGACGGGGATTTACAGTCCATTCGGAAGAAATCATTCCTTCGAAAGCCATTCGTTGGGCAAGGGCCACATTTCCCATTGCATAATAAACATCACTTAATAAGGTGGAAGCTGTGGTGGAACGATTCCATGCAATCCATAAACCGTCTGCTCCTACTTGTTTGAGCGATAATGCTTTGTCGGCCAAAATACCTTTTTGTGCCAATGCCAGATTTTGGAAACAGGCGTGCATGGCGTTTTTATCGGAACGAAGGGGAGCAGAAAGGAGTTTGTCCCATTGTTCGGTTCTGGCGTAATAATCGAGCTCTTTTACTAAGTACAATGTGGGGGAGTTGTATGCCTTTGTTTCGTTGTGCAGGAACCATCCTGCCAGGATAATCTGAAGAATAGGAGAGGTATAGGTCATCCATTTCTTTTTAAATCCTTTGAATTTTCCGCATAGGCAGGCTAGTATGAATATGAGTAATAATGCTCCCCATGCATAATAAATGATAGGTTGCAATGCCAATCGGGGATTGAAATAAGCATCAGGCGAGAATACAATGCGCGCTTCTCCTCCCAATCCTGTCTGATACCACCAACAAGCGGGAAAAATACCCAAAGGAAGTAAGAGGAGGGAGTACCATTTGAAAGATGATTTAGTGTAGAATTCATAGAAAATAGCACAGAGTATGACCGCTTCGAATGCCGGACCTGCAAAGTAGAACAGCAGCCATGAGGCGATGGCCATGAATGGAATCCGAATAAAGGGGGAACGGATGCGGATGTATAAATTGAGTATCCACACTACTGATGCGTAAGCAAGAATACCTTCCAGATGATGATTGAAATCCATATCGGCCAATAATAGAAGGATGCCCGGCATCAGATAAGCCAATGGCATTTCCAGGTTGGGAGACAGCTTTCGCCAGATGTTCTGCACACCGATGCCGATGCAGAGAAACAGACAGGTCATAATCAGCGGTCCGATATGCGGATGGATGAAATATTGAATAAGAAAAGAAGCGATGTATTCTGAAATTCCTCCGGGATGGGAAAAGAGTTGGAGGGCGTAGTCTTGGTTAAAACGGAACAGACGAAATTGTTCGATATAAAAATAGTGGAATGCAAGTTGCCGTTCTAAATAAAAAAATAAAAGCAGACTTATACCTAGCCAACTTATTATATTAATTATAATGCTCTTCTTCATCAATGAGTTTCATTTATTCTGAAAGTGTCAGATTACATTAAATAAGGGAGGATGTGTCAAAACCTCTGAAAAGTTCTGATACATCCTCCCACTAAATGTTTTTTTAATATTTGTTGATAGCCTCTTTAGCCTTAGTGACAACCGTAGCAGCCGGAATCTCTTCCAGACTGAATTCATCGAATGCCTTTAATATTTTGTCAATCTTCTTGATTGCTGATTTATTTCCTTTCTTTTCGAACTCTTCCTTTAAGATGCGGATTTTTTCGTAAGATTGGATACCTTCAATCAAACGTTCGAAACGGATGGATGAACGTCCTTCGGGATAAATCATATAAGTGTCTCCGGCAGCCCATGCTGTGAAACGGCTGTCTTGCAAAGGATTTTTAACCCAACTGTTTAAAGCCCAACGGAGATAACCGTCCAAATTCTCTTTGGCAGCAAACCAACCTAACCATTCTGCTTCAGCCGGTGCACTGAAAGTGAAAGTATTCGGGCGGGGTTCGGTACAACAAGTATAATATGTAGTAACCTGTCCGGCTTCTTTGCGTGATTTAATCACTTCGGCAGGGAATTTCTCGCCTATGGCGATACAATAGTCATGTAATTCTTTCACTAATTCATCATGATAGGTTCCTGCTAAAGAAACTTTAAAGTCTTTATCGGCTTTGCGAATTACTTTTAATGTGGCCAGCATATCTTTCATCGGACGTTCGTCCATAGAGATATGTGTAATGTCGAACCATCCTTTTTCTTTCAGATGTTTGGCGAAAGAGGTCAGCATGTTGCCCCAGAATTCATCATAAGCAGCTTCGCCCGGTTTGGCATCCAGGTATTTGAATGAATTGCTTGCCTGGTCGAAATATTGGAAAGAAAGTCTCCAAGGCACCATTGAATAGCAATTGATTTGTTTCTTCACTCCCAATGACATCATATATTCCACCCATTTGTCGAATACGGTATAATCGAAATACCAGGTTCCGTCCGCTTTCTTTAACCAAGTCACCATACTTTCAAAAGGATCATAAGTCTGTCCGTTCCAAGGCTTGTGCATGATAGAGGCAGTGATGACTTTTCCGCCTGCGTCTACATAGTTTTGCATATCGGGACGCATACGGTCAAAATGTTCTTTGCTGAATGGCTCTACATTATAGTAACGTGCTTCGGCATACGGATTTTGCCATAAATCAAGGTGGAAAGCCCACTCTGTGGAAGCCGGTAAAGTACGGTTCTTTACATTTACTGCTAATTTCAGTTCCGATAAAACTTTATCCCCATCTTTTACAGTAACGGTACCGGTATATTTTCCGGCTTTTACCTGTTGGGGTACACGGACACTGATCCAGCCGCCTTGTGTTGCATTGGCGGGTACTGTCAAAGTGGAGGCGATATGGTCGATAGGGTCTGCTACAAGTGTAGAGTCATAATCCGAACTTTTACGGTAGCCACATCCGCCTTTTCCGTCTTTATTCAATTCGTCGGTCATGACATAACGTACAAAACCGGTACGGACATTATCTTTTGAAATTGTTTCTTTGCCGGAGGTTAAGTCACTGACTATAAAAGATAAGTTGTCGAGTGCTTCGGGAGTCCATACAACAAGCTGTGCCGAAACTCTTTCACCTTTCCACGCAGTGAGGTTAATGTCTTTTTTTAGTCGGGCAATCGGAGCAGGTTCTTCTTTTTTGTATCTGATGTCTGTGCTGCCCCAACTGACTTGCGGAGCACTTACCTTAACCCATAAAGACGGGTTGGTTGAAATTGGATTACTTGCTTCTTCGTAGTTTGTTGAAGTCTGAGCATTTAGGCTGTTTATTGAAAATAAAAAAGCGCCTAGAATAATGAGTTTTTTCATAGGTTGTGATTATTTGTTTCTGCATGCAAAGGTAACGTAGTGAGAGTTAATATCCAAATGAGTTTCTATAAATCCTGTGAAATATCTCCATGGAATAAATAAAAGAGGCGGAAAAACAATATTGCTTTCCGCCTTGACGCTTCTTTTTATCGGCAAAAAATCGTTGCAATCATAATCCTGCAAATTTTCGGTGGTCAATGCCTTGGGTGGTAGCAGAAGTAATGTGGTGCAATGGGGTAATATCCACTGAGGAGACAGACACAATCTCCTTTCACGCATAACAGGACTTGAAACCTTTTATTCATGGGCATTTTTTGTGAAAGCAATTTATCAGCTTTCTTTTGACCGCCATTAATATGGGGAAAGATAGCACGAAGCTGTACTCATGCTCTCTTAAAACATGAATAATGCAGTTGCCACCAAACGGTTGTTAGATACAGAATGAGTATCAACCACTTTTCCATTGGAGTGGTTCAGAGAACCATACCATGCAGAAGTCAGATTGTATTCTACTCCTAATTTCCAATGAGGAACATTGTAAGTCAGTTCGGCTGTTCCGCTGAGCAGTTGGTCTACGTTTGTTCCCGTTCCATACATATTGGTCACGGCATCACTTGTTCCGAGATTTTTCATATAACCGAAGAAAATAGCCGGTTTCCATGTCTTGCCATATACGATATTAATCCATGAACTACTGTTGCGGTTAGGTGAATATTCCTGTTCGCCTGTACGTGGGTCAATTGATTTTATACCATAACCTCCCAACATAGAGGTTTGTGTAAGATTGGAACCTAATACGCTTTTGGCGGCAACCAACCATTTTTCAGAATTGTATTTCATGTGCACTTCGTATGACAGACTGGTGATACGTTCGCTCACTTTGTATATCTTGTCTTCCACAGTGGCTTGTGTACGGGGAGTCAAAGATACCATTTCGATACCTGCTCCTATCAATAAACCTTTGTGTTTATAGTCAATACCGGCATATATTTCGGGTACGCAACTGTTTTTGATGTACTTCTGACTTTTGCCTTCAGGACCTTGAGACAGGTATTGTGACTGCCAAAGGGCTGCACCTGTTATTTGTATATCTCCGGTTTTGTAGCGGTAGCGGATTTGCGGTGCACGGCTGAAGGGCTGAAAAGGAGCTCCCATATTCAGATTTAATATTTGGGGAGCAACATCACCATACAGGGGATGCCATGTTTGTCCCAGTAATAGAGCAGATGTGCCCCAATCCAAATTCAGATAAGCATGGCGCAGGCGAACCACCGAAAATGTAGTGCCCGAACCACGAAAGTCCAGTTCTACTTTGGCGGAAGTTTTTGCATTGCCTAATTTAGGACCTTGCACGTCCAATCCCATCCGGGTATATAAAGCATAGAAACTACCATTGGCTGTCGCGTTCAAGTCTTTGCCGTCGGCATCATATACTTTGTCCTTGGGATACATATAGAAAAGCCCGTCTACCGTTTCTTCGTTTGCCCGGCTGTTGTAAAATAAGTCGGTGCGGATTTGGCCATAGAATTTATAACTAAAATCTTTTAGTTGTGCAAAACTTGTTGTTGACGATAGCAGCAAAATTGTGAATAGTAGTGAATATCTTCTCATAATTTATCGAGTTTGTTTTAATAGCCTGCAAAATTATATAAAAACTGAGAAAAACGCGAATGAAAGAGAAGGAAATGTCGTTGAACCTTTGTGTTACGTGTGGCTTTGATTATACTTATTCCTTGAAAATTTTTTTGCTACCACTCAAACTTTGTACCTGTGCTTGTCTTGGAAAGAAGAGATATGGGAGTGTAGGAATGAAAACTCAAAAAGGAGCTATGTCAAAACTCAACCGGGCTATCCCATCGTCAGCTGTAGGGGCAGGGTTATCCACGTTTTGACACA
>OGMF01000843.1_pt1 | contig 32938 bp, 34 predicted proteins | sample 1572921 | NCBI WGS metagenome assembly OGMF01 (sample SAMEA2581919, study PRJEB24529) | metagenome | biome: Human gut stool | place: China | collected 2011 | reverse complement strand
CTTGCCAAGGTGAACGTCGCGAGTTCGAATCTCGTCTTCCGCTCCAAAGATAAAAGGCGCCAAGGCGTCTTTTATAATATGGCGCCATAGCCAAGTGGTAAGGCAGAGGCCTGCAAAGCCTTTACCCCCAGTTCAAGTCTGGGTGGCGCCTCCACATCGGAACGGACTTTGCTCCGTTCCGATTTTTCTTTACAGAAAAATCAGTCACACGCGCCGTCGTTCCTCCTCTTTCGCAACAGGCACGCTCAGCTCGCCTGATCGCTTGCAAACGCACTCACAACGGCTCACAATCGCGGTCACCTTTTTGCGAGATACGCCTGCGGCGCGAATATCTTAATGGTTGGACAGTCTGAGGAAAGCGTTGCTGCAATGCTTTCCTTTTGACTTTCTCAAATTGAAAAATATTAATGCAGCTGCTTTTGCTTTAAGAATACAAGCTTTCTGAATTTGATTCTCTTTTTACTATATGTGCTTTTAAAATAATATTTATATACTGCGATAAGGAACGATCATCATTCTCAGCATAAAGCCGTATTTTTTCCAGTATCTCACTGTCAATAGTTATACTGATTTTATTTTTTAATGGTTTCAAAGCAATCACCTACAAATAATTATACGCCAATATCGCATATTGTATTGACAAATCGGATAAGGTAGGATAAAATATTATTGACAAATATCAACAAATTTTTACGGGAGGGGATAAAAAATGAAATATTGTTCAAAATGCGGAAAAGAAATTATGGAGGACGCTGTAATTTGCCCGAGCTGCGGCTGCGCACAGGATAACCGCGCTTTGCAAAGCCAAAATGATTCGAGCAGCTTCGGCTGGGCGCTGCTGGGTTTTTTTGTTCCTATCGTCGGACTCATTCTTTATTTGGTTTGGAAAGACAATACCCCGTTAAAAGCTAAGTCTGCCGGCAAAGGTGCATTAGTGAGCGTAATTTTATCGGTAATAATCTATGTAATCTATGTAATCTACGCCATTATCTTCGGTATGGTTATCGGAACCATTGGATTGAGCTACTTTTAATCCGCATGAAGCTTAACAAGTTTCTTGCCATCGCTTTTATGTGCCATCAAAAACCGGAAAGGTCATTTCATTTCAAAGGGAAACAATTCCCCTTGTGCGCAAGGTGCACAGGTATTTTGGCAGGCTATTTTCTCGGTGTTATCGCAGCATTTATAACGAACTGTGATAATTACTTATTCATGCCGCTGCTTGCAGTTCCGATGGCAGCCGACGGTCTGATACAGTTTATTTTCAAAATAGAGAGCAACAATTTTCGGCGGTTAATCACCGGAATCCTTGGCGGCATGGGAATAATATATATTTTTATAAACATACATTTGTTTACGGTTTGGTGGGTAGTAAAGTTTTTAAAGTTTGTTTCCTGAACTCCGAAATGCAGAAAAGGGAGCGGCAGTAAAATGAAATCACATTTAGCCACAGCCCGGTAAGGAAGTATTGCCCTGCTAAACATCTTTTTTGCGAATTTCAGCGTTAAAAAAGGCTCGAAATCCGACAGGATTACTCGCTTTTTTGCCTTGAACTTCATCAAAAAATATTGTTTACAGGGTGCAAAGCAGTTTTGAAGGTCGGAATTTAAGATTTAGACAAGTAAACAGGCAGTCGTAATACTGACGTATACGGCTGCCTGTTTACGAAGTATAAACTTAAAGAACGGCGTTCAAAACCAATACTTCCTTATCGGGTTGTGACTTTTGCTGCCGCACCTTTTTATTTTTACCGATAAAACAGGCTATACGCCGACCAGCGCACGCGGACGCCGTTGGCGCTGTCAAGCTTGAAATACAATCCGTTGGGAAGAATTGACGGATTATCGCCGGGTATTAGCGATGGCGGACTTATTTTATAATTCAGCCCGTCATAGATATCGAGGCGCAGCCGCCGTATACGATTGTCATAAGCAACACTTCCGAACACATTCAGGGCATCGAAGCGCAGAACCGTCTGACCGTCAATGTTAAAGCTCGGCAACCACAACCGTGTTCCCGTCAAGATTAAAAGACGCAATAGGATTATGCAATCGAAAACAGCGAGGTTCTTTAAACGGCTGTACATTATCACAGGAGCTCGCGGTAGGATTTGATGAAAATATCCGATTCACGCTGCATTTTCTCCGTGCAGGGTGAATCGGGCGCATATACCGCAGTAAAGCGCATATTTGCCTTTTTGACGCCGCTGAGCGCAATATGGCTGTCCTCGTACACCATGCAGTCCGCGGGCGGCGTTTCAAGCATTTGTGCGGCTTTAAGGTATATATCAGGTTCATCCTTTCCTTTGCCGACAGATGTTGATGATATAATGCAGTCAATATATTTTGACATTCCGCGGCGGACGAGCGCCGCCTTGCAAAGCGGACGCGGACAGTTCGTTGCAATCGCGGTTTTTATGCCGTTTTTCTTCAGCTTGTGCAAATACTCACGCGCGCCGTCAATCGGCTGCACGGTTGTTATATATTTTATCAGTCCTGCCATGCACCACGAACGCAAAGCTTTATTTATGTTTATTTCCTTGTAATTATCACGCAGATAAGCGAGCGTTTGTTCCAGCGTTGCATATTTGAATGAATTTGTCAGTTCCGGCGTTACCGCAACGCCGTTTTTCTTTGCCCATTCAACGGCAATATTCTGCCACATTCCCATGGAATTGATAAGCGTTCCGTCAAAGTCAAAAATTGCTGCTTTAAAATCCACCACAACTCCTCACCCCTTGAAAAAGCGGGGGCTGTGGCTAAAGTCCAATTGACTTTAGCCGCAGCCCCTTTTAATGCGATAGGTATAAGTTAAATTACTTAAGTTCAACCTTTGCGCCAACTTCTTCAAGCTGTGCCTTATACTTCTCAGCGTCGTCCTTAGCAACACCCTCTTTAAGAGTTGTGGGTGCGCCGTCAACAGCAGCCTTTGCTTCCTTAAGGCCAAGACCTGTGATTTCACGAACGATCTTTATAACCTTAATCTTCTCTGCGCCTGCTTCTGCAAGTACAACGTCAAAGTCAGTCTTTTCCTCAGCTGCTGCGCCGCCCTCTGCACCTGCTGCCATAACTGCAACGGGAGCTGCTGCGCTTACGCCGAATTCTTCCTCCATAGCCTTTACAAGGTCAGCTACTTCGAGGAGCTTTAATTCTTTAATTTCAGCAATGATTTCTTCAATCTTACTCATTGTTTCTTTCCTCCTAATATTTCGTTTTAAATTTGTTCTTATTCTGCTGCGGGTGCGCTTTCAGCCGGAGCTTCTGCTGCTTCCGCGGGAGCCTCTGCCGGAGCTTCCTCCGCCTTCTCAACTTTAATGTCGGCCGGTTCTACGCCGTTATCAACAAGCGCCTGCAATGTGCGGACAAGATTGCTGATGGGAGCGTTCATGCTGCCGAGCATTTTAGCAAGAAGAGTTTCACGGTTGGGCGTTGCTGCGAGCTTCTTGATTTCTTCAAGGGCAAGCACCTTTCCGTCCAAAAAACCTGCCTTGATTTCAAGCTGCTCGTTATCCTTTGCAAAATCTGCAATAACCTTAGCCGGTGCAACCTCATCCGTCATGCTGATTGCAAGAGATGTGGGTCCGTTAAGGATAGGATCAAGCTCATCAAAGCCAACTTCCTTTGCTGCAAAGCGTGTAAGGGTATTCTTTACAACCTTATACTCAACGCCTGCCTCACGAAGCTTGTTACGAAGCTTTGTATCCTGTTCAACCGTAAGACCGCAATAGTCAACGAAAACGCCGGAAACGGCAGTCTTAAGCTGTTCTGAAAGAGCGGATACAATCTGCTTCTTTTCATCGAGAATTTTCTGACTTGGCATATTCTCACCTCACAATAAAAAATAAAAGGGATTCTCTGTCCATAGACACAAAGAATCCCGGTATTTCGGAAAAAATTCCTCGGCAGGACTTACTGTCGCCTGCTGTCTATGGAAAATATATAATCAAGCGGTTTATCCGCCCGACAACTGAATTAAACGAGCTTAGCGCTGTTAATCTTTATTCCGGGGCCCATTGTGCTGGCAACGGAAATACTTCTGATATACTGACCCTTTGCAGCAGCCGGCTTAGCCTTCATAATAGCCGCAACGAGAACATCGTAGTTTTCCTTGAGCTTTGCTGCGCCGAAAGAAGCCTTACCGATGGGGCAGTGAATGATATTTGTCTTATCAAGACGGTATTCAATCTTACCTGCTTTGACATCGTTTACAGCCTTTGCAACATCCATGCTTACCGTACCTGCCTTGGGGTTCGGCATGAGACCCTTAGGTCCGAGGATTCTTGCAATTCTTCCGACAACACCCATCATATCGGGAGTTGCGATAACAACATCGAAATCAAGCCAGTTTTCTTTCTGAATCTTTTCGATGTATTCTTCCGCACCGACATAGTCGGCGCCTGCAGCTTTCGCTTCGTTCTCCTTCTCGCCTTTTGCGAAAACAAGCACGCGAACCTTCTTACCTGTTCCGTTGGGAAGAACGACAGCGCCTCTTACCTGCTGATCCGCGTGACGTGAGTCAACGCCCAGCTTTGCATGAAATTCGATTGTTTCATCGAATTTTGCGCTTGCAGTCTTTACAACAAGGTCAAGAGCTTCGGCAGCGTCATACTGCTTACCGGCTTCAATAAGCTTTGCGCCGGTCATATATTTCTTACCATGTTTCATACTGTTACCTCCTTGTGGTTAACCGGGGTTCTGCCCCTCCCACTTTCTTTGAATCATTCCTCGACGGTTACGCCCATGCTTCTTGCCGTACCTGCGATCATGCTCATAGCAGCTTCAATGCTTGCAGCATTAAGGTCGGGCATCTTTGTTTCGGCGATCTGACGAAGATCGTCCTTCTTGAGCTGAGCAACCTTTGTTTTGTTCGGCACGCCGCTTCCGCTTTCAATCTTGCAAGCCTTTTTAATAAGGACTGCTGCCGGCGGAGTCTTTGTTACGAATGAGAAAGATCTGTCCGCATAAACAGTGATAACAACAGGGATAATAAGCCCTGCGTCCTTTGCGGTTCTTTCGTTAAATTCCTTGGTGAACTGCACAATGTTTACGCCGTGCTGACCGAGCGCCGGACCTACCGGAGGAGCCGGCGTAGCCTTTCCTGCGGGAATTTGCAATTTGATGTAACCTTCAATTTTCTGAGCCATGGTTTTGCACCTCCTTAGAGAAAAAAATGTGGTGTTAGCGGGAAAATACCCTCCCACCTATATAACAAGCATAACTGCCTATTATCATAATCAATCCAGCGGTTCAACCTGGTAGAAATCAAACTCTACCTGCATTTCTCTGCCGCCGAACATTGTTACCATAACGTTTATTTTACGTTTTTCGGCATTTATTTCGAGAACCTCACCCATAAAGCCCTCCATGCTGCCATCGGTTATGCGCACCGTGTCGCCGACATTAATTCCGATGTCGGGTACGCTCGTTTCAACGCCCATGCGCTCAACCTCACTGTCAGACAGGGGAACAGGCTTGCTTCCCGGACCGACAAAGCCCGTACAGCCGCGCGTGTTGCGCACGATATACCAGCTTTCATCCGTCATAACCATTTTCAAAAACACATATCCGGGATAAATTTTGCGCGAAACAGCCTTCTTTACACCGTTTTCGTTTTCCTCAACAGTTTCTTCCGTGGGGATTGCAACCTCAGCGATAAGATTTGACAGATTGCGGTTTTCAACGGTTTTTTCTATGCTGTCCTTAACCTTGTTTTCATACCCCGAATAGGTGTGGGCAACGTACCACTTAAATTCTGCACTCATAATTTGCCGGGCGGATTCGCCCTTCCCCCCTTATTTCAAAATCAACCGAGAATCATCTTGCTGAGTGAAATAAAGAGCGAATCAAGACCGAAGATAATCAGTCCGACAACGATAAGAGCCGCAATAACAATACCTGTGTTGTTGAAAAGCTGCTTTCTTGTCGGCCAAACGACTTTTTTCAATTCCGATTTAGTGGCTTTAAACGACTTCCCCACGCGGGCGAAAAATCCTTCTTTTTTAACGGTTTCTCCCATTACATTCACCCTCTATTACTTAGATTCTTTGTGCAGCGTGTGCTTGCGGCAGAAAGGACAATACTTGTTCATTTCAATTCTGTCAGGGTCGTTTTTCTTATTTTTCATAGTATTGTAATTACGCTGCTTGCACTCTGTGCACGCCATTGTGATTTTAACTCTCATAACTGCGCCTCCCGAGAAAAATTTACCCGCCTTCATTGCACATAAAAAAAACCTTCACAGCGAGGTATTATTAATTTACCACATATAAGACGGCTTGTCAATAGTTTTTGAAAAATTTCTTGGCAAATTCAGCCGAAACAGTCGAATTTATGCCAAAATCAGCTTTGTGTCCGATTCCTCGAGCCGTTTTTCCCAATGTGCGTCAAGCGGCTTTTCCGATACAAAGTAATCGATATCGTCAAATGCCGCAAGCTTTGCAAAGCCCACACGGTCAAGCTTTGTATGCTCGCACACATATATTTTTGTCTGCGAATTTTCAATCATGCATTTTTTCATCGCACATTCCTGCTCGTTGCTGTCAAGAATCCCTGCCTCGGCGGTTACGCCGCGCGAGCTGAAGAACAGCTTGTTGGCAAAATAATTTTCCCTGATTGCCGATTCGGCAAGGCTGCCGACAAAGGAGCGGCTGCCGCCGACAAGTCCGCCGGTTCCGATAACGCGTATATCGGTGCAGCCGGAAAGCTCGGCAATGGTTTCGAGCGAATTGGTGACAACGGTGATGTTTCTCATTGTTTTAAGCTCGCGCGCTATATAAAAGGTAGTTGTTGACGCGTCAAGAAAAATCGTGTCGCCGGGAGAAACAAGCTCTGCCGCGGCGCGCGCTACCAGCTCCTTGCCGGCAACATTAAGCTTTTTGCGTTTTTCAAGCGACGGCTCGTGCTTATTGTCGTCAACGGGAACGGCTCCGCCGTGCGTTCTGAGCAAAAGCTCCTGTTTTTCAAGCTTCTCGAGATCCCTGCGGACGGTTTCCTCCGCAACGTTGAAATCGGCGCTTAATTTACTTACCTGAACGGCACCGTTTTCGCGCAGAAGCTCAACTATTTTTTTCTGTCTTTCTATGGCAAACAAGTTTTTCCCTCCTTATATCCGACGAGCGGTAAATTGCGTATACCAATTTACCGCTCATATAATGTACTTATTTATTTTTTTATAAGCGTTACCATATCGCCGTTCCTGAGCCCGGCGCTGTTTGCGTCGTCAGTGTCGATATGCATTTCAACGTTGAAGTCGTCGCGCACTCTTATCTGCACATCGTAAAACTTGGTTGTTTTCTCTTTTCCGTGGCAAAGCACATCAACGTAATCGCCGTCCTTAAGCTCATGAGCCGCAGCATATTCGGGCGTCAGATGAATATGCCTGTTTGCAATTATAACGCCTTCCTTTAAATATATGCTTCCCTTTGGACCGACAACAACTATTCTTTCGCTGCCCTCAATGTGACCCGATGGGCGAACCGGAGGGCTGACCTTAAGAATGAACGTGTCCGTTCTTGAAATTTCAACCTGTGTGTTCTTACGCACAGGTCCGAGCACTCTTACTCTTTCAATCGCCTTGAGCGACGGACCGACAAGCGTTACAAGCTCTTCGGAGGCATATTCGAGCCCCATGAGCTGCTTTTTCTTCGTAAGCTCGTAGCCCTTCCCGAAAAGGATATCGAGATGCTCCCGTGAAAGGTGGATGTGGCGCTGAGAAACACCGATTTTCACTTCGCCTTGGTTTACATATTCACTTGCCGCCTTGCGGACAATGCTTTCAATTTCTTTTATATCCATTATTCATCTACCTCTGTATCAAAAAACTTCATAAGCTCCTCGTGGGGATTTGCGATAACCTCGCAGCCGTAAACAGTTCCGAGCTTTTCCGCCTCCGCTTTTCCTGCTTCAATGGCTGCCTTAACAGCCGAAACCTGCCCCATCACCACAAAGGTAACAAGCCTTCCGCCGAGGCGCTTTTCCGAATGAATAATCCGCACCTGCGCCGCTTTAAGCATTGCGTCCAGACCGCTTATTGCCGCAACAAGACCCTGGATTTCGAGTATTCCGATTGATCTCATCTTTTAAATCCTCTCTTTCCGAGCTTCTTGTTATATTTGTCACGGTTTATATCATTAAGATATGCCATCGCTTCGGTCTGGTCATCGGGGCGCGATATAACGTGCGACGTTATGTACTTGCCCTCACCCTCGGCATATGCCTTGCCTGCTTCAATTGCAGCCTTGACCGCCGCCGATGAGCCTTCTATTTTTACCTCCATTACAAGAGGCGCCGGAACGTCCGTCCTTATCGGGCGGTTTCTGTCAAACGCTATGATGCTCACATCGGCAGCCTTAGCCATTAAATCGGCTGTTACAAGCGCCGTTGTGAAGCTGTATACCTCGATCATTCCGAGTGCCTGCATTCAAATCATTCCTTTCGGGAGTTAATCAAACGATATGAAGTCCGTCAGCCATTACGCATCTTCTTGCGCGCGTAAAGGAATGAGCAGCCGTCAAGCCCTCGCCCGTGGGTCCGGCAATGGTGAACGTTGTATAACCCTCGCCGCCTGCACCGATACCTGCATAGGAGGGAGCGTTTTTAACAAATATTGTCGTTTCAACCTCGCGTGCAAAACGAGTGAGGTTGTCGATATTTTTTGAATGGATATGCGCACTGTGACGGCGGCCCGCTTCAGCCTTAACGCCGTACTCGATAGCCCGGTCGATATTATCAACGCGCACGATTGCAAGAATCGGCATCATAAGCTCTGTCTGAACAAAGGGATGATCAAAATCCGTTTCGCAGATGATAAGGCGCGGATCGGCATCGATACCGATTGCCTTTAAGAACTTGCCTGCATCACGGCCAACCATTTTCTTGTTTATAACAAGCTTGCCGTCCTTTTCAACAAGTGCAACCTTAACGAGCTTGTCAATATCATCGCCCTTAACCATGTAAGCGCCGTTTTCAAGCATGCTTTGAATAAGCTCATCGGCAACGGAGGACACAACAAAGCATTCCTTTTCCGCAATGCACGGAAGGTTGTTGTCGAAGCTTGCGCCCTTAACGATGTCCGCACCGGCTTTTTTGATGTCGGCAGTTTCGTCAACGATAACCGGAGGATTGCCTGCGCCGGCGCCGATTGCCTTTTTGCCGGAGGAAAGAAGCATTTTAACAACGCCGGGACCGCCCGTTGCAACAAGCATTTTAACGAGCGGCGATTTAACCATCTCATCGGATGATTTCATTGTAGGATTCTTAACCGAAACAACAAGGTTTTCGGGACCGCCTGCTTCAAGAATCGCACGGTTTACCATATCGACAGCAGCATTTGAGGTTTTCTTCGCATTCGGATGAGGATTGAAAACAACGGCGTTTCCGCCTGCAATCATACCCATTGAATTACAGATAACCGTTTCACTGGGGTTTGTTGACGGCGTTATGCTTCCTATAATTCCGAAAGGAGCCATTTCTATAAGAGTAAGACCGTCGTCACCCGTCCATACGGAGGGCTTGAGATCCTCCGTTCCGGGAGTTTTTTCGGCAACAAGCTGATGCTTTATCGTCTTATCCTCAACACGGCCCATGCCCGTTTCCTCAACGCCCATCTCGGCAAGCTTTGCCGCATTTTTTAGCGTGTATTCGCGGATTTTCGAAATCATTTTTTCGCGCTGAGCAACCGTGTAGGAACGAAATTCCTTATATGCCTTCGATACGGCTGCCAAAGCGTCCGACATTTCATCAAACACGCCGAGCTGCCTTGTATCGTTCGTCTGTGCGCCCATTTCGCTGAGAACGTTCTCAACTATCTGACTGATATATTTTTCATCCAACATTTGTAAGCACCTCTCTATAAAATGTTTTTCCACAAATCTTTTGCGGGACGGGGGATAACGGCGCTGTCAAGAAACATTCCCGTATCTCCGCAGTCGCGCTTTGCGCGCTCAATTGCAGCAGTCACAGCCGCAACATCACCCGTTATAAGAACATAGGACTTTCCGCACATGCCGCGCGCCAGTCTTATTTCTATAAGCTTTACCATTGACGTTTTCACCGTGTTATCCGCCGCAACGACAGCCGAAGCCGCGCTGTAGGTTTCGAACACGCCGAGCGCCTCCACCTCAGACACATCGGTTGCTCCGCATATTGCCGGAATAACATCGTCATGAGGATTGCCGAGCACGAAGCTGTCAATAAGTCTTGACGGCAGTTTTTTGCGGCATGCATCGATTGACGCTCTTACCGCGCTGAGATCGCCGGCAAACGTTACAAGATATTTACCGGGGCAGACGGTACTTGCTTCAAGTATTTCAACCTCGGCAGTTTTAACAATTAAATCTGCCGCCTGCATACCCGATGAAACCGTAGTATATTCTACCATTCCCAATGCTTTATTCATCTAAGTCAATTCCTTTCCGCAGATTCTATTGTTATTGTATCGCCCGTTACCTTAAGCACCTTCCCGTCAACCGGGCTGTGAATGGGCAGCCCCAATGCATTTTCGGGCGCTTCGGCGATGCAGTCGCCGCGCTTCACGCTTTGCCCCTCGGAAACCACGCACACGCTCGGGGCGCCGATATTCTGCCTGAGAGAGATATAAAGGCGTTTTACCTTTATTTCATCCTCAACGAGCGGCGAAGCATTATTATATTTTTCAAGGTCAAGCTTTTGCCTGAGCCTTGCAGTTGTCACTCTCCTGAAATCGCGTTCCTCAAGAGGAACCGCTTTTATTTTATCAAAGGTCTTAAGACCGTTTTTCTGAATCACTTTCTTTGCAAAGCCGATAAGCGTTCTGGGGTTAAGCCCCTGCTTGCAGGCAACCATTTCACAAATTCCGCACTGCGAACAGTACTGCGTGTTAAGAAATGCTTTTGTATTTGTCGCATCGTCATTTTTCACGCCGCGCATGAACATGTGCGGTTCAATCGGATAACCGAGCAAATGCCTGGGGCACATATCCGTGCACATTCTGCACTGGCAGCACGCACTCATGGCGCGCCTTTTCAGAACGTTTACGTTTTGCATACGCTGCGCGATAACAGGATTCGTTCTCGGCAGCGCCAAAACTCCGTTTGTTGTTTTTTTGACGGTGTCATCACTTTTTGCGAGATTGCCCGTCATCGGACCGCCGTTTAACAAAACGGTGTCGTCCTCGGTCGCTCCGCCGGCAAGCTCAACAAGATAACTGAGCGGTGTTCCGAGCGGAACGCAGTATGTCTGCGGATTTTTAACGGCTCCGCCGACCGTTACGTACTTATGCGTCACGCACTCGCCGTGAAGTGCGCGGTATGTATTAAGTATCGTTTCAACATTATAAACGATTACCTTAACATCTATCGGGAGACCCCCGGCAGGCACGACACGTCCTGTCGTGTCATTGATGAGAATAATCTCATCGCCTGCCGGATAAACCTCCTTAAGATATTTTACTTCTCCGTGTTCGAACGCAGCAATATCGCGCTCGACAGCCTCCGCAGTGCTTGCATAGCCCTTTTTCAAAGCTACATAAAAATGTTCTGCACCGAGACTTTCGCGGATAACGTCAAGAGTGCTTATGATTTCATAAGAATAACGGCGCAGAAGCTGACGGTGAAGCCTGAAAAGCGGCTCACATTCCGCACAGTTAAGAATAACCGTGTCAGCCTTGTCGTTAAGTTTTGCATATCCCGGAAATCCGGCGCCGCCGGCACCGGCAATACCGCAATTCTTCATCAAGCCTTTAAGTTCGTCTAACCTCATTGCCATTCCCTTTCCGTCTTATCAGTGAATCGAAGAAACATCGTCGATGATTCCGACGATCGCCGCGTCAACGGGCGCGCTTTCCTCGTCCGTTCCTATTCTTGCAGCGCTTCCCATCGCCACAAGAACAGCTTCGCCCATACCGGCGCCGACATTGTCAACCGCGACAATGCGCTTTGCCTCCGGGCCGAATCCGGGAAGCGTTTCCACGATCATAAACTTATTGCCTACAAGCTTTTCGTTCTTGCGCGTCGAAACAAGTGTTCCGACAACCTTACCGACTAACATTGAATTTCCTCCGATTATTTAAGAGAGGGAAGAATTTTTTCAACATCAGTGTGAGGACGGGGAATTACGTGAACCGCGATAAGCTCGCCGAGCTTGCTTGCATTTGCGCTGCCTGCGTCAACAGCTGCTTTAACGGCGCCGACATCGCCCCTTACCATAACGCTTACAAGACCGCTGCCGATTTTCTCCGTTCCGATAAGTGTTACGTTTGCTGCCTTAAGCATAGAATCCGCTGCTTCGATTGCCGCAACAAGACCTCTTGTTTCAATCATACCCAATGCTTCCTGAGCCATTGTATGTACCTCCTATATAAATAATAATTATTTTACTTGTTTACGATGGCGATCTTAAGACCTTCCATCTTCAGGTTTGTAACGTGCGCTTCGTTAATCTCGCTGAGCGGGAAGCGGTGCGTTATAAGCTCCGACATCGGAAGACCGATAGCCTTTGCTCTCTTGAGAAAATCAAACGTTGTTGCATAATCGCGGAGCGTGTAAACCCACGAGCCGACAATCGTGATTTCCTTTGAACAAATATCAAAGTGCGGATTAATCGTAGCGTCGCCTCCGTTGATGAAGAAGCCGAGCTCGCAAAGTCCGCCGCCGTTGCGGATAAACTTATATATATTGCTGTGTGCCGCCGGAGCGCCCGTGCACTGGAAAGCAAAGTCGGCAAGATGACCGCCGAAGGTTGCCTCAACCGCACCGGTGAGAGCTTCAATGCCCTTATGCTCCGTGAAGTTGACCGTTTTGTCCGCGCCCATTTTCTTTGCAAATTCAAGGCGTTTCGGCTGACCGTCAACCGCTGTGATATTTTCAATACCCATTGTTCTGAGAACGGCTATGCAGATAAGACCGATAGGTCCGCAGCCCTGAACGACAACGCGGCTGTTGAAGCGCAGGATTCCCGTTGTTTTTGCACGCTCAACCGCGTGAACAAGAACCGCGCACGGCTCTATAAGTATTCTCGAATCAAGGTCAAGGTCGCTTACGTTGAACACGGAAGATCCCTTTCTGATAAGAATATAATCGGAGAACCAGCCGTTAAGGTGCACATCGTCATCGGGAAGAAGTCCGTAAACATCCGCTCCGCCGACATTCTGCTTGTTAAGGTCAAACATTGTGATATCGGGATTATCCTTAAATATCATGCAGGTTACAACCTTATCGCCGACAGAAAGCTTCTTTCCGGCGCTGTCAACCTTTACGTCCTTGCCCATCTTAACGATTTCGCCCGTTCCCTCGTGACCGAGAACAACAGGGATAAGACCGAAGGGGTCGCGCTTAAATTCATGCGCGTCCGTGCCGCAGATTCCGCAACCCTCAACCTTTACGAGAATATCGCCGTCACCAACCTCGGGAATGGGATATTCCTTAATGTCATAATGCTCAAGCTTTGTAAGCATTGCAACGCGAGCCGTTTTCGGAATAGGACCCGACGCACTCGGAGCGGCAGCCGGAGCGCCGTTCATTTCACTGAGCACCTGCTTTACAATCTGCTGAATTTTTTCAGAATTGATGTCCATTGTATCATTCCTTTCTTTCCGTCCGTATCGCAAACGGAAAAATCATTGACAATCCGCCGGGCGGATTATTTGCCCATTGCTTCAAGAACCTTTTTTGTGATTTCCGCTACAAGGTCATTGTCGCCTTTTTTGCCGTTCGAGCAGCCGCCGCAGCTGTGGCAGCTTGCCTTACCGTCACGGTTGTTCGGACAGAGATCTGCCGGATGCTTACCCTTAAGACCGAACTGACGGCGGATTTCGTACAGGCGCTGAACCTGCTCGTCATTAAGCTCCTTAGGACCGCCGAGCTGCTTTGAATTGAAGAGAAGCTGTGCATAAAACTCAACGGATTCCATCTTATGATATGCGTTCAGAAGCGAATCGCTGTAGGAAAGTGCGCCGTGGTTAGCAAGAAGAACAGCGTCAAAATGCTGAAGATACTTTTCAACAGCATCCGGAATTTCGTTTGTCGAAGGTGTGCCGTACTCGGCAATCGGAACGCAGCCGAGAGCGATGACAGCCTCGGGCATAATCGGCTGAGTCAGCGGAATGCCTGCAATTGCAAAGCTTGTTGCATAGATGGGATGAGCATGCACAACGCTTCTGACATCGGGACGCTCTTTGTAAACTCTCATATGCATTTTGATTTCGCTGGAGGGCTTGAACGAACCGTTTGCTTCAAGCACCTTTCCCTCCTTATCGACCTTGCAGATGTAATCGGGAGTCATGAAGCCCTTGCTTACGCCCGTGGGTGTGCAAAGAAACTCGTTGTCGGAAATTTTAACCGAGATGTTGCCGTCGTTTGCGGCAACCATGCCTCTGTCATAAATTCTTTTACCGATTTCGCAAATCTGTTTTTTGATTTCGTACTCGTTTACCATATGTTTCATCCTTTCAAAAAGAAATTAATTAATAGCTGTTTCAAATTGTTGGCTTATGTTTATTTTACACTCATTACAGCGTGTTGTCAATAGTATTTTGTGGTTTTTTGTGGTTTTTTGCCTATTTTATTGAGAAAGATAATTTAAAATCTCACTTATTCCCTCGTTATTGTATGATGAGGTGAAGAAAATCCGCTTGCAGCCGGCAATTCTAAGCCACATTTCCGCCATATCCGGGCGTGCGTGCGGCGCGTCCGTTTTTGTGACAATTCCTATAACCTCCCTGTTTGCCATCGGAGCAACGTTCGGGGGGTAGAGTGAATACGGTTCTGTTGCCGAAAGCAGCAGCCCCACCACATCAGCCTCATAAGAATAGAGCGCAAGCGCACGTCCGAGCTCGGGGTTTTCGGCATATTCGCCGGGGGTATCTATCACCGCGCCGCCGAAATTGACATACTGTGTTTTATGATAATGAAGTTTCTCTCCGCGCAGCGCCTGCAGCAGCGTTGTTTTTCCTGCCTCGCTTCTTCCGATTAAAATAAGCTTTTTCATCATGTTTTTGTTATCGGGCAAACTGTGAAGCCGAGCGTTTTTTCCGCATATGCGACAACCGCGCTTACCGAAGCGTCAACCTCGGAAACGGTTCCCGTCACAATAAGCGTTCCGCTGAAACGGTCAACAAATCCAATCTCAACGCCCGACGCCTTGATTGCAATATCACCGGCAATAATCGCTGTTTCGCTCGGAGTCATCGTAATAATTCCGATTGCCGATTTTGAATAGTCAACCGAAGGATCCAATCCGAGCTTTCTGTACAGAATTTCATCCGGATTTGCAATGACATGCGCAAGCGTTATCTGCTTGCCGGGGACAATTTCCTGTATTATCCGCATTTTGTCCTTTAATTCAAATTCATTCACGCTGTCATCCCCCGATCTTTGCTTTCATTCCGCATTGCTCCGCCACAGCCTTAAGCCGCTGCATTTTCTCATCCGACGGCGGTTCAAGCTCTCCCATGCCGTAATCCCTGCCGAGCCAGCCGTACTTGTCCCGTCCGAGCTGATGATACGGCAGCAGATTGATTTCCTCAACATGCATTTTATCGTGTGCAAACCGCGCAATTTCCGCAATTTCCTCCTCTGTGTCGTTAAAAGTCGGAATTGTCGGCACGCGGACGATGCACTTTTTCGCATTCTGCGCAATTTTAACCGCGTTTTCAAGAATAAGCGAATTGTCGCGCGTTGTAAACTGCTTATGTTTTTCGCTGTTTATGTGCTTTATGTCGAGAAGATATGTATCGATATAAGGCAGCAGCCTTGCAATTGTTTCAAAGGAGGCGCAGCCCGTCGATTCCACCGCCGTGTTTATTCCGTGATTCTTTGCAAGCTTCAAAAGAGCAAGCGAAAAATCGGGCTGCATCAGCATTTCGCCGCCGGAAAGCGTCATTCCTCCGCCGCTGCGGCGGTAATACGATATATCCTTTTTAACCTCGGCAAAAACCTCCGCCGCCGTCACATCGCGCCCTACAAGCTTTGACCCGTCCGGCATATTCATCGTCTGAAACTCGAATTTCTGCGATTCGGGATTGCAGCACCAACGGCAGCGCAGCGGACAGCCCTTCAGAAAAACAATCGTTCTGATCCCCGGTCCATCGTGCACCGAGTATTTCTGTATGTCAAATATTCTGCCCTTTACGTTTGAGTAGTCCATTTCTGCCTCCTTATCAGAAGCTCATCTGCTCCGTTCTTCTGATAATATCATCCTGAAGCGAGCGCGACAGAGTTGTAAACAGTGCGCTGTAACCCGCAACGCGGACAACAAGATTCTTGTAATTTTCGGGATGTGCCTGTGCATCGAGAAGTGTCTCACGGCTCACAACATTAAACTGAACATGCATTCCCTTCTGGTCGAAGTATGCGCGTATAAGCGAAACAAAGTTCTGCAAGCCCTCATCGCCTTTAAGCGCCGACGGATGGAATTTCATATTGAACAGAGTTCCGTTTGAGGCAATTGCATGGTCGATTTTTGCAACCGAGTTTGCCGCTGCCGTCGGTCCGTGAACATCGCGCCCCGCGCAGGGAGAAACGCCGTCCGCAATCGGGGTGAACGCCATGCGCCCGTCGGGAGTTGCGCCAGTCTGCGCCCCGAGCGGCACATTTGCCGAAACGGGGTAAAGCCCTGCCTGGAACATTCCGCCGCGCGGATTTTTGTATTTCTCGAGCGGGCGGGTATATGTATAAGCCGCCGCGCGGGCAAACTCGTCAACCTCGTCCATATCGTTTCCGAATTTCGGCAGCGCGGTTATGTCCTCCAGAAGCTGTGCATAGCGTGCGCTTCCGCTGCTCCCCCTGCTTTCATGAACATTTTTGTAAATTTCCTTAATGATTTCCTCGTTGAGCGAAACGCTGTGCTCGGCAAGGCGGCTTGCAATCTGCACTGTGATTTCTTCATCGCTTGCGGATGAATTTCCGCCGCTGAAATTCGCCTCCAGTGCCGCCTTAACCTCTTTGAGACTGTATTTCTTTTCATCATAGACAAGCTTTTTGACTGCGTAAAGCGCGTCCGCCATGTTCGCGATTCCGAAGCCCTGCGGTCCCGTGAAATTGTAGTGTGCGCCGCCCTCCTGAACCGATTTTCCTTTTTCGATGCAGTCGGAAACCATGGACGACAAGAACGGCAGCGGACAGCGGATTGAATGAGCCTTATCGATTGAATTATCGGAATTTACAAGCAGCGTTATCATGTATTCCATCTGCTTTTTGTACGCGTCAAAGAATTTTTCGTATGTATCGAGCGTTTCAACCTCACCCGTTTTAACCGAAATCTGTTCGCCCTTGCTTTTTCCGTTCGAGAACACAAGCTCGAGCGGACGAAGCATGTTGAAGAACGCGGCATCGTGCCAGCCGTCCGTTTTTGACGGAGCCTGCGGCTCAACGCAGCCGATTATACAGTAATTATGCGCGTCCTCCGATGTTAATCCGCGGCTTAACAGAGCCGGAATGATAACCTCGTCATTGTAATATGCCGGAAGCCCGACGCCCGTGCGCGTTACATGCGCCGCCATTATAAGCAGCTCGTTCGGCGAACCGTTCCACACCCTTATCGATATGGACGGCTGCGGAAGCATAATATGGAGCGTTGCGTTCAGGCATATAAACGACAGCTCGTTTGTTGAATCGCGCCCGTCCTCCGTCTGACCGCCGACAATAAGGTTCTGGAAAAGACTGTAGCCTGCAAAGCCCTCCGCCGAAACGGCATCGCGCACCTTGTTGAGGTCATTGAGCTTGACCCAGATACAGTCAACAAGCTCCTGTGCAGTCGAAAGCGTGATTTTTCCGCTTTCGTAATCCTTTTTGAAGTAAGGATACATATACATATCAAATCTGCCGGGAGAAATCGAATGACCGCTGCCCTCCGTCTGAATGAGCATCTGAACAAACCAGAACGACTGGCACGCTTCATAAAAGCTCTGCGCTCCGTTTGCCGGAACTCTGCGGCAGTTTGCGGCAATTCTCAAAAGCTCCTCTTTGCGTTCGCCGGTCTCTGCGCTCGCCATACTTTCAGCAAGCTGCGCATATCGGTTTGCATATAAAACGGCTGCGTCGCAGCACTCGATAACCGCTTCGAGGAAGCTTCTGCGCTGTGCATAATCCGCGTCCGCCGGCTGCACCTTTTCAAGCGCCGCCTGCGCCTCGGTCTTTATCCCGTTGTAGCCTATTGCAAGTACCTTTCCGTAGTCAACGCACAGATGACCCACACCGTTATAAAAATAGTTTCCCGTTGTGAAAATGTTATGCTCGATCGCCTTAAGCGCTTCGGGCGCCATAAAGCTCGTTGCAAGATCGCTGTTTGTCTTGCCCTTCCAGTATTTATGCGCTTCTCTGAGCGCCTGCTTGTTTTCTTCGCTTATGTAGAATGGATCGGCAGAGCGCGTTGCAACGGTGTCAAACTCTTTTTCGAGCCACTCGAACGAATATTCCGGGAAGGTTTGGCAGCTTCTCGGTCTTTTTGTGTTGCTGCCGACAATAAGCTCACCTTCGCGAATCGTTATCGGAAGATTTTTCATTATATGCGCAAACGCGGCGCTTCTTCTCTTAATTATCGGAAGATTCTCCGTCTGCATATAGCTCTCGGTAACAAGCCGCGCGCGGTCGCTCTCAATCTGAGGCATCTGCTCGAAAAGCATTTCCTTAAGCTTTTCAACGCGCGGAGTCACACCGATGCGTTCCATCATATTATAATCCAAAACAACCCCTCCGTTTCCGTAAATGACAATTTTCCTTTTATGCCGCTGTGGGTTCAATTCTGTTATGCCTTATATATAGAGTACAACACATTCAGACATTTGTCAATAGCAAATCGCAGAAATTCACAGATAAACACATATATTTTCGCCAAAAACGGTCATCAAACCCACATAATACCTTTTTAAAGGTTTTTTCAAGCTGTGTATTGCAAAGAAAAAGCAAATGTGGTATTATATATAAATAGGAAATTATTATTACGGAGGGTGTGCCGATTGGAATACTTATCTCACAGCGCCGAGGAAACGGAGCGCATTGCATATGATTTGGCCGCTGAAATTGAGCCGCCGTGCGTAATCTGCCTTTTCGGAGATCTCGGAGCCGGCAAAACGGCGTTTGTCCGCGGATTCGCGCGGCGCTTCGGAGTGACGGAGGGCGTGTGCTCGCCAACGTTCATAATAATGCACTGCTACAGCGGCGCCGTGCAGATAAATCATTACGACCTGTATCGCATAGGCAGCTTTGAGGAACTGGAGGATATTGGCTTTGACGAACAGATTTCAAGCGGAATCTCGCTCATTGAATGGCCGGATTCCTTTATTGACTGCCTGCCGGAGGAGCGCATTGATATTTCAATTACGCGCAGCGGCGATGATGAGAACACGCGCCGGATCACGGTTAAGGATTTGCGCCGGGTGCGAAAGGAGCAGTTATCATGAATCTGAAAATACTTGCGCTCGATACGTCCGCGCTCACCGCGTCCGCCGCGCTGCTTGACGGCAACACTGTCAAGGGGGAAATTTCATTCACCTGTGCGCTCAATCATTCACAGACGATTATGGAATCGGTTGACGCACTGCTGCGCAGATTGTCGCTCACGCCGAAGGATGTTGACCTGTTTGCCTGCGCGAACGGTCCGGGCTCGTTCACAGGGCTCAGAATCGGCATCGGTACAGTTAAGGGGCTTGCTTTCGGAGCTGATAAAATGACTGTCGGAGTGCCGACGCTTCTGGCGCTTGCGCATAATGTGTCCGTAAGCGATTGCCTGATTGCCCCGATTATGGACGCGCGCCGCAGTCAGGTTTACAATGCGCTTTACCGAAGCGAAAATGGGATCCTTCGCGAGGTTTGTCCTCCGCGCGCCGTTTCGGTTGAGGATTTGTGCGGCGGGCTGAACGAAAAAACACTGTTTGTCGGTGACGGAGTTAATCCCTACCGCGAAAAAATCACTGAGCTGCTCGGCGGAAACGCACTGTTTGCACCGCCGAATCTTTGCCTGCAAAGCGCAGCAAGCGTTGCACTTGCCGCACGCGATATTCCGCCCGTTTCGGCGGCGGAACTGGGGGCTGTGTATCTTCGCAAATCGCAGGCGGAAAGAGAACGGGAAGAAAAGAAAGGAAACGAATGAAATGAAAATTGCAATGGCTGCCGATCACGGCGGATACGAACTGAAAAACATACTTAAGGAATATCTTGAAGTAAAGGGGCACAGCATTACAGACCTCGGAACAAATTCATCCGGGAGCGTTGATTATCCCGATTATGCCGCTCTTTGCTGCAGGGAGGTAACGGGCGGACGTGCCGATTTCGGTATTCTTGTCTGCGGAACGGGCGTCGGGATTTCAATTGCGGCAAACAAAATCCGCGGAATCCGCTGCGGACTGTGCTACTCGCCCGAGGTTGCGGCGCTTGTCAAGCAGCACAACAATGCAAACGTTATTGCTCTCGGCGGACGGACAACCGACCCCGAAACGGCAAAGAAAATTGTGGACGCATATATGTCGGCTGACTTTGAGGGAGGCCGCCACACAAGAAGAATAGATAAAATCACAGAGCTTGAAAAAGGCTGAGAGGAGGAACGCTCATGCGCTGCCCGTTTTGCGGTCATTCAGACAGCAAGGTTATAGATTCGCGCCCGGCTGACGACGGAAACGCAATCAGACGCCGCCGCGAATGTATCGAATGCGAAAAACGCTTCACAACATATGAAAAGGTTGAAAGTCTGCCGCTGATTGTTATAAAAAAGGACAAAACGCGCCAGCAGTTCGACCGCGAAAAGCTGCTTGTCGGCATAACGCGCGCCTGCGAGAAGCGGCCGGTTGAAACAAAGCAGCTCGAAGAGCTTGTTGACAGAATCGAATCCGAGCTTCAGAACACGCTGCGCCGCGAGATTTCCAGCGCGGAAATCGGCGAAAAGGTTATGGAGGGGCTTCGCGGAATCGATGAGGTTTCCTATGTGCGCTTTGCTTCCGTTTACAGACAGTTTAAGGACGCAAGCACATTTATCGCAGAGGTGAACAAGCTTCTGACGGAAAAAAACTAAAGGGAGGAAAATCATGGCACAGCGAGTTATGTACGATGTTACAAAATTCAGTTCCTTGCGCGAAATGCTTGAAATTGCAAAAGCGCATGCAGGTGACAATATTGCTTTTAAATTCAAGAAAAACGGGGAGGTGCAAAGCATTTCCTACAACCGCTTTTACGAAGATGTTTACGCGCTCGGCACGGAGCTTGCAAGCCGCGGCATAAGCGGCACGCACATTGCCTGCGTCGGTGAAAACAGCTATAAATGGGTAAATATTTATCTTGCGGTTCTCTGCTCGGACAGCGTTTTTGTCGGAATCGACAAGGAGCTGCCGCCCGCCGATTTTCTTAATATTCTAAAGGAAAGCGACAGCGAGGTACTCTTCTATTGGAGAAAAACCGAGGATATTATAAAAGAGCATATGGACGAGCTTGGAAAGATTAAGCTTTTCATAGGCATTGACCGCACCGAGGACGACGGGCAGTTTCTTGCGCTTGAATCCTTTATTGAGCATGGGCGCGAGCTTTATAAAAACGGCGACAAGTCCTATATTTCAATGCAAAACGACCCCGAAAAAATGAAAATGCTTGTCTACACTTCCGGCACAACCGGCATTGCAAAAGGCGTTATGCTTTCGGAGAAAAATCTTGTTGCGTGCGTATATAACGGGCTGAGAGTTTCGACAATATACACAACGGGCCTTTCGCTTCTTCCCTATCATCACACCTACGAGGCGGTCTGCGGACTGCTGGTCGGGCTTCACAAGCATGTCACAATATGCATAAACGAAAGCCTTCGCGCAGTTGCGAAAAATCTGGTGCTGTACAAGCCCGATTATATGTACGTTGTTCCGGCTGTTGCGTCGGCGCTTCACAAAAACGTTATCAGAACGGCAAAAAAGCAGGGCAAGCTCGGCGCGCTTGAATTTATGATAAAGGTATCGAACGGGCTGCGCAAGGTTGGAATCGACATCCGCAAAAAAGCGTTTGCATCAGTTCATGCAGGGCTCGGCGGCAGACTGCGCAAGGTTGTCTGCGGCGGCGCGCCCGTACCGGTCGATACGGCTAAGTTTTTTGACGATATAGGAATCGCGCTCATCAACGGCTACGGAATCACAGAATGTTCGCCGCTTGTAAGCGCGAATGCTGACAGTGACAACGATTTCCGTACTGTCGGCTATCCGTTGCCGTGCGTTGAGCTGAAAATCGAAAATAAGGACGAGGACGGCATCGGGGAGATCTGCGTTAAGGGCGATACCGTTATGCTCGGCTATTACAAACGCCCAGACCTCACAGCCGAGGTAATTAAGGACGGCTGGTTCTCTACAGGCGATTTCGGGTATATAAACAAGCGCGGTCAGCTTGTTATAACCGGGCGCAAGAAAAATATCATTGTGCTTGACAACGGCAAAAATATTTATCCCGAGGAAATCGAGGAATATATTTACACTCTTGCATATGTCAAGGAGGTTGTCGTATACGATTACGATGACAATGGCAAAAAGGAGCTTTGCGCAGAAATCTTCCCGGACAATGAGCTTCTTGAGGGGGCGGATGTTAATGCGGATATATGCCGCGTTCTCTCCGAGCTTCCGAGCTATAAGCAGATAACGAAAATTGTTATGCGTGACAAGGAGTTTATTAAAAACACGTCGCAGAAAATCAAGCGCGGAGAAATCCACAAATAAAATAAATGAGCAGGGTGTGCGGAATCGGTTATCCGCACACCCTGCTCATTTATTTGCTTCCGCGTTTTTCCGGATCTTTGCGAACCGCTGCATATACAATCGCCGCAGCTGCTGCCGCGGCGGCAATAACTGCTGCAACAACCGCGATTTTTGCGATAAGACTGCGCTTCACTGCCGAAAATGAGAAGTCATTTCCCTTAACCTCAAATACTATATAGCCTCCGTCCTCGTGCGTTTGCACTCTGCGCCACTCATTTCCGCTCAAAACATATATCCTCGGATTTTTAACCTTTTTCGGTGGTGCATAATGCACGGTTACAACGCTTGCGTCATTTTCCGACAGCGTTACATGCAGGCGTTCCGCCTCACGCCGCTGCAAGCCCTTCCCTGGCACATGGTTTTTCTCGTTTTCAACCGTCATTTTCGGATTCGTGCCGAACAGCCCCTCAATAAGCAGCACAGGCGTTGTTTTTCCGCGCTTGCGGCTGCTTTCGATTGCCGTCACATAGTCATAATATTCTGCATTTGCCTCAACGTCATGTGTCAGCTTGTTAAACTTCGTTCTGTCCCATTTGCCGAACAGCTTATCGCGCGAGGGAACGTTCGGAATCTCCTTGTCCGTCAGTGATTCTCCGTACGCAAATTCCACTTCCTTGTATACCTTGTCGTCAACATAAAACGTTGCGGTAAACGACATAAATTCCTGCGGCACATTCGGAAGCGCAATCATTGCATCGTATGAAAGCGGCTCCGCCTTTCCGCTGTAGCTCACGGAATCAACGCCGTGTTCCTTGTCGGAGGTAAAATAGTTCGCCGTGTATTCCTTTTTTATATCTCCGGCAATCGCGCCGCGGTATTCGTTCGCACTTTCTATATAAGCAACAGACAGGCAGTTAAACACATTATTTCCCCGCCCGACAATACCGCCGACATAATTTTCTCCCGAAACAATGCTCTTCGAATAGCAATTTTTTATCGTCGATTCCGAAAGACCGGCTATTCCGCCGACATAATTGCCGCTGGAGCTTTCCGCTCTACCGCATGCAAGCGAGTCGATTATACTTCCCAAATCTTCCTTGCCGCATATTGCGCCGACGCAGTTTTTCTTTGCGCTGACGCTGCCGCGGTTCGTACACTCGCGCACAACCGCCTTTGTTTTGTAAACAAAATTGAGAGATTTATCTCCGCGCTTTGAAACATCGTCCTCGGGGTCAAAATCAAACTCGATAGCCATTGAACCCACAATTCCGCCAACGTTCAGATCGCCGTGCACCTTTCCGCGGTTTATGCTGCGCACCGTTTTTCCGTTTGATTTATCATCGGCGTCACTATCGGAAATGTCCTCCGTCAAATCCTCCGCTGTTTTATCCTTATTATCGTCGTAAATCCCCGTCAGCTCATCCGTCACGCGGAACATTTTGTCCGACATATCCTGAAGATTCTTTGTCATGCTTCCTGCCGAGCCGTCAACATCGTCTGACAGTCCGCCGAGCGAATCGGTGATTTTTCCGATTGTGTCAGAAAGCTTATCCTTTCGCGCCGTGAAATCGTCATCTATCCGCGGCAGAGTGATCAGCGGTTTTGAAGCAAAATCGCTGAAAATGTCCGACATTTGCCCGAGCGAACCGATAATAACATCTCCGCAGTCCTTTATTTTATCCGTCACATCACGGATTGAATCCATTGCATCCTTGATTTCGTCCGAAGCGTCCGACGCACTGTCCGCCGCGGTTTTCATATGGTCAATCGATTTTGTTACCGAATCCATTGCGTCCTTCATATATCCGGCGGCACGGGCACAGTCGTCCAATCCGCTTGACAAGCCGCTCAGGCTCAGCTTGTTTATTGCATCCGGCAGGCGGTCAAATCCGTTACCGAGCTTGTCAAGCCCCTCCCTGAATAAATCGTTACTGTTTTTGATGGATGAAATCGATTCGCTTATTGTATCACTCATCTTCTTAAATTCCTCGGCTATGCTCGAATCCGGATTTTTAACGCTCCCGAAGAAGTCCGTAACAGCGTTCCTTATTCTTGCGAGCGATTCATCCGTGCGCGTGAGCGCTTTGTTGATTTTGCTGATCCCGATTGCGATTTTGTGAAGCGCATTCTTAAGCGCGCCCATATCTCCAACGCTTGCCGCCGCACTCGTGAGACCTCTTTCAAGATATGACGAAGCCTCGCTCAGCTCCTTACAGGCTGCTTTAAGTTCGTCCAGCGCACTGTCAAGCTCATCCGTCTTTATAGTGTCAACTGCGTCCGAAATTTTGTCAAATTCCTTTTTATAGCCGTCTGCAAGCGAAGCAATGCTGTCAGCCTGCTTTGCCATTGTGTCAAACACCGGCGCAATGCTGCTCAGCGTTCCGCTGAGCCTTGCCGACAAATCGTTTGCGGAATCGATTCCGCTGTTCATCAGCTCCTTCGACTTGTCGAGCAGCGAATCTGTATCTGTCCGCGCATCGTCAACATATCCGCGGATTGAATCCAGGCGGTTTTTGACGGTAGTTTTCGATCCTCTGAAATCGGCAATCGCCGCGTCAACGGAGGACTGAAGCGAGTCAAGCGCGTCGGAAACCCTGTCGAACGATGACAGATTATACTCAAGCACGGTGTACGGCTCCATTTGTCCGCATATGCCGCCGACATCCTTTCGTCCGTAAACCTTTCCGCTGTTTGTGCAATCGCTCACATATCCGCACTGTCTGCCGACAATTCCGCCGATGTTGTACCCGACATGCTCATAGCCTACTCTGCCGCTGTTTGTGCAATCCTGCAAAACACCGGACGAATATCCCGCAACGCCGCCCACGTCGGTTATATCTGTTGTGTTTTCGGCAGAGCGGATTTTCTCCAGATTTATATTGTCGATGTCCAGCTTAACCTCCTCTGTGTATGTGTTCACATCACCGGAATTGGCGCACATCATAATCTGGCCGAAGTTTCTGCCGGCAATGCCTCCGGCATAATGCTCTCCGTAAACCTTGGCGTGCGATTTGCAGCCGTTTATTATTCCCGTTGTCTGATTCACTCCTGCAACCGCGCCGACCCCTGTGCCGCCTTTAACGCTTCCGCGCACCTCACAGCCGAGAATTGTTCCGCTGTTATTTCCCGCAATAAGAGCGGCATTTGTTTTCGTTCCCGTCAGCTCAGCGCTGCCCTCAGCCGTTAAATTTTTAATCACACCGTCGGGCTGCACATATCTGAACATACCGCTGTTAGACCCGTCCGACTTTATTTTCACACCCTTGATTGTATGCCCGCCGCCGTCAAAAACTCCGCCGAACGTTGCCGCAGGGGTGAATTTTTTTCCTTTCAGATTCAGGTCTTTTTCCAAAACTGCCGTCTTATCCTGCGACCATGTGTCGAGTGAGCATTTTTTTAGGAAAGCGATAAATTCCTTTTCCGACGAGATGGCAATAACAATTTCGTCGGAAGCCGCGTTTCCGTCCGTCACTTCATCATCGGCAAGCGCCGTCATAAGCGGCGCAGCCGAAGAAATCACAAGGAGCATTGCAATCATAACCGATAAAAAGCGTTTTCTTTTCATGCCTGCCCCTCCTTTTCATCATTGCCGCCGTCTGTTTTTGCACCGTCAGTTTTTTCTTCACCGGCGGACGGGGCGCTTTTGCCTTTTGGCGGATTTTCTCCGCCGTTTTCCGCCGATTCGCCCGTCTGAATCATTGCGTTAACGTCTCCGATAACAAGACCGTGAATATATGCGTCAACAATACCGTTCACCTTTCCGCGCACACGCCCGTTCACAAATACCGTTCCCGTTGACTTCTGAACAAGCTCCGGCGCTTTAAGCTTAAACGAGGTTCTCTCTATAATTGCGTCACCGAGCAGCATAATCTGCGGAAGCACCGCCATAACAAGAACGATGGATATAATCGTTCCTCTGCCGAGGCAAACGCCGATCGCCGAGATAACTCCGTTTGTTGAAATCTGTCCGATAAGAATACCTGCCGCAGCCAAAATTGCACCCGAAGTAAGAATTGTCGGGAAAGCCTGGTTCAGCGCTTCAACCATAGCCTTATCCTTCGGCATGGATTGCTTCAGCTCCGTATACCGCGTTGAAATTACTATAGCATAGTCAATGTTCGCGCCCATCTGAATTGAGTTTACAATCAAATAACCGAGGAAATAAAGCTTCGAGTCCATAAGATACGGGAACGAAAAGTTAATCCATATACTGCCCTGAATAACTGCGATAAGCAGAAGCGGAAGCCCTGCCGACATGAACGTGAACAAAAGCACCAAAATAACGAACAGCGCGGAAAGAATACTGATAATCAGATTATCGCGTGAGAACGAGCTCGACAAATCGTAATCGCTTGTCGTGTTGCCGACAATGTACGAATCGTCAAGACTGTAATACTTTTTCACGATTGAATGCATTTCATTGAGGAACGCAAACGTTTCGTTACTTTCCTCGGGAAGCGTCAGATAAACCAGCATACGGCTGTATTTTTTACTTTGCAGCTGCTTCTTCGCGTCCGTTATTTTATCATATATTTCATTTATATCATCCGTCAGCTCATCATCGAGCGTGATATATTTTTTCTCTATCTCCTCATGCAGAAATTCAAGCATATCAATCAGCGGCACACCGTATGCGTCAAGGTCGTTTATAATTTGTCCGTAATCCTTTTCGCGCACGGCATAAGCGCCGTAAAGCAGTTCCGCAGCTTCAAAGTCAACGTCTGTCAGCTCTGAAAATTCGCGCGGCTTAAGCTTGTCGGTCAGCATATATCCGTCAAGCGCCTCAGTGTTTGAAAGCCCGAGCGTTGTGTCTACCTCCGGGTGCTTTTCAAGCTCCGTCAAAAGCGCGTTTTCCTTTTCATAGTTTCCTGCCGGCACAATCAGCGCAAGCATATTTTTCTGTTTAAAGGTTGAATTGATTTTATCGCGCGCAATCTGCTTTTCGTCCTTTTTCGGGGTTGAAAGATTCGTGTTTCCGTAGCAGTATGGACACATACTCGAAAATATAAACGCAACAATCATTATAACCGCAAATATCGGCGGAACAATGTATTTTGTTTTGTTTACAAAGTGACCGAGCTTTGAAATTTTCGGCACAAAATTTCTGTGAACCGTTTTGTCAATCCATTTGGAAAATAGGATTAAAAGCCCCGGCATAAGTGTGAACACGCTCAGCATACTTAAAATAATTGCTTTTATAAGTACGAACGCAAGGTCGCGCCCGATTCCGAACTGCATTGTCACAAGCGCAGCCAAACCCGAAACGGTTGTCAGCGAGCTTGATGAAATTTCAACAATCGCCTTGCTGAGTGCAGCAATCGCAGCTTCGCGCGAAGGGAGCTTCTCATGCTCCTCGCTGTAGCGGTGGCAGAATATTATCGCATAGTCAATGGCAAGCGCCAGCTGCAAAACCACGGCAACCGAGTTTGATATGAAGGATATTTTCCCGAGCATGAAATTAGTGCCCTTGTTAAGCAGCGCCGCCGCGGCAAACGTGATGATCAGCACGGGGATTTCTGCATACGAGCGCGATGTGAATAAAAGCACAAGCACAATGATAACCGCCGCAATGACGATAATTATGTTCATATCCTTTGCCAGCGACTCCGTGTCGGAATTTCCGACGTCGCTTTTAACATAAAACTCATATCCGTCAAGCTTTTTCCGTATTTGATTCAATGCTTTTACGGATACCTCATCTTCTGTCATTCCGTCAAACGTCACGCTGTAAAGTGCGGACGCTTTTTTGAAATGATCCTCGGAATTGTCGAAATCCACAGAGGATACACCCTTTATATCCTCAAGCATTTCGGATATGTCCTCCGCGCGGTCATATGATACGTTGGAAACCATAATGTCCGCCGTCGCATATGTGACAAATTCCTTATCCATAAGCGTAACGCCGCGGCGCGTTTCGGTTGTTTTCGGAAGATATTTTGTTATGTCCTCCTCAACCTTAACCCAGCCGCTTGAGAAAATGCTGAATATTCCGGCAAAAATGAAAAGCAGGAAAAACAGATTTCTTTTATCAACAATAAACGTTGCCAGCGACACAAGAAAATTCGGTTTCTCCGTTTCTTTGATTTTACTCATATATACAACCCCTATTTAAACACTCTATCTATCTTATATTACAGTAAAATAATATTTTTTTCAATATACAAAATGCAAAAAATGTATAGTAGACAAGAGTTTTTTTTAATGCTATAATGAAAAGCAGAGGTGATTTTTATGCCCGACAAAAAAAAGACTGCAAAAGCGCTGCTTGCCGCAGCGCTTAAAGAAAAGATGTGCCATAAGCCGCTCGATAAAATTACCGTGAGAGAAATAACCGAGGAATGCGGCGTGAACCGCCAAACGTTTTACTATCATTTTGAGGATATTTATGACCTTTTGAAATGGGTGTATCAGCAGGAAATAATCTTTCTTATGAAAAAGCAGGAGGTTGTAAAAACATGGCAGGACGCGCTCCTCGTTCTGCTCGATTATCTGACCTTAAACCATGATTTTTGCCTGAACACGCTTAATTCCGTCGGTTACCGGAATCTGCGCCGCTTCTTTTATCAGGATGTCAACAGCATCGTCCGCCTGCTGCAGCCCCAGGGCGATAATGACCGCTGCTTAGATACCGATTTCAGCGATTTCCTCGCGCATTTTTACACTGTGTCGCTCGGAACGCTTATGGAAAGCTGGCTGCTCGGAGAAATCGACAAAACGCCGCAGCAGATTATTGAATATCTTGAAAAAATTATCCCTGTATCAAAAGAACCGCGTCAAAAATGAAATCATTTTGACGCGGTTCTTTTGATACAGGGATTTATTTAATTTTATCCAGATTTTTTACAAAAGCTTTTGTTTCTGCCGCAACAATGCCGCTCAATGCAAACAGTGCAACAAGGTTCGGGAAAGCCATAAGTCCGTTTACAATGTCCGCAAGCGTCCACACAAAGCCCGCTTTAAGGTACGGGCCGACAAACACTGCGAGTATGTAAAGAACTCTGTAGGTCATAATCACACCTTGCTTTTCGCCCACAAGGTACTGAAGGCACTTTTCGGAATAGTAATCCCAGCCGAGAATTGTTGTGAACGCAAAGAACACAAGGCTCATCATAAGCAAAAATGCGGCGACATGATTCGGGAACGGAAGTCCGTCCGTGAATGCCTTTGTCGTTATTTCAACGCCCTCAAGCGTTTTATCCATCGCCGGCTTGTAAGCGCCCGTCAGAACGATTGAAAGACCTGTGATTGTGCAGATGATGATAGTATCGAAAAACGTACCCGTCATACACACAAGACCCTGGCGAACTGCCGATTTTGTTCTTGCGGCAGCCGCAGCAATCGGCGCTGAACCGATACCTGCTTCGTTCGAGAAAATACCTCTCGCGATACCCTTCTGCATTGCCATTTTCATAGTTACGCCGACAGCGCCGCCGAACACCGCCTTGGGGCAAAATGCGCTTTTCACGATGAGAACAATCGCCGCCGGAACTTTTGTTATGTTAAATACAAGAAGAATGATTCCGCAGGCAAAGTAGATAACAGCCATGAACGGCACAATAATTTCGGAAACCTTTGCAATTCTCTTTATTCCGCCGATGATAACAAGCGCTGCAAAAAGCGTTACCAAAACGCCCGAGATAACCGTCGGCCATGCGTAAGCGTGCTTTCCGATTGAAAATGCAACCATTGCCCTATCGGGGTCAAAGAAATTCTGAACCGCAGCCGTGATACCGTTGATCTGCGTCATTGTCCCGATTCCGAGAATACCTACAAGCATTCCGAAGATTGCGAAAAGCTTTGCAAGCCATTTCCAGTTTGCGCCCATGCCTTTTTCAATATAGTAGAACGGACCGCCGAGAACCTTGCCGTCCTTGCCGATTTCTCTGTACTTAACCGCAAGCAGACCCTCGGCATATTTTGTTGCCATTCCGAGAAATGCCGCAAATTCCATCCAGAACAAAGCTCCGGGACCTCCGGCTGCAATCGCCGTTGCAACGCCGACAATGTTACCCGTTCCGATAGTTGCCGAAAGAGCCGTGCAGAGGGCGCCGAAGCTTGTAACGTCGCCCTCGCCGTCCTCCTCATCCTTAAGCATAAAGCGGAGCGCCTTGCCGAGATGCTTAACCTGAATAAGACCCGTTCTGACCGTCAGCAGAAATCCGACCGCAAGAATAAGCACGATGAGCGGAATCCCCCACACCCAGTCGTTAATCTGCGTTAATAATTTGTTAAACGCTTCCATACTAATCCTCCAATAACAAAAAAGTTGCCGACCCAAGGCGGCAACTTCAAAAAACACAAAAAAACACGCTTAACGCAGTCTTCGTCCTTTTGCCTGAGAGTTTCAGCCGCCCCAAAGTGCAGCCTTGCCCCTTCGGCACTCAATCCAATGAGCTTCTCCGAAGTTCCCTTCATTTCCGGTTTTATCCGAAAACTTCCATGGGTCATATTTAGTTAACATTGCGATGATATCACATAATTCGCCGTATGTCAACCTTTTTTTAAACTGCGCTTTATATTTTTCAAACTGCGCTGTATATTTCTTCGCTTATCTCGCATCAAGCGGCTTAAGTCCGTCAGTCCAGAGAAGAAGCCGCAGCGAATATGGCGCGTCTCCCGTATATTCCGCAAAAACTCTGTTTAACCCCGGCACAACGCTTGCCCGTTTTACGAAGCCCTCGCTATCAGTTGCATAGAGCGCAGCTTTTTTTGCGGTACTGCGGAGCAATGCGACAATCTTTCCGTCTATAAGCTCCGCACCGAGTATTTGCCCATCCGTTTCTCCGAGCGGAACAGCGCCGACGCTGAATCTGACCGAATTGGGTTCCGACAATGTAAAACGAAGAACACCCCCGTCAATGCGCAGATATTTAATCATTGCACTGCCGCTGCTGCTATTGTAAAACTGTCCGCTTTCTCCTGTGCTTAATTTAATCCAATAAATACTCTGCTTGTAACAGGCAAAAAGCAAATCTCCGTATATTCCAATTCCCGCTTCAATATGATTTTCTCCCTCGGTAATTATACAAACCGCTTCCTCAGCATCTGATTTCTTCATAATCTTATTGCCGCTGATATAGTAAATTGCACCGTCATTCACAATAATCTGCGCCGACGAAGAATCATCCCACGGGCGGTTCTCATCATAATATGTATCGCTGCACTCAACAGCACACTCAATGTTTTCCCTATCTATGGAATCATTCGGATTAACGCTTTTCAGCTTTTCATCACTTATGAGGAAATAATTGTGCGACACGCGCAGCGGCGCGTCTATCAGAGTCTTCGTTTCGGAATCTATGAACAGCGGATCATCGCACGTTGCGTCTGTATGATACCATTTTCCGTCAATTTTTATAACATTCCATATGTGACCTGCCTCACCCGGAGTTTTATTATTCCACACTGCAAAGCCGCAGCCCATGCCGAGCTCATTTGCGCATATGTCATAAAACATCTGCGCATAACCCTGGCACACTCCGCTGCCGCCGAGCGCCATATTCACAGCGTCATAAACATTATAAGAGGTATCGTATTTAAGATTCATAACAATGTAATCATGAACCGTAACAGCCTTTTGAAAATCAGTCATGTCCTCCGTTATCAGGGAAAGAATGTCCTCCTTGAACGCTTCATACAGGCGCATACGCTTCTGAACATTATCAATATCCTCAGAGTAATTAAGCTCGACGGTAACGCGTCCGCTTGTGTACCGCCGCACGGTAAAGCCGTTCTCCACAAAGTACATTTCGGGGTATGTATACTTCACTTTAAGAATAATATCCGCAAGTATTTCGCCCGTTTTTTTGCCGATTTCACTGCTCGTCAGAGCCGAATCCTCTACCAGCGGAGAATCCGACACTGTTATTTCGCTCCTTTGTTCGGCTGCACCCTCATAAATTCTTCTTATAACATCGTCCTCGTTATAATCCGCGGAAAACAGCGCTATATTACTGCACGGCTCTGTGACGAACGAAATAAATTCCGGCAGCTCCGCCTGCACACACATCGCAGTTTCGCTTGCAGAGGCGCATGCGGCTGAAAACAGAACTGCCGCAGCAACTATCATTGATACAAATTTTTTCATTTTATATCCTCCTGCTGTTTTTATATTTGACATTCTAATACATTTGTTTTAAAATAATATATCATACAATTTTATTCAATGCAACAATTATAATGAGAAAGAGGTAATTAAAATGAATTTTACACCGCTTGGCAGCTTTCTTGACCATTTAACCGGGAATGTTGGGATTCCCACAGCCGAAATCCGCGTTCACCGTGACGGTAAAGAATTGTTTTCTTACGGCAGCGG
>OGMF01000842.1_pt1 | contig 33088 bp, 34 predicted proteins | sample 1572921 | NCBI WGS metagenome assembly OGMF01 (sample SAMEA2581919, study PRJEB24529) | metagenome | biome: Human gut stool | place: China | collected 2011 | reverse complement strand
TGGAAGCTCCATCCGTCCCGGAATAAAAAAGGGGCGGCTTCGAAAAAAACCGCCCCTTTTTAAGGGAAATGGGCGTTGCCGCCCGGATGATCTTGCGATCGTTTTAATCCACAGCCCCGAAGGGCTGAACGTTCAGAAAGAACGCCTCCTCCTATCATTTTTTGATGGAGGACGACAACGAAAAAAATCTTCTTTTTTCATTTTTTCTCTTGCAATACTAAACAATGTTTAGTATATTGACCTTGTTGACGGGAGGTAAGGGACCGAACGAAGACACAATCCAAAACCAAATCAGAAAGAACAAGACAATGAACGACAACAAAATCATCACCACGGAAGACGGCGAAGAAATCAATCTGAGCGCGCTTGAACGCGAATTCGGTAGCTATGATTTTGAAGGACACACCTACTATGCTGCTCGCCAAATGGAATTAACCAATCGTCTTTTTGCCGGATGCTACAACGACGCGGAAGACGGGGACGAATACACCGAGGAATACTCCGCGCCCGGATACGACGAAAACGGAAACCCCGTGGAAATCTTCATGACTTTCACGCAGGTGAAAGGTGAAGAGATAGACCCGGAAAACCTTAACTGGTTCCAGGACTCCGACCGCGTTGAAGCCCTCTAACCATGATTCCAGGGCGGTGCATGCCGCCCTGGCACAGCTATGACTATTCAAGAATTTGTTGATTGGGTGCAGTCCAGATACCATTTGCGATCCAAAACTTCTGCGGTCAAAAAGGCTGCGCAAATGTTGCGTGTGACGGAAATGGCGGTGTGGCAATGGTTGGGCGGGTCCAGAAAAACGAGTCCGTCGATGGATCTTCTGATGAATTTAATCATGGAACGAGGGACGACCAAAAATCTCCCCCGCTGATTTTCCTTCATCCTCCCTGTTCCGCTTCTTCTCTCAATTCCCGGAAAGAAGACCATTCGCAGGTGATGACGCCTCCAGCTTCATGCATCCGGCTGACAATGGCGGGACCCAACGCAGGTTCAACCTCTTCCGCCCGGAGGTTGGATATGATGCAAGTGGGTTTCCCTGACTGGAAGCGGGCATCTACCAGCCGATCGATTGAGTAGGCCGCGAAGTCTGAACGCTTCAGCTCGTGGAACTCGTCAAGAACGAGAAAGTAGGGCCGCTTGAAACGGGACATCACGCCCTTTTCGCGAGCTTTTTCGTCCTGACGCAGGGCAAGGCAAAAATCATAAGCCTTGCTGTACCGGCAAGACCTTCCAAGGCGCGTCAGCCCACGGGCAATGGATGAAGCCATGACGGTTTTCCCTGTGCCGCATGGGCCATGCAGCGCTACAATCGCGCCGGGCGTTTTCACCAGCGCGCTTACGCGACGCCTGGCGGCTTTCCACGGCGTTTCACCGTCCGGCAACGTATCCAGGGCATGAAGGGCCCGGCGCGGGAATCCGGAAGATGACAGAAGGCAGAACTCGTCCTCCCGGCGCTGCAGTTCTTCCCTCATGGCTGCCTCCAGGGCGGCGCGTTCCTCCGTTTCCGGGTCGTCCGTTACCAAGGCTTCCAGGCGGTTCAGGATCCCGGCTATTTCCTGGTCGTCGCACAGGGCGGCGGCGGAATGTACATTGTTCATGTTAATGTTAATAGCCATAAGTTTTTGATTGTTGAGTAGTTTGTTGTGGTTCCGGAGTGTTTCTTTTCCGGATGTTGTCGAGGTATCGCAAAGCGAACGCCCTCACAGCGGCCCGCCAATTGGCTACCGGCACCCCCTGCCTGTCTACCCATCCGGAAGCTTCCCGGTCGTTGAAGAAAAGCAAGGCAATTTGTTTAACATCGGAATGTTGAAGAGGAAGAGCCCCTTTGAAGGCCTCTGCTGTCAGGAAATCCTCCACCTCTTCGGACGTCTCCGGCAACGGAATGGCGCGTTTTTCTTTTTCATTGGCCCTCGTTAGAGGGACAATGTTTTCTTTCTTCTCTTCTCTTCTCTGGTCCGCATGTTGTCCGCATGTTGTCCGCTTCCTGTGCGGACGTTTGTCCGCATTATCGTCGTAACCCATTCTTTCCAGGCGTTTTCTTTCTGCTTCCATTGCGCGGCGTTTCGCGGATTGGCCGTTGTGCCGTCCAAAGTTGGGGAACTCAAGGGAGGCAGCGCGTCCCTTGAGCCAGCCCACCTGGCGAAGCGCATCGGCGAAACCGTTCAGGTCCGCAATGTCGTCAATGTCTTCTTCCGAGATGTCCATCCCGGAACCTGTGAAAGAGTGAGTGTCCGCCCAGGACCATACGGAAACAAGACGTCCTACAATGTCGAACCTGGATAAATGAAGAGCGCGGGCCATGCGGCGCACTTCCGGCTTATCGTTCAGTTCTTTTTCCACTTTGATCCAGTCTCCGGCCATATCAAAAAAGCGTCAGTTGGGGGTTGTAGATTTCATAAAGACCAGGAAGACGGTCTTCCCGCGGCGGTGTCCGAACAAAGGTTCATGGCTGGCCAGCTTCAACACTTCTGCCGTGCTGACCTGATCCTCACACCATTTGAACACCAGAACGCCGCCCGGTTCCAAAACCCGGAAACACTCCCGGAATCCGGCCTTCAAATCATCCCTCCATGTCTTCCGATCCAGTTTTCCGTATTTCTTGGCCAGCCAGGACGATTCCCCGGCGTGAATCAGGTGCGGAGGGTCGAACACGACAAGGCGAAACGCCCCGTCACTGAAAGGCATGGCCCGGAAGTCCCCGACGACGTCCGGCTTGATTTCCAAGGTTCGCCCGTCGCAAAGCATGTGCGTTTCCTCCCGACGGTCCATGAACACCACATCGGGATGGCGGCGGTTAAACCAGAACATGCGGGAGCCGCAGCAGGCGTCAAGAATGGCTTTCATTCCCCCTCCTTTCCGTCCGCCGCCATATCCACGCCAAACGCCGCGACGTATTTCTTGGCCTCTTGCGGGTCTTGCAAATAGCCCAGCAGGAAACGCAAGGCATCTTCCACCGTGGCTTTTCGCATTTGGAGATTGTTGTAAAGCTGCTGAACGGCAGCGCCCTTGGTGTTGCCGTAGGCAATAAACCCATAGTCATCATACAGGTTGCACAATTCCTGGAGCATATCGACATTCCCGATAAAAACGGAATATTGCGGCCTGCACCAAGATCGATAGGTTCCGATACGGTGCTTGTTGGCCTTGGCCCAGGCATCCACCTCCGGGGGCAATCCCACGGCGTAGGGTTTCTGTGCAAGGTCACGGGGCGGCAGGTCAAAGAGGTATTTCATGATTCTCCCTCCTTTCTCGGCTCCCAGTTGTCGGAAACATAATGGCTTCGTGAGCACGTATCGCATATGTATGGAAACTCGTAATCCCCATTCAGGCAGGTTTCGCAACGGCGGCGTTGCCACGCCCGACATGCGGTCCGCTTTTCTCGGAGTCGTTCAACTAAGAGGCCAAGGGCATGTTGATCACATATGATTCTTCTTTCGGACTTGGACATATCATCATAATATTTACGCCAAGCAAGTATTGTATATTCACGAATACTATCTATTCTAAGTTGGAGTGCCAGTTTTGCGCGTCCATATTCGTAAAAAGCTTGTTGTTCAGACGTCAGTTTCATTTTTTTATTTTGTATATAATATATTGAATGATAAGAATAACTAATAATATAACTAAAATTGAAAATATTAAAATATCGAATAAATCAATAATTATCATTGCTGGACTCCTTTCTGCTCAATCTCCCAGGGCCATTGTTTAATCTCGTCCACATCGTAGGGAAGTGCATTCCCATATACATCCTGAAGATATATTTTCCCCCGGTCTACGTTTGTATAAAGTACTGTATGTGTATCATCACTAAAACGAACCATGACGTTATCACCCTGCCCTAACCGCATGATGGGGGGAAACTTGGCTACCAGTTCAGACCAATCCTCCCAACACTGGGTTTTTCCTAATAGGCCCGATATAGGAGAGGTGCATAACCCACACGTGCAACAAATATGGTCGCACTCTTCCTCTCCTACCATGAACCTTACATACTCCGGCATTTTCCCGCATAGCGGGCATCTAGGCGCATTCATGGTTAGTCTGCGATTTCCTTTCCCCACGGCCATTCAACGACCATTTTTGGTTCAATGCTTCGCCCGTCTTCCAACAAGATGCGCATGGAGACACGGGTTCTTCCTGCAACGATTCCCGTATGCCGATGGAACATGCCATCGAAGTACTGGATTTTATCACCGGGTTGAAGACGCAGAACCGGAGGACAATCCTCAATGAAGAATCGAGCCTCTCTCCATGCCTCTTCATAAGCTGTCTCCGGGTCATCGTTATCACTCCCCTGCACGGCCAGCGAGCAACTCATGCACTCTACGAACTCGTAGTTGCCGTGATGTGCTTCTCTTAGTAGGCCTCCGCAGATAGGGCAGAACAGTTTTTGTTCCTCTAGGCATGCGTCGTCGAATGCCTTCTCAACTACTTCCGACGATTCTTCGGATTCATCACGAAAACTGAATTCGTTCTTAGCAGGAAGGTTTGTCGTAACGGCGCACGGGTTTTCAATAACCACAAGGTCTTCAACCTTTCCTTTAATTTCCTCGTCGGGAATGCGAACCCTATGGCTGGCCAGAACGTGAGTTAATCCATTCTGCTTATCGACCATAATAACATTATGGCCATCCTTCTGTTTGGTGTTTGATGTCTTGGACATGCAACCACCATATAATAATTTTATTATTTGTCAAGAAATTATTTTAATAAAAATCCCCCGGAGGGGGTTATCCTCCGGGGAGATGTGCTACTTGCGCTTCCAGCCAAGTAGGTCGAGAAGTTCGAGTAAGCCCATAACTATCATCTTTTTGTGAAGAAGTTGAAGAAGGATAGCGTGCCGCTATCGGTCAGTACGAACTGGGGATATTGGTCAGGGGTAAATATTTTCGTACCCCCGGAATCCCCGGTAGCCTCGACAGTCAGAAGGACTGCGGGCACCTTGTCCGTCGGGCTGGATGGGGATGGAATATCTCCCAATCGTGCCCAAACTTGGCACGCTTGCCACTGTTCGTCAAGAGCGGCAATGGCCTCGATAGCCTTGGCTATTGCAGGTATCTGCTCCTCCGGAACTGTGGTCTCACTGTACTGGTCAAGGTGCGTAAAGCCCAGTGCGTCCGCGTAGATTACACTCATAATGAGCTTGGTCCAGTCGCCGGGCTGTGGGAATTGAATTTGTATTTCTGCGTTGTTCATGCCTGTTCAAGGGGGTTGTTAATATCCACAAAATCCGTGGTTTCCTCGGATTCAATGGCATTGACGGCCATTGCTTCCAGTCCGTAAAAGACCGGGTTCGTGCCTCCCGGCTGGTAATAGGTGTACTCTCCGTTCCCTGCATAAACAGAAATGTTGCCAGTCGAATTATTCACCACATCAGTCACCCAGCTGGAAATGCCGACACCAGTCTCAAAAGTACTGACGCCACGGCAGGTGGCAATTTTATATAGAGTATTCGCCTGACCTCCGGTGAGCATGAGCCAGAGTGTACCCAGATTATCATACTGGAAAATATTGGTCCGATTTTTCTGCTGGTAAATAACCTTGGCAATCGTCCAAGGGATGGGTTCATTATTAGTGGCAGGGATGAAGCTGGTTGTAGTCTTAACCTGCCAGCCCGCCGTGGAATCGAGTGCGTAAATCTCACGCACCCGCACCGTATAACCGTTGCGCTGGGTATCTCTGACGTTGTCAAAAGTAATATCCAGAATTTCGCCGTGATTGTAGGCCAAATCGTTTGCCGGGATAATACTGTAAGAATCTATGGAAAGGTCGGAACGAACCGTCTTCGCGCCGCGGCCCATACCAAAGGTCAACTTTGCGGCACCGGTAGCACGCCAAATGAAAGAAAACCCGGAGAAACTGGAATAATTCCATTGAGGGTGGCTCACCTCAAATTTCGCCTGAATGGTCGAATGAGTATCCTTGGGAACCGTAATGCCAGCCAAATGGTAGGGGACTGTTTGGGTCACCGTCGAAGTCCCTGACTTGGTAATGGCTCCCGTATTGAGGAAAGCATTAGTGGTCAGGATGCCCGTCACGCCGGCCATGCCTGCGGCATACAGGCGGTTGACCGCCCCCGTATCCGTCGGTGCACCTACGGTCAGAGGGATGTTAATCCCGGCGTTGGCATTGGGGGTTTTGCGGAACGTCAGAACCCCGCCCACGTCAATAGTGCCGTGCATACGGGTTTGGGTGTTGAACGTAGCTACCCCGTTATGGGTTTCATTTCTGTAGACCCACAAGTCCCCAGCCCCATCGAAGGTCATTGACTTGCTGTTGACGTTATTGGGGTCAGTTATGGAGAGGAAACCGTTGGATTCTTCGTAAAGTATGGCTCGCGTAGGACCGCTCTCCTTGCCGAAGAGGATGCACTTCATCTTCTCGCCAGAGGCGGCAACGAAGCTAATAACTTCATCAAAAGTGGTAGGGTCTTGGAACTTGACAGGAATCGCAACATCCATGTGGGAAGCGTTCGTCCCCTCAATGACTGCGGCTCCGTTACCATCTCCGTGGATTTTCACCGCGTCATCTCCTTGTCCGAGAACTAAAGGAACTTCGTTTCCGAGAACCAATCCCGCTGTGTTGGTGAAACTCCATGCCCCGGAGATTGTCTGGTCACTAGCTGGGTCAAAGCCAGTGCCAGAACCGCCACCCTCACCGGAGCCTAAACTAAAATTTCTGATGGAGACAAAGTAGTCCGCTTCTTCAATCGTACTGCCGAGAGAAAGAATTGCGGAAGTTTCAGTTGCCACAAAGACCAGCTGGTCAGTAGTCTTGCCGCCAGCGAGGAATGCCTTAGGATTGTTGTCGGCTCCTACACTAAAGAGCGCATAGCTGAATTCCGGATTAGGCTTCGTTTCCATCAAGCCGCCCAAGTCAGGATGCACATTGATAGAATAGAGCTTACCGCTTTCGAGGTTGGAGATTTTGTAGAAACCTTCGGAGACAGGACCATCACCATCCAGCGGGAGGGCCTGATACTCTTGGTCGTAGTCGAACCCCAGCGGGTGAAGTGCAATCGTCGCGTGTGCGCTCTCAACCGAAGCATTCTTATCCTGTGCGTTAGTGGGGACGACGAAGTACTTACCGTTGGGAGATGCAATCTCAATCACCTGTCCCGCGACCGAACCATTGATGATGAACTGTTCTGGCGTAATGTTGGACCACAGTTCGTCAGTAGGAGCGGTAGCGGAAAGCTTGAAGAGACAGGGAGAACTGGAAGCAAGAAGCCACGCGGTGTGCGTGTCGGCATCGCCCAGCTTATAGGTTACGCCCGGTGTAATAGGAGAACCGTTGACGTAGTTTTCAATATTGATTTCAGAAGAACGTTTACGTGCCATGATAGTAAAAATTTGGGGCTGAACCCATAGAAGTTTAGCTCATGAGTTCAGCCCCGTCAAGGTTTAATTATTGGTTATGCGATATTTCCAACGAAGGTAATCACCGCAGTCCCTTTAAAGGTACTGGCATCACCGCCCGTAGGAATCTGGAACGAGGCAACGGCGGCTCGCTGTCCCGCACCAAGAGCCGTCCCCTGTGAAAAGATAAGAGTTCCTCGAAGGTTCTTACCAGTCACAATACCCTGCGCGGCCGTGAGAGGAAGAAGACCTTGCGCCTCTGCTTCCCCAACTACGTTGGTAAGGACTACGCTCTGGTTCTGGATAGTGATGTTGCCATCGTATTGGAATTCAGGTGCGGTGGCCTCTGTCACGAAATCCACGCGGTAGTATCCGGCAGGGGTAGGACCTACAAGAGCTACGTCGGAAACGGTGTCCGAGAGGGTCGTAAGCTGGGGAGCGGTAAAACCCTCAATCCCCTGCGCGGCTACGATGTCAACGTTAGCCTTTACTGCTCCATCTACGTACACCCACGCTTTCGTGCCAGTGGAAGTGAAACGGGTGATCCCTGCGGCAGTTACAAACGGAGGTTCTTCTATTGCGTCTGCAATGGTATCTCCTGTCTTGACAAATACGGTTACAGGGACTTCCGCACTTACTTTCAATTCGTACCCCGTATCTGCGACTAAATCACCGATACTATACCACTTGTCAGGTGATAAGTCTGCGGGAAGAGTTGCTTCTTCGGGAGCCGGAATTTGGTCAGCCTTCATAGTCAAGGTAATCTCCGCGCCCTCAAGGGCATCGATGCGGAGGTAAGCGTTAGTCTGACCACCTTCCGTCGCGAAGTAGAAAGCACGGCCAGAAAGATACCCTTCGGCTTCCAACTGCTCCAACGCCTCGTCTTTCGCGATGACCACATGCGGGCACTTGGTAGACGTGACAATAAACTTATACCGAGTAGCCTCGGTCAGTCCGGTAAGCTGATAGATTTGCCCGCGAGCGATAGTTGCATTCTCTGCGGGAATGGGAAGATTTACTACTGCCATAATTATTATTATTATTCGTTAAGAGTTGCTACTGTTTTAGCTTGATGAATAAGGGGAGTTAAAGTTATTCCCCTATTCACGGGAATGTGTGCAGTATCCGACGCAGGGATAATAATATCTCCATCATTCACTAATACACTTTGAACACTATTTTCAACATCAATACCGAAGTAAAGAACTTCGGGTTGATTAGTGGGAATAGACACCAAGTGCTTAACTCCCATAGCTACGGGAATTGCTTGCACCGCCAGAGGTGTTGCGGCACGGACTTCTAGGGTTAATACGGTCCCCGAAAGAGATTCCGTAACAGTTAAATCCCCGGCGGCTTTGAGATGTGCTTTGAACTCCCGGTTTACGAGGGAAGAACCTTCGGCAAGGGTCTTCTCGTCCTCCGTCAGTTTGACGACAGGAACTCCCCTATCACTGGTGATAGTAATAAGAAAGTCTCCTTCCTCGCTGGGAATGAGCGTATTCTCAACTCCTGATTCGAGGACAACTGGTTCTGTAGTGGGAACGTCGATTTCCATACTAGTTAAAAAGGTTATGCTCCAAAGCCAGAGGCGATAATAGAACCAATGTCGGCTCCTTCTGCCAGTTCTTCGGCTTCTTCGGTTTCGGTTTCCTGTTTGGGAGATTCAGTTTCTTCTTCGGTCTCGTCCTCGTCGTCGCTATCATCGTCACCTATTTCTTGGTCCTCGATAGAAACAATCTCAATAGACTTGCCGTCATCTGAAACAACGCCAACTCCCATGAGCTGAACATCATCCCCCGGTTTAAGGTCTCCAAATTTTTCAGGGTCATACGTAATCTTCATGCAGATAAAATTGAGGCGAGCGGGTTCATCCCGCCCGCCTCGGTTTAAGGGTTATAGGTTTAGGCTTAGAGGCCAGATACTACCGCGGGGGTACTTACCAGAGAGCCAACGGGCTTACCGTCAGCACCGACGAGTTCGCGGCCAGCGGTCGTGCGAATGTGTCGGATGACTACACCGTGACGCGGGAAGACAGGCATCGGAGCGGCAGAAAGCGTCGCGATGAACATGCCCTGCGTACCCATGTAGTTATCACCGTTGTCCTTGTTGTTCACCCAAACCAGCTCACCAGCGTAAGTCACGGGGTCCCACTTGGCCTGACCGTAGGCAGACACCGGACGAGGAACGAGGGACTTGTACACGTCCTTCACAAAGATAATCGTATCTTCGTAGGGGGCGTTCATGTACGCGGGGTTCGGCACATAGCGGTTACCAACAGTCGTTTCCACCTTGATATACTGGGGAACTTCCACCCACTTCTGACCAGTCGGCTTGGTGTCGTCGAAGGTGTAGCGGGGGTTCATGTTGTCCACGATGTAGGTAAAGCCCTTGTACGTCCACTTCACGCCCAGCTGACGCAGGAGGGTAGCATCCTTGCCTTCCGCGGCCTCTGCGAAGTTCCAGTCCTTGCGGATAACTTCGTTGTGACGCAGGATGAAGTCCACGGTGTCCTTAGACGTGTAAGCCAAGAAGACAGGGGAACCTTGGTCCATCAGAGCGGCAGATTCGCCAGCACCTTCATTGATGAGCAACTGCCAAGCTTGGTTCATCAGGTCGTCGTTCAGAGCGGCTTCGGGCTTAACTTCCGGCATGGAGTTAATATCGTTGCTCACGACATCGAGACCAACAACACCCGCCTTCGTGGGGATGAGTTTGTAGCTGGCGATGTTGATGTAGCTCTGACGGTAGAAGCGAGACCAAGTATTACCGACGGCACGGACCAACTGCTTCACCGCATTCTCGGCCTGTTGCTTAGCTTGCCAAGACTGACGCATACGGAGTACGTCCAGTTTCTGGGAGGAAAGCCTCGTGATGAAGCGGCTGTAGGAGTATTCCGTAGCCCCCGTATCATTTACCGTAATCGGAATCTGGTTGGAGGTGGAAGCGAGGTTAATGTTCATCCATTCGACGCGGGGGTCCGTAGCACCGAAGGTTGCAATACGCCCGGAATCACCAACACCGTCAGTCCATTCTCCCGTCATAATCATCTGGGAGTTCCACGGAGAAGTACGAGCAAAGGTGCTGAACATGTTGGCGTTAAGAAGGTTGGTCATCGTGACCAGCTTCAATTCTTGGGCCTGAATATCGTTAGGAGAAGTAGCCATTTGTAAATTAAATTTGGTTTAATTTGCAACGCCTAGTTCTCTTTGGAAGATTTTGTTTTGGGGTCTTACGCGGTCATGGCAGGGTCAGGACCAAGAATTTTCACACCTGCATAAAGGTTTGTTTTGGTTTGCTCGCGGGAAAGCAAGAATGGAGCACCGCATTTGATGCCCCATTCTTGTCATAAAATTACCAGTATGTCAAGGAAAATTTATTATAATCCGAAGGCACTACCAATAATGTCCCCGACTGTGGTCGGCCCAACGGGCGGCTGGGTCTCCGGAGCTTTGGGGCTACCGCCGTTAGCAGAGGGGCGGGCCTTGCGGAGTTTGGCCACCTTCACGTTGAGAGCCTCGATTGTCGCGCGAGCATCTGCCAGTTCCTTGACCATGAGTTCGGCCAGTGCGCCGTCCATGAAGGAACCATTATTTATCTTGTGAGCAAGATGGCGGGCATGCTTCACATTCTCTTCGGTAATCTCCGTGGTCATGCCCAGTTCCTTGGCGCGTTCCTGCATCGCTTCCAACGTGTAGTTGTCGAGATTGACGGTGTAGGTTGCACCTTCGGATTTGCCGCCGCGGCTGGCTTTCAACTCTTCCACATACTTGTCGGCTTCGGCCTGATAGTTTCCGTGGGCGACAATGGCCGCGTCGCGGACCTTAGCCATGCGGACGAATTTGAACATGGCAGAATCGCTAATGCCCAGTTCCTTCCCAATGGCCTCATACGCTTCTTCGCGGTCGTACTCGTCGAGGTCAGGATTAAGGGCAACTTCATTCAGCTTGTCCATGTCCAGAGATGCACCAGAGGCGCGGGCAATCTCCGCAAGTTTGGCGTTGGCCTTATTATACGGGGCAGTTACATTGGTCTTGTATTCTTCGGTTGCGGTGAAGGCATAGCCGCGTACAATCTCGCGCAGAGATTCAAGCTCTTCATTGTTGGGAGAGGATTTACCCGCTTCTTCCAGCTTGGTCTTCAAGTCCGCGATTTCTTTCTTCGCGCCTCTCAACTGGACGCGCATTTCAGCGAATGCCTTGCTCGCCGCCTTGCTGGCCCGTTGTTCCTTCGGCCCATCATCTTTCTTTTCTTCCTTCTTCCCTTCTTCGTTTTCTTCCTCTTCGTTTTGTTCGTCGTTCTGTTCTTCCTCGGTTTCCTCGGATTCCGTGTCATCCGGGGGAACCGGGGTTCCCGTGGTATTGACTACTTCATCATCAGCGATGCGAGGCCCAGCATCTGGCATGACTACCGTACCATCCGGGGATTCAATGGGAGCCGTGGGGTTAGCGGGATTGGTAGGTTGAGTGGAATCCGTGGAATCCGAGGCGAACAGGGTCTGTTCGAAAATGTTATGTATGTCGTTGTGAATAGCACCATCTATGATGCCCTCCGCTACTGCGGGAATATTTACATTATCCATTAGATTCTATGTATTACTTGTTGAGTGAAAGTGAGTTAATCCAAGCGTTACGCTCGGTCATGGGATGATTCATCATAGTTACCGGGGATTCGGTTTCTTCATTCTCTTCGGCTAGATTGAAAAGAGCGGCGATGACGGATTTGGCCCCAGCCGCGAAAGCCCCGTTTAATGCGGCGGCTTCCATTGTGGGCTGTAATGTCGCATTGAGTTTTGACTGAACAATGCAGAGAGCTTCTTCCATTACCGGGTCATGCAGGAGTTCAGCAAGGCGGCCAGTCGCCGCCTTGTTGCTTTTGAACCCTTCGACAGTGTAGGTGGGCACGGGTTTCATCGTGCACCTCCCAGCGATTGAACCGCTTTAGCGTTGGCTTCTACGGCGTTACGAGTAATCTCGGCATCCTGCTTTTCCTTAGCCAACTGGATTTCAGCTTCCGTCTTCATGCGCTTCAATTCAATTTCGGCTTCGGCTTTCATCTGTTCAGGAGTAGGTCCTTCTTGAGGAGCCGCTTCTTCGTTCTGTTGCATCGCTTCCAAGGCCCGCATGCCGTTGGTAATAACCTCGTTGCACCTCTTGACCAGTTTCTCGTACTGTTCAAATTCAGGGACAACTTCCTTGGCGGCCTGCAAATAGTCCATGTGTCCTGCCAACTGGGCGACCAGAAGCTGTAGAGGTTGAGCTAGCTGGGCCATCTCTTCGGGTTCCAGCTGTGCGTCCGGTAGCATGGACATGATGAAGTTGGCATGCACTTCCGCGTGCGTTCTGTGGTCCTCGTTCGGCATAACCGGAACTTCCTGCCCTGCCATGAGCTGGTTGTTCTGGATGGATGCGATAGAGGCGGCCACGGTTTCGGACGGGTTGGGGTCATCCTTCAACGGCATGAACAACTGTGCGGTGCGTCCGTTCGTTTCATTGGCAATGGCCATACGAATGAGACGTTCCTGCCCAGCGCGGGGCATGAACTGCATGTAGTTGAGACACTGACGGAGAGCCATCGTGCGGCGAACCTTACTGCCCGCACCGATAGGCGGGAGAGCGGTAACGCTGTCAAGGTCGATAGCGAAGAAGGCATCCCTTGGCACACCTGCTTCGTCCAGACGTTGGAGCATGCGTTCACGTTCCTTAAACCCGCCAATCCCTTCATCGTAGTCCTTGCGGATGATACGGCGAACGATTTCACGGAGAAGGATGGTCATGTGCTCCAAGAGCATATCCATGATGTTATTGCTGACCTTGCTCGCATTGCCCATACGGATTTCAGCTTCCAGCTGGGTGCGGCCCATGCCTCCATCAGCATTCACGTCAATCTCGCCCAAGCGTTCCCGGATTTGGTTCTGCAAGAATGCGAGGGGAGTTCCGGCAACCTGTTGCAGATTCGGCACGGGATTAGGAACCACTTGCGTTGACGGGTCCAAAATGGTATAGGCCCCCATCGGGTTCACCATTGCGGAGAGACGGGAGGTTTCATTGGTGGCAGAGACGTTCAGAGCCATGCCGAGGAACGCCGCGTCCGTCGCTTGGTTCATCAACTTGTCAATGACACGAGTGTGGGGCAGAAGGTCATTCCCATATCCGCGGAGAGCATGAATATCTCCATTGGTGCTACTACCCAGCGGGAAGAGGACGAATGCTTCTTCCATAGAGTTGTAAGCCCCTTCCTTGGTGTAGAGGAACTTGGTGTCGTCTACATCGCGGTTCTGGTCACGCTTCACATCCTGACCATTGCCGCCGCTTCCGTTGACAAAGAAGATGGAGTGAGTAACCGTACCGTTGAATTCGCGAACCCACATGTGGGCAATCGGAATACTGGTTCCAATTACGTCGGTCAGGGTGTAGTCTCCGTTTTTGAGCATCTTCTCGGTCTCCCAAGAAATGCGCTGGGGCTGTACTGTCTGATTGTAACTACAGGTCTTCAACACCTTCATGACCTCTTCCACATCCCAGCCAGCTTCCCTTGCGGTCTGCGGGTCACGAATGAAATCGTAGAGTTCATGGGCACGAAGGGTACGAGTAGCAAACACAACCTCAAGGGTGCTACTGTCCGGCTTAACCTTGCGTTCGAACGCGAACTCGTTCAGACTACCTGCCTTGAAGTACCAAGTGTCAGGGTCCTCAAAGTAGGCGAGGCCAAAGCCGTGGAATGAGAAGTTGTGAAGAAGGTCTGTCATGATGGAAGTGAATCCCGGCATGGACTTGACCATCTTCGTCACCTCGGTGGAAAGGATGTCAGAATAGATGGGGCGACGGGCGTTATCTCCGAAGGTGGTCTGCACCGAAACAAGTTCGGGGTTATCCCACACTTCACGGAGGCTGGCCGCCACCTTTTCACGAACAATCCGCATCGTGCGGAAGTTGTAGTTGGTTCGATAATTCTGACCAACTGCGGAAAGGGCCATTGGGTCATACGGGCGTTGTCCGTCCAGCTCTGCCTGTGCCTCTGTCCTCGCTTGCATGGATAGCTGGTCAGCGGTGAGACAGAAGTAGAGCATGGCGCGGGCTTGGTCGGCGGTCGGAACCCTTCGCTTGAGAAGGGTTCCGTTCTCGTCAACCACGCCAATAACCCCCGGACCTACGGGAGCATTTGCGTCTGGTTTCGGCATATCTACTATTTGTCAATTTCGTCTTTACCCTCAACCGCATCAGCCTTCATGGCTTTCTTGGTCTTGGGCTTCACAGGTGCAGGTGTAACAACTTTCGCGCTGGGTGTCAAGTCTTCTGCTTCACTTAAATCCTCGCGGGCTTTAGTTGCTCCACCTACTTGCTCGGGCTGCCCCATCATATTGATAGATTCCGCTTTGATGCTGGCGATAGATACCTCGGCAGGGGTCGTCACCGTGACTTCGCCAAGAACTTGGGGAAGCTTAAAGTTGTCCGCGTCGGGGATTTCACCAACGGTGATGAGGTCGTCCCAGTTCTCCACGTTGAAGCACTTCTCGGTCAGCACCTTGTCAAGGAAGAGACGGAAATGCTGGGAGATGGTGACGTAGGGAACTCGCTGGGGATAGAGTTTCGCCAGCTGGCTGGACATGACGAAGGTTCCGTCCACGGTGCGGGATTCATAAGAGTTCTCGGTGGCAGGAATCGTAAAATACTTGCCCGCAATAACCGGAGCCTTCTTGCGATAGAACGTTGCATCCAGCGTATCAATCGCGCCGGGCTTAAACTTTTCATTGCCGCGTTCGGAAACCCAAATGATAGCTCGTTCGTCCGGCGCGTTCTCGTAAGCCAGAGCCTGTTGCAGTCGGGCGAAGAGATGAGTAACGAGTGCGTAGCTACCCGTGACAGGGGTCAGCAACTCAATCGTGCGAAGGTCCCGGAACTGATTCTTCAAGATTTTAATCATGGGTTCAGCGGCGGCCTTGGCCCGGTAAGGGAGCAGGAGCCAAACATCGTGGTCGCCACGGCTGGAAGCCGCAACGCTGTCAATGAGGTTCTGTGCAATGTTCGCACCGTAGATGAGGACGCGAGGTTCACAAGGGATTGCTATTGTAGCCATTGTCGTTTATTTTGGTTTACTTGCTTTGAGGGCGCGGCGTTCAGCCTGTATGCCCAAGGATGTGTCCGCTTGAGGCGGCAGGATATTGAATGCCCATTCAGTTACCAACTGCTGGAAGAGATACCAGCGGAAGTAGAGCTGGGATTCGACGAGAGGCTCATACATTAGATAGGAGAAGAAGGGGTACTTTCGAGGACTGCCCGGAGTTAGCGTGAGAGGTCTAACGAGTGGGGTTTCCGTACTATTCGAGAATATCTTTGTCCGAAAGTATTTAGGACGCACTCCATGCACCGGGTCAACATCCTTAAAGGCCATCACGTGTGTAGGGTTCGCCCGGTCAGGGTAGGGGTGCATGACCTCGCCACGTGTAGGCGCAAGCCTTGCGGTATTTCCGTTTACCCACGCAAGGTAGTAGGCACGGTATCTCCATGCTTTTCCCCACACCTCCTTATCCTGTGCTACCTCATGGAAGATAGCCGCGTTTTCACTTATGGCCATACTCCGTGGTGGGTTTCAGGGTTTCATTCTCTTGTGCGTCTGCAAGGTAGTTGACGAAGTTAATGAAGGTAGCCGCGTCAAATTCGGGCAGTTCGTTCTTGTAACTGGCATACGCGCTTGTATTCGCCATCGGGATTGCGGGCCAAGGTTTATATTCCTTGGTCAGCTTCTCGGCAATACTGCGTAGGAACTGACTATATTCCTCCGACGGTGCGATGAGGGAAAGGAAAGCGTCTGCCCCGTCAGGGCTACCGGAGGTCTCTACCTCCCTGTCAAACGTCAGCGGGTCGTCCGCGTACTCGACATGTGAGAGTTTGGCGTTGTACTTACGCGTTCTCTTGACGGCCTTCTTGTACTTCTTCGCGTGTTCGCGAAGCTTGTCAAGGTCATCGAGCCACAGAGGAACCTGTTGCCACCATGAACGCATAGCTTCTACCCGCAAGCGGATAAGATAGGATGAGCGCATGATTTGGGTCAGGCATCCACAATGGTATTGCTTGCGCGTTAATTGCAGACGGTTCATCGTGACCGCATTCCCACATGCACATTGCGCGACATACGGATATCGGACATCGTGGGAGTACCCGATAACTGTTAGAATCCCTTGGGTATGACCAACAGGCAACGGTTCATCATCCGTTCCCATATAATCGGGGAACGTTTCTGGGGTCTTCACTTCCTCCGGCAAGTTCATGAGAGCTACCGGGGTCCAACGACGGAAGACTTCTTGAATTGATTCGGGTTTGGACATGACCTCACTATACGCGAATGGACGACGTTGTCAATGTTATTTTTCGTCAGCTTCGGGCTTTTCGCCCTTCTTCTTGAGCTTCAAGGTGATGGTACGGGCCGCGCTTCCTTCTTCCAGTTCAGGACGAGTGCCATCCTTGTTCAGAGTTACTGGTCCACCCTGCAATCCCATCAGCGTCACTATCTCGGTTTGTTCCAGTTCGAACTGCTGGATGACCTGTGACAGTAGGTCCATGTCGCGCTTCGCAATCGCTTCGTTAAACTTCTCCCACAGACCGTGGCTTCGCTCCATGATAGAGAGGAAGAGAGGTACATCCTTAATTGATTGTATCTCTGCGTCGGCCATGAAGGAAGCGACACGGGAGAATCCACTGTTCATCAGTTCTTTGTACTGACTACTCATGGATTCAACGATGTCAAGCTCTATCTTCGTCCTCGCCTCTTGGCGTTGGAGGATGCGTGCCTGTGTGTTCTGTGTGTACGTATTGAGAAGTTCATTGCGGATAGCCAGTTCCTCCTTCGAGAGTTGGACGCTATCAACAATCTTATCAACACGTTCACGGGGGAGGCCAGTAACTTCCGAGATGACGGGCACGGGAGTTCCGGCCTTGTACATCTCAATGGCCTTCCGTATAACAGTGTTCTCGTTGGAAATCGGTTTGGGTGTAGAAATCTTTGCGGCGGCTCTTAGGTCCATAGCATGTTCATTGCGGCGGTTACGTCGGAGGCAAAGGTGTCGCGGGCAGGAGCGGAGGCAGGAGCGGAGGCATTGCCGTCACGGACGAAGCCCCCGAGGTACCTGCCAATGTCTGCGGCTTCAATATATGTGGTTCCGTCTTCGCGATATTTGATTACCTCTTGATGTTCTACCACCTTATGGTTCTGAATGTCAAGCCTAATCTTACCGAACTCCGGTCCCATGATTCCCCGGCACACGTGCACCAATAGTGCTAGTGCGTCCGCGTTGTCCGGGGATTTATGAATCCGCTTCTTCATGGCCGCCTTGGGTTCCACGGCAATTCGGGTTCCATTCATGGTGTAGAGCCGGGATTTAAGCTCGATGATAGTTGTCGGGTCAAGGCCATAAAGTTGGCGAGCATTGATTGCCAGTTTCATACATCCCCAAAGCTCGGAGACCTTGTTGCTATATTGCTGACATGCCTCCTGATTCTGCAACAGGCCAATGGGCACCTTGCTCGCCATACCCGCGAAGCTGACCGTCTGGAAGTCCGTGCCGACATGCTGGGCGAGGATGTCGATGAAACCAGTACCTCCGGTTACGTCAACCGCAAGGTACTTGCTGTCGACATTGTTCGCGCGGAGAATCTCTCCAACTTGCTGGGCGATGTCGAAGTTCCTTTGCTTCATCCGTTCCTTGTCGGACGTGGATTTAAGGAGATAGGTACGGAAGACTGCACAAGCCCAGAGGCCCTCGACAGTCCTCCCAACTTTGGCGAGCTTCAAACATGACTGGTCACCGCCGTTGGTGTAGGCGGGGTCCAATCCTGCGATGGTAATCAACTCGCCGTCTCCCCAGACGGGCATGGCATCCGCGCCACTGCCGTAAATTTCAGCCTCCGACATTAGTGAACCTTCTTCCGTATCATCTGAAAAGGTTGCCCGGTGGAACCGCATCACGAACGGACTATTCTCCCCATATTGTTCAATCGTTTGCTGAACGATGTCCAACGGGGTGTAGAAGCTCCAATCCTCGCGGCCATATTTGATGCGGGGGTTCTGGGTGTTGTCGAAGCGGATGTAAATCCCGTCCTTGGTCTCCCACTCGTACTCCTCAAAGATGTCAACGCTGTTCCACCCGTCCTTGGGCATAGCCATAACACCAAAGGCATCGGTGCGGCTCTTGGGGTTAGAGGCGGCCATCAGGGTAGGAGGCGTGTCCGCTCTGTTGGTGATGAGGTTGGTACGCCACACCTCGACGAGTTCAATCGGCAATTCGGAAAGCTCGTCATAAAAGACGTGCATGTTCTTTGCCTTAATACCGATAAATCGGCTACTAGGGTCGCCGACGTTCGCGCAGGGGATAATGGAGATGCCGCGGGAATCGTCAATATCTCCGTCCTCGTTCACGCCTTTAATCTGTCCCTTACCATCAACGAGCTTACCCGGAAATTCCTTGCGCCACAACCGTTTAATATCCTTGAAGATACGTTTCTTCGCACCTTCAATAGTAGTCGATGTGACTAGGCAAAGGGTATCGACGGGGTCGGCCAGATAGAAGAGCGTCGCCATGATAGCCATAGATAATGACTTCCCAGAGGACGAGCCTCCACCCATGATGACCACATCATATTTGCACGCGGTTTCAATCATCCGTTCAATCCACGGCGTCCAGATAATGGGAGTAGGACTGCCCTTGTAATTCCACAGGAGGTTGATGGCGTTCTTAGCGTGTCCATACCTGCCCAGCCCTCCCTTCTCTTCGGGCCATGCGTATTTGAAGCACCAGAGTTCGATGTCAAGCTCTGATACTCCGTACTCCCATTGCCGTCCGTATCTCTCGAAATGTCGTGCCATGCTATATCCTTTCTATATCCCAGTTGTCGAGGGTCAGTGTGTGGTCGTCGTTCAGTTCCCGGTACGCATACAGTAGAATGAGAAGAGCGTCCGCGTTCTGCAATGTCACCTTCGCGCCGGGGAAGTTCTCCATCGCGATGCGTTTCAGGTTGTTCTTCCACTTCGTGCGGTCACGGGCGGTCAGGCCCGTATCATACGCGCCCATAGCCCGCATCCATACGATTGGGGAAACCTTTGTGATGGTGTACCCCGCCGCCGCGGCATAGCCGAGGACCTTCCCGGTTGCCTCTCCCAATACGCCACTACTTCTCGGATTGGATACCTTGCCGCCTCCGCTCATGGCATAGCTCATCTTCTCAATGTACATGATACGATGACGGCTACGTGGCAGTTTGTTCAATATGATTTCCAGTTCCCTTTCGTCTTCTGGCATGTGCTTTATCCAGATTTTCTTGCTCCGGGTGTCCGCGAGTACAAGGGCGCCGTGGGTTCCGGGGTCAACTCCTACTAGTTGCATAGGAGAATATATCCCACAAAGTCCAGAAGGTCAAGCACAAAAATAAGACGGCCACCATAGCGTACTATGATGGCCGAATGGAACGTGCTCCTTTTTTACCCGCAATGCGGTGCTACGGGATAAACCCGTCAGAGCCGGGAGGGGGTTACTTGGTCACCGCGGAAAGGAGGCCCATCTCTTGGATGGCTTCAACCTGACCTTCCACCGGGTGCGGTTTGAACTTGAGGAACGCTTTGGCGTAGCTGTTCTTCCCGTCGCGGGAGACGGCGCGTTGTGCGCCAATCTGCACACGGAAGGGCAGGGAGCCGAGCTTGTTCCCCTTCAACATCATGAACTGAATGAAGGGAGCACCAACGCCCGTGTACTGGTTACCTTCCGGGGTGTATCGTGCCAGCGTCCACTGGTCGCCCATGAAGTCAATGGTGAAGAGAGCGTCAAGGTCATCCTCGGTGGTACTTGCGTCCTTAATACCCTGCGGCTTCTTAACCAGTAGCCACATGGCAAGGGCACGGTTGACCTGCGACTTGTCGAATCCTTCTGCTTCATACTCTTCCTTCGTATTCCACGTCTTGGCATATACGCCGGGCTGACGTTCGTTGTACGGGATGTATTCGCGGAAGAACTTACGAGCCTTCAATACGATACATTCAAGAGGATTATTGCGCTCGGCAACGACAAGACCGTTGAGAAGGAACGCGCCCAAACTGCCAATCGGTTCTTCCAGCTTAGCCTCATCGCAAGAGGCTTGCCACAGTTTGAGGTAGGGAATCTGGATGTCCGAAGCGTCGGTCTCGCCCTCGAAGGAGTGGTACTCCGTAGCGGTTGCGAGTTGATTGGGTTCGGGAGTTCCCAGTTCCAATGCGTCTTCCGGGTCCATTCCCAAGGTTTCGTGTTCTGTTTTCTTAGTAGCCATAGTATTCGTTTATTCTTGGTTTTGGGTTGAGGGCTTCTTTGGCGAGTGAACTACCCTCGGTAACTTCTCTGACGTGACTATATCACAAGTTTGAAAGATGTCAAGATGTTTATTTGATTTTGAGCAAAGCCATCGCGCTCGTCACTTCTTTCACTACTCCAAGTTCTTGAAGCTCTTCGAGTAAGGATTCCTTGGCTTCCTTCATCTCGGCACGTGTGGCTCCTTCAACTTTGTTTTTATCTACCACCATGTCAAGAAGCTTCGACACAGGGAGGCGGGAGATGCTGTCCAGAATTTCCTCTGGGGAAATGTACTGCTCGACGTAGGCACGGAAGGCATCGTTGTCCACCTTCACGGTATTACCTCGCCGTGCATACTTCCATCCGGGAACATCAACGCCGCAAGCGAAGAGGGTCTTGGCATAGTCCTTATGCACCTTGTTGGCCTCCGCGATAATGTCCGCAAAGGAAAGAAGGGAGCCAAGGGTTTCCGGGTTGTCCATCGCCGTACCGACGTTATCAATCATCCCTTCTGCAAGGTCCTTGTCCTTCAACACTTTGAGCGAGAAGTTACGGGCCATGCTAGTCACCTTCTTGCACTGGGCAAGCCGGGAACAGTAGGGGCAGACGTGCGGAGAAGAGGAGTAGGCATAGGGATTCTCCGCGTCACGGCAATGGCGGGCAATGACTGCGCCCATGCTTTCCCTCGCGGTAGCTTCATCCATAGGGACGACAGACATATCCGTGGTGAACTTCGGACCCTTACCGTCGCGGTAGAACGCCGCAATCTTCATGCTTTCGGTCTGGCTGGGTTGTACCACCGCAAGGATAATACGCTTACATTCAGGGCGTTCTGCCATTTCCAGCAAACCATAGTAGATGAACTGGGTATTCTCGGCAGGGTCGGATACGGGGACCATCCCCATTTTGTAGTCGATAATCATGGAAGTATCACCATGCCGGACAAGAACGTCAGCCGTTCCGGTTTGTGCTTCATCATCTGGGTTGAAGACGATTCCTTCAAACTTATGTTCCGGGAGTACTTCTACCTTGTCCGTTTGTACCTCGGTTGCGAAGATGGACATGAGCCTATCCACCATGTTGGATGCCGCAGTGTAGAGGATGTGTTCATGCTTGGTAAGAAGGGATTCTGGGTTCTTGGTTTCAAGGGCCGCGTGAACACGGGTTCCAATGGCCGCCGGGGAGAAGTCATCCTCTTCTTCCTCTTTAGTCATGGGGCGTGGGACATATCCGGGACAGGTAGCGAGCAATGCCATCTTACTCGGACTGTACTTGCTGTGAGTGTTGGTTTTGTTATTAGCCATTTGATGTTAATGCGTTAAGACAAATTTCTTTTGTGTTGAGTGCTTGAATAATTCTTTCTTCCACCGTACCGGAGGCGGTCACGATGTATTGCAATGTGTGTGACTTTGCTCCGAGACGGGCGATACGTCCTTGTGCCTGTAGCAAATTGACGATTGCGTAGTCCGGCGAGATGAGTGCGGCGCGGGGGTGGCCTCCCTCGGTATCGTGAAGCGATACCCCAGTTCCTCCTGCACTAATCTGCACGAGAGCGAGAGGAACTTCATTCCGTTGGAACTTGTCCACCTCTTCCTGTCGGTTCTTCCCAGTCACCGCTCCACTAATCTCGGCATAAGCGATTGTCTTACCCGATTTATTGTTAATGAGTTCCGAGAGTGTGGAGAGACTGTCGAGGAAGGACACGAAGATGGCGACGCTATATCCGCTGTCCAGAAGTTCAACTGCCTTCTCTGCCATCGTGGGGAGCTTAGCCAATTCAGATTGCTGGCGAAGCCGAAGGAGTTCAACGATAGCAGGAAGTTCGATTCCCTTCTCGTTAGCCCGTTCGATGGACTGGTCCCATGATTTGTCCAGCTTGTCAAGTGCTTTCTGCAACTGTTTAATCTCTCTCATGCCTTTCATGTCTACGTCCACGGACAAGTACTCGATTCTATTCTCGGGGAAGAATGTGTCAAGTCTATCCTTGTCAATCTCTGTCATAACCCCAGCAGTGAAGAGCTTTTGTTTCAGGCTCTCCATCATGGCGTGGTTACGTGGGTTGAGCTTAAACTCGATGCCTCCCCAGAAGCTATCGGTGCATCCGTGCATGCGTGCCCAGAGCCAGAACCCACGCCGAGGGTCTTGAATCCACTTGGCATACGTTGCGGGAACGCTCATGTCAAGAGGGGAGACGAAGGGAGTGGCAGAGAGCATAATCGTCGGAAGTCCTTGATGGGCCGCAGTTAATGCCATGATGTTGCTTTGGCTACCATACGTTTTGGCCTTATGGCTTTCATCAAGGACCAGCAAGGAATCGTCGGGAAGGGTCCAAGCCCCGAAGACTATCCGGGACTTGGGAACCTTGGTGGGGCGTTTGTAGTAGGAGGTACTTCCCCTGCGCACCTTCTCCCATGAGAGGACATCCACCGCGTCCGCTCCTTGCTGTTCAATCGCTCGCTTCCATTGGGTCACTACGATGGCAGGGCAGACGACGAGAAGTCTCTTGCCCATAGCCTTCGCGGTTTCGATAGTAACCAATGTCTTCCCCGTACCCGTGCAGGATTTATTTATCACATAGCCGTGCCGGGTAATTGCATCCACCATATCATGGATGCAATCCTCTTGAGGCGGGAATGGAGTAAGCGCGTTCATTATTTTCTGTACTTGTCCATGATTTCAGGTTCGGCAAGGAGTGGAAGGGAAGAAGCCCACTGCGGAGTTTCTTCCATTATCTGTTCGATACGCTGGGCGTATTCCTCGGCACGGTCAGCCGGAACCATCACTACGGCTTCGTCATGCACGAGAAGGATAGGTTGCGCACCCTCTAATTCCTTGCACAGGCGGTTGAACGTGCGGACCATGAGGTCACGTGCGATTGACTGGATGTTATTGTTGCTAAGGAGGTTAGTATTGACGATGGAGGACTTGTATCCGAAATCGACGCAGGTTGCGAAATAGGGACGACGACCGTCCTTGGGTTGAATGAGTTTCTTGTAACAGTTACGATAATAGAGCTTCCGGCCAGAGGGGAGGGAGAGCGCGAAGCTATGGGAGGGGGTACGATAGCCGCGAGCCGCTAATGCGTCCAACTCTCTCCACCATGCCACCACTTCTGGGCTACGACTGCGGTACATGTCCACAATCGCTTGGCACTGGTCCCTGTCCATTCCGGGGTTCGAGCGTTGAATAGCCTTCCATCCAGCACTAAAGCCGCAAGCAAGTACCCCCGCCTTCACATGCTGACGAAGGTCCGCTTGCCCCGGAGTTTCCTTGCAGTACTGTTTGAAGTCCTTGACATCCGCGGGGATGAGGCCCCAGCCTTTCGCGTTAGCGGCATAGATGTCCTTCTCACCAGCACGGAGGGTATCAAGAATTTTCTCCTGCCCGCAGAGCCAAGCGGTCAGACGTGCTTCAATCCCGGCCCAGTCACATACCACGAGCTTATACCCTTCGGGTGCTTGAATGGCGTTGCGCTGGTTAAAGCCCAGAACGTCTTCACGGTTAAGCTGTTGCAGGTTGAGCTTGTCGCCCCCGGCAGTCCAACGACCCGTGCTTGCGCCACAGTAGGTCAGCGTATAGGGGAGACGTTCTATCCCTTCATGGTCAGTATAGACGCGGGAAAGCATGCGCTCGGTAATGCTAATCATGCGGTTCACGCTCCTGTACTTCCCGATAAGAGTTACCCACGGGACGAGGTGGCCATACTCTTCCAGCCAGTCCGTAAATAGTTCGCTGACCTTACTCGTCGTCTCCGGCGGCGGGATGTTCAGTTCCTCGCACGCTCTACGTAGTTGGGGAATGGAGAGTTTCTTTTCAAGCGGGATAGCTTCCTTGTATTCCTCCTGCGCCTGATGGAGTTTCTCCAGTCCGTCAAGAAGATACTGGCGGGAAGTCGGAACTCCGCGCCATCCCATGATGCAGGTATTGAGCCAGCATTCCCGTTCATCTTCCGGCCAGAAGTTCTTCATCTTGTCCCACAAGGCGAGACAGTAGTAACTATCGCCCGCCACGTATTCCTTCATGTCGTCGGGGATGACTTCCATCTTGCGGAAGTCAACACCTTCGGCCTTGGCTCGGACTTCCTTGCTAACCTCTACACCCCAAAGCTTTGCGACAATCTTGTCAAGAGAGCCATAGATGGCGAGATAGTTGGAAGCGGCACGGGAACAGAGCCACTCCTTGAAGGGTGGCCGGAAACTGGGAGTACATGGAATGCCCTTGGCCCCCGGCGCGTGAAGTGCGAAGAGGTAAACGGCATAGTCGAAGCTGGCGTTAAACGCGACGAGGGTTTTGTCCTTCGTAGTTTTCTCCCAGTCAAAATCCTTCGGATGTCCTACCCAGCAATACTTCCCGTCATAGACGGACATGATGTATGCGTCGAACCGGGGGTCCAGACAGTAGGAATGCGGGTCCATGAACTTGAGGGAATATTTCCCTTCATAATACGTTTCGAAGTCAACGGCAAGAGTATCGCCTGTGAGTTTGGTCTGGTCGTCTGTAATCTCCATTTCATACCCCGGAATGCGAGGCAGTGAAAATGATATAGGGTTCTTATCTATTTCTTCGTGCATTAGTGTTTGGGTGTATTTAGTTGTTCCTTCGCTTGCGCGTAGTATTCTTGTGGGGTGCTCATAGGAATTCCGGCGGTTCTGTCCTTCTTGTACATCTTCACGGCACGGTTCATGCGGTTCACGACTTCCCGGCATTTTCCGTTTGTGAGGAATATCCAATCCTCAAAGGAGAAACCTTCATCCCGTCCGGTCGCCGCGACGAGGCGCAATGCGAGAATGGCGATGTCGGTTGCCTCCTTTACGCGGTCCTCCGCGTCAGCTTCCCGGTATTCTTCAATCTCCCACAGAAGATGGCGCAGGAGGTCAGCGGCTGATTCCTCTAATCCCATATAGGAGAAGTGGGAATCAACAGTTTGGGCGGCGATGGCAATTTCGTTATACATAGTTTAGAGTGATATGATTATGAAGAAGAGAGTGACCAATGTTGCGGAGAGGCCAAAGATATTGACGTTCATGTCCCGGCTACTCCGTTTCAATAGATGTGTGAGGGTGATGTAGATGAAGGACCACACCCACAGAACGAGGAGGACGAGAATGAGCGAGAAGATGAGGGAGGCCAGTAGGGGCATACCATTGACCAGAAAGCCCATAGATAGGGAGAGGTAATAGATGCCTATGTAGGGGGATAATTCTGCTAGGTCTTTCATGATTAGCTCTTCATCGCATTATAGAGGCAGAGTATAGGGACTAAGTAGAAACCAGCGGCGGCGACCGCCCCGAAAAAGAAAGAATCCTTCTTCGGAATGGAGTTCACCGTAACAACAAAGAGAATTTGAAGCACGTGACTGCCGAGTACCGCTAAGAAGCACGTCATCCACGAATATTCAGGAGAATACACTTTAACCACTAGGGTAAGGACAAAGGGTATGAATGAGAGAACCGGAAGCATCTGCTCCAACGTGTCCTCGAGGTTATCCCTAAATCTTTGAGAGTATGTTGTATCTTCCAATGTCATAAGTCTTTTGGGCATAAGAGGTTAGATTTAGTATTCACCTTCTTCTTCCTGCAAGTCGATAATCCAGTCAAGACTGTTGATGCACTTGTTCAGCTGGTCACGCTTCTGGCTAAGTTCATACCGTTCGCGGAGGTTCTGGTTCTGCGCCTTCAAGTTGGCGAGACGTTCGTTTGACGGGCGGCCCAGCTTCTTGCCATTCTTGCTATAGCCGGGGCGAGGGGAATCCTCAACCGTGGTAACGTGCGTATTCTTCATCAAGTTGCCAAGGCCGTCAAGGAGATTGATTAGCTTGACAATGCGGTTGTGGTTATTGCGAAGGGCCTTCAATTCCGCTTCGGCTTTTTCTACCTGTGAGCGAAGCTCGGATTCAAGAGCTTTCAACTCGGTAATCATGCTGTCGTCGGTTGCAGTGTTCATGTTTGTTGCTGGTTTGCTTGTTTGTATTCTGGAGGGATTAGCGGGAAGGGAATTGGCCCTGCCCCGGAATCCCGGTGACAGGGCCAACATACCATGTATTAGATTTTTGTCAAGAAGTTTTTAGAAGAAATTTTTCTCGTCTTCCGCAAGTACCTTAATATGTTCATATTGTGAAAATACTCGCGCCTTCGTTTCTGCGCTTGCTTCCTTCAACCAAAGGTCAAGCGGCATGAAGAAGAAGCATTTCGATTGCCCGGCGGCATCCCTCCGTGTAACGTTATGTTTCTTCATAGAATCTGCACCATAGACGGCAATGAGGTCTCGTTTGAAGTTGGGCGCGTCCCATCGTTCAACCTTAGCTCCGTCACCATGATTACCACGAACATATTTGAGGATGTTCTCCATAGAGGTAAAGCCGCCCGGTATCTGTTTGGAGAGTCTCTCTCCCTTCTTATCTGTGTCCTTGAGGGCCACAGGGACAAGGTACTTCGTCAGGTCAGTATCATTGCCTCGGCAACTGGCATATTGTTCCGCGAGAGCCGCTCCAACTTTTTCCAGATTAGCCCATTTGTATTCGCCATCTTCGTGGGCATCTACCATGTACTTAATCTGTGCCCAGAGTTGCTGATTGTCCTGTTCGAAGAGCTTCTCCACCGCCCAGCTGTTGGGACTAAACCCCGGAGGAAGTCCATCCTTCGGCACGGTGCGTTCTCCCAAAATGAGGGGGTAATAGCGTCGGGAACCCGTGGTATCTCTCAATACCTGTTCTTGGTTCGTACTGCCAATGATACTTGCGCAGTACTCATAGGTCCCAGTGGTGCGACTAAATGCAACACGGCAACTGTCGGCCTCCCCGGTAATGATTCGCTTCAACTTGCTCTCCTTCACCTTGTTAGAGACTTCTTCATCAATCTCGTCCAAGATGATAGCAGAGTGCCGGGCCATCTGAACAACACTGTCCGCATTGTTGAGACCTTCGATAGAGCTAGCCACGTCACCCCGGATTCCACGGAACAACCAGTCCGTGGCTTTCGTTTTACCCAGCCCCTGCGAACCCATGAGCATGGGGATGTAGTTCTGGGGGAAGGAGGAAGAGGTACTGGTATTGGTAATAATGCTCAAGCGGTGAGTAACGCGCTTCCACAGGGTAATGAGCCATGTCGTAAGCACCATGTCCCGGTACTTGTCCGGGGTCCAGCCTTCGGGCATATCTACATCCTGATTCATGGGGAGGAAGTCCAAGAAGATACGTAGGCGGTCCTGCCCATCCCAAGGACGAGAGCTGACGAACGTAGCCAGCGGGTGGTAGTAGTTGGTCTGGCTAATGCTCGCCAGCGCGTCCTGCAACCGCTGGGTAGGAATGGCCTGACCGGGAACTACCAACTGCCAGAAGCTTGAAATCTTGCTCAATATGGAGTTGCTAACTTCGTACCATCTACTGTTCTTAAAGTCCAAGAGCAGGAGGTCATTCGTGTTCATTCGACGGAACACACGGAGGTTCAGTCCATGATGGAGAAGATACTTGATGTTTTCGTCCGTCAGGATGGGGATGCTCTTGCCCGCCTTGTTCTTTCGGACATAGGGGAACTTGAGGGAGCAGAGCTTCAATCGGCTGACCTCCGGGATGGCCGCGTTCATGTTGCTGGGAGCAATCCCCTGCATGAAGCACTTCATCAGGAGAGGGTCCTGACACCACGGTTCAACTCCTGCCTTCTTCTCGGCTTCCGCATCTAACTCCGTCAGGTACAGGTCGAAGAGCCATTGCACCGACACAATCTCCGGATTCGCGCCGTTGCAACTGGCATGGAAGCAGTGGAAGTAGGACTGCCGGGGGTACTGGGGATCGGGGTAGAAGCGAAGGTCCGTGTTCTGGCTATTACCCGATTTGCCTCCCTTGCACTGTGGGCACTCACTATAGAGGCAACCGTCTCCCTTAATATAGTCCATGCGGGACAAGCCTTCGGCGGTATCGTAGTACTCGTTCACCTTCAACCACGCAAGGAAATCCTCGAATATCTTGGGACGGGGACTGCCGGGAGCGACGGAAGGAAGTTCGTAACTGACTGCCCGGTCCTTGTCGTATTGAAGGTAATCCGCTTTCGCCTTGTCCATGTCGGGTACATGGAATCGAGGGGTTCCGGGGGTTCCGGGGATGAAGGTGTCCAGATAGAAGAACTGCATCCGTGCAGGGTCGGTACAGGCCATGTCGAGGATGAAGCCCGTCTGTTCATGGATGTACTGCGCGAGGGCGTGGTACACTGCCTTGTGGAGATAGATGCGTTCATTCGCCAATCGCTTCACGTTCAGTTCCTCGTCTCCTTCATCTTCCACCACCTGCGGATTCTGGTTCAGGTACTGGAGCGTGGAATTGGAGATTTGGAAGAACGCCTTAATCCCCCGGTTAGGACTAACGTATGCGAAGAGGAAGCCATCCAGCGAGGGGAGTTTCTCCTGTGCCGTAGCGAGAATGGAATCCGCGGTATGTTCCGGGTTCTCCTTGAGGTCTACGTCAATTCCGAAGATACCCGTATGCCGCCACGAGGTTCCATCTACACTGACGAGGCTACGGTTGGTGTAGTATCTTGCACCTTTACTATCGAGTGCGTAGTCATACAGTCCCGGCTTGCTTAGGAACTGGACAGAAGGAACGATGGCGGGAAGCGCGGGCTTAATGTCTTTGGCTTCTACACCATGCTTGCGCCAGTTAGTGAGGATGCGCTTATAGACAGGAGGCATGGAGAGGGAGTTCTCGTCCAGCTTCCCCTGCATCACCTTAAAGAGTTGCACCTGATAGTAATACTGCATCAGTTCCTGATTTTCTATCGGCATACCCATGAGAAGGCGAAGGACCTCCGGCATGGCAATGGCGACGGCACGGTTGCAACTACCGCCTGTCGGTAGTTTCTTCATGTCTCCGGTCAGCTGTAGTTGGGATATGCGGGGGGCGGTAAAGGTCAGTTCAAGCTTCTGAACTGTTTCATCGTTAAGTAGTTCTATAGTCATTTGAGTGCGAATACTTTTTTATCCGGGTTGATAATTTCTGGATTATATTTACTGGTGATTAGTGGATAGGGGATGTAGAGATTCAAATACTTGAGGGCAGTGTTTCGACAGTTGCCACAGGACTGGGCTAAGCGAAGATATTCTTGCTTCGTCATGGAGGACCCATTCGCTCGTCCTAAAGCAGAGAGAATCAGAAACTGAACTTTGAGCGGAGTTCTTTTATATATGCTTTTAAGAGCCTGTGCATATTTTCCGAGTTCGTACTGTTCTTCTACATAGTCCTTCGCCCTGTTCCAATCCTCTCTCCCTGCAATCATCTCATGAAACTTCGTTTCAAGGGTTTCTTTGGTATCAGATATGATGTCCCATACTCCAACATGGTCGAAGTAGGAATAGACCTCGTACTTGGGCCAGATGCTATCCTCTGCCACCTTATTGAAGGCACGGGCGTGGAGTTTATCTATCTGTTCATCGTTTAGGTTTTTTAGATAGGTGGTCGCCACGAAGGTTCTAATCGCCTCCCGTGTCGCCATAATAGGGAAGTGATAGAAGAAGTATAGTAGCTGTACGAGAGCTTCATCAGGGCCTTCGGTAAGGTATTCGGGCAAGCCCCACGATATTCGGAGAGGGATGTCCTGACCCCTGCGCCAGTCCATCTGGGGGATGTCATAGACGGCTTGATAGAAGTGTTCCCAATGGAGAACACCTGGGATTTTGGGAGCAAATGTGATATTTGACATGTCATGATGATACGCGGGTTGACACTGTTTGTCAAGAAGAATTTGCTCCCCGGAACCCGTGGGCCCCACGGAATCCGTGGATTCTATGCCACAACCCATTCAGTGCCAGCCAGATGTGGAGAAGGACCGAAGGGTTGAGAGGTTAGGTCCTTAAAGGTCCTTCTCCTTAATCGGTTGGCATTCAACAGATTGGCGGCTTTTGGTTGCCGTGGGACCCGTGGGTTCCGGGGGTTCAAAAGGACCGAGGCGGTCCTTTTCATAACTCATTGATTTTCAACATGGAGAGGTTCCTTTTTTCTAAAAAGGATTAAGGACTAATAATAAAAAAATTTATATTATATTATATAGAGAAAGGGATATACATATATATATACGCCAGAAGAGTTCGGTCCTTAGTCCTTTTTGGTCCTAAATGTAGATAACCTGATGATGGCTAGCAACTTACACGAATCCTTTTTGTAAGTACTTGTTGGTCCTTTTGGTCCTAATTTCATCAGCCAATCTTCGTTGAGTGTTGAGACACAACGTGGTGTGAAGATTAGCCCACTCAAGAAGGCTGGTCCTTTTCCCAAAAGAGAACCCCGGAAGCAGGACGAGCCTACCTCCGGGGCAATGACGAATAACTTAACGATGAGAAGCCCCTCGCTTCTCTGTTGGGCCTATGATACCAAACCTCACACCAATGTCAAGAACTTTGTACACCTCCAAAAGAAAACCCCGGAAGCAGGACGAGCCTACCTCCGGGGCAATGACGAAAACATCACACCTATCAAATAACCGCGGCCACTATACTAAATCCTATACCAATGTCAAGAACTTTGTACACTTTGGGAACATCAACCTAGGAGATGGTGGCCATATAATATCAGCCCATCCTAAATCCCCTGAATTTAATCAAGGGTCCTGCCCTAGAACGCGCCGCACGGGGCGGTCCGCTACAACTGTCCACCCGGACCCCATTCCCTCCTTCTACCTCGCCACACTGGATTAAATTCGTAAACGCGCGGACCCTGTCGATTTCCTCTTGACTTTCTCCCCTGATGTGATATGTTGCACCTGTTCGCTCCGAACGGCAACCGAACCAGCTAAGCTCAATGCTTCTGGCTATCCTAAGCGGGGAATCCGCATGCCACAGGAGCGGACTAAACACTCTCCTTTCTACTGGCATTTTCCATAGTTACGCCCGTGGGTAGTCTCGTCAAGCTACCTGCGGGCTTTTTCTTTACCGCCAAATCCGCGAGAGCCGCTCCGTCGCATCATGCCCGCCGTGCACAAATTTGGTCGATGGTAGTGCCCTATCTCCTGTTTCATGACTAATGTACCCTCTCGCTACCTATACCCCGTCACACTCTTGTAAATTTGCCCGAATTTAATCGAGGGTCCTACCCTAGAACGCGCCACAACCGCTGGTCCGCTATAACTACCCGCCCGAAGAGTATACCCGCCTTCTAGGTCGATACGTCCCCCGTGGAACGGCCGCGTGTCGATTTTGCTTGACAAGTCGGAGATAGGGTGCAGACCAGACGAGGCTGAAACAGACCAGAAGTATATCCCGCCCATGTACCCGCCGCATGTCGATTTTGCTTGACAACCGACATGCCCAGAAGGGTCCTCCCTCCCCCGTACCCCACGGAAAAAATTTGACCCAACTATTTACTATGGGCCGCGTGCAACCCCGGAGCCTGGGAAACCGTGGTGGTACTTGGTATTTCTTGGCATCCAATTTCCCCCTATACCCACGGAATCGGTGCATCACGGAACCTTTTTGCCCCTGATTGCACCGGAATCGGTATATTTCAGGGGCCTGCCTATCCCCCACATGTAGCGGAATCGGTATGATAGGCCACCGTATTGCAACGGGAATGGTATGCCACCTGCCATGAACTGCCCTCGCCCCTGTCACGGGAACGGTACGGCATGCAACCCATTGAATCCCCGGAATCTGTTGCAACCGTCTGATGATAAGAGACTTGTAGGGAAACGGGTTGCCTTGGTCTCCGGGGAATCCGGGGGTGCAAAGTCTGTTTCCTATTGACACCCTGTTTTGCATAACTCATTGATACTCTAAGCAATCCGCTTCCATACTTCGCATAATACATATAATGCAAAATCGGCAAATGGAAATCCTACTAATCCGATAGGGAATGGATAGTGAGAGGTTGGAGAAGGCAGAAAAGGGGCAGGGTCTTGCCCTCAAATTGTCTGGTCTGGGACGGGTTAAGTATCAACAACATGTGAAGCATACCCATAGGGGTATAGGTATCCTTCCCTCATTAATAGTCAAATATTGGACTAATGGCTTTTACAAAATGTAAAACCCCTATATCTTGTACGACATATTGTTGCACCTCCTATATCTTGTATACCTGACGGCGTGATGTCCTCGTCGATAAATTTTTGCAAGTCTTTGGGTTCTAACATATTCTTGATAGAAGTGGTTATAACTTTTTGGATTTCGGTTTTGCCGTCAGATAGTCAAATATCGGACTATCTATCTTCAAAGATTGTTAGATTGGACTTAATAAGTTAGACCGGACTTATAAAGTTAGGCTGGACTTAATAAGTTAGACCGGACTTATAAAGTTAGTCCAAACTTAAAATGTTAGGCCGGACTTAATAAGTTAGACGGCACTTACAAGGGGGGAATGTTTAAGAATCCTTAATAGTTATGAATCCTTAATAGTTATGAATCCTTAATAGTTATGAATCCTTAATAGTTATGAAT
>OGMF01000838.1_pt1 | contig 33254 bp, 19 predicted proteins | sample 1572921 | NCBI WGS metagenome assembly OGMF01 (sample SAMEA2581919, study PRJEB24529) | metagenome | biome: Human gut stool | place: China | collected 2011 | reverse complement strand
CCAGCAAGAATGCTACCGACCTGGTCACCTACGCCATCCACGCATGGGAATCCGGTTGGGGCTATGTCTGGGGAACCTATGGCGATGTGCTGACCGAATCGCTCTTTGCCTACAAGCTGGAACAGTACCCTGACGGTGTCGGCAGCTACGAAGATTTTATCCGTGCCAACTGGCTGGGCGGCAGGACTACCGACTGCGTGGGACTCATCAAGGGATACGGATGGTTGTCCCCGGAAACGATGACCATTGACTATGGTACCCACGGGATGCCGGATATCGGTGCCAACCAGATGTACTACAGCGCCACGGAGTCCGGACCCATCGATACCATGCCGGACATTCTTGGCCTTGCGGTTTGGCATGAGGGACACATCGGTGTTTACATCGGCGGCGGTCAGGTCATCGAGGCCATGGGAACAAAGTATGGCGTTGTCAAAACGGAACTTGCAAAACGCAATTGGACACACTGGCTGAAGGTGCCGTACATCAGCTATGACTGAGGAGGAAAGAGTATGAATGTTTTAATGGTGGAGCCAGGAAAGGCTCCGTATGTAACTGATATTGGAAATGATTTGCGCAGTATGCAGCAGGCAGTCGGCGGATATATCCAGGCTGTGTATCCCTACGAGGAGGCGGTTGTGCTCGTCTGCAACGAGGAGGGCAAACTGGATGGCCTGCCGCTTAACCGTGCGCTCCGTGATGAGGATGGCGACATCTATGACATTGTTGCCGGGAACTTCTTCCTTGCTGGTATCGGTGAGGATGATTTTATAGATTTGCCGGACGAGCTTGTCGAGCAGTTTGCAGAGCAGTTCCGGCAACCGGAGGTGTTTGTGAATGTGGGTGGTCGGATCATCGCTTATCCAGTGGCGGAAGAACCGGTGCAGGATGGAATGTCATATTGACAATGATAGCAGCAAGGATTTCATCTATGTGCTTTCCAACAAAAAATGTAGCAGCGACAGGACTTGACTATGTGATTGGAGGACAGTAATGAAAAAAACGAATATCACACTTACCTTTGATGATGACAAGCTGGATGCACTGGAATTTTCCCTTCGCAAGGAACATTCTTCCGTGCAATCTCGAATGGACGATGCCCTCAAGCAGCTCTATGAGCAGGCGGTACCGGAAGCTGTGCGGGAGTATCTGGACAGCAAAGCCGCCCCTGCGCCCAAGCCCAAGCGCACGGCCAAAGCCGCTACTCCGAAAGCGCCAATCTGTGAGCCAAAGCCTGCGGCAGTCACGGTGAAGGAGGGCAACTGAGATGGCGGATCATGTAGACATCACACTGCGGATCGACTGGCGTTGGAAGGATGCCATCGAGAAGCATCTCAGGGATGAAACCTTGCAAGAGCATCTGGAGAATGTGCTGGATGAGCTGTGCAACCAGCTTCCGGAGCAAGAGTATGAGCGTATCAGCTGTGTAATCCAGTCGGAAGCCGCCGCGCAGCGTGCAGAGGAAGAAGCTGCCCGCACCTACGCCGCCTACCATGTGGTAGAGAACGGGCAGGAGTGGTACTTCAAGACCTCACCCGGTGAGGAGCTGTTGGTCGCCTGCAAAAAGCTGCGCAGCTATGTCGCCGCAGAGAAAGGCACTGCGCCGGATCTGTTCATCAAAATGTTTACGAATGGCCGACTCATTACCGCAGAGGAGTACAATGCACTGACTGCTGTACGCATGGAGAACACCGGCAAAGTGCGCGGCGTGTTCGATGTGAACTTCGACAAGCGGGAGTTCTCCGCTGTCCACATCATGGACGGCTGGCGGACCTGGGCGATGCGGGATGTGTCAGCGGCAGTATACCATGCCACAAGGTCGCAATTCGCGTCGAGCGATGATAAGTGGCGCAAACTGCTGGATCATCTGAGCGGTAAGGAGATCACCTCGGCGGGACACCTCTCCGCGCGAAATTTCTCTTTCGGTGACGAGATCATCGAATCGGACGGCAAGCTCAATTTTTATGTACAGACGGAGTTCGATGTGGACGCTGCCTTCGGAACCTTCGTCCTCACGGACAAAAACGATGACTGGCTCAACATCTACGCCAACTACGAGATCGCGGAGGATAGACCCTGCGACACGCTGGAGCTGACGCTCTGCAAGGGTGACGACTCCGAGGAGAGCTGGAGCTATCCGCTCAACGCAGCAGAGAAGGATGTCCTGCTGCGCAAGATGGATGCGTTTTGTCAGGAACAGACCGGCATGAGCCTGCGCGAGTATGCCCAACAGCTTCGTGAGGAACAGGCACAGACTTCGGAGATGCAGATGTAACCGCCGTGTCCGCCACTGTGAGCCGCTGTGTGCGGCTTCGGGGGCGAGGGTGGCATCCCTGCACCCCAGACAAGCATCGGCGCTGTTTGTCCCCGCTTTCGCCCCGCCTATGGGAAACCGTGCTGGGAACCCACCTGTTCGATAAAAGCACAAGATAAACGCCCGCAGTCGGAAACGACCGCGGGCTGTCCACAAAGCCCCGCAGTGCGGGGCTTTTTCACAGGTCACAAACCAATGTCGGCTTGAGGCTCTGTCAAGATGCACCGATGTCGGTCCGCAGGAGGAGTGCAGCGTTCGCAGGGCTTTCCGGCGTTTTTGGCCGATGGCAGCGGAAGGAAGGAGGAAAAATGGAGGACAATAAGAAATGCACCACGATCTGGCTGCGGCCCAGCGTCATTCGACGCATGGACGCATGGATGGAGGAGGCGAACTGCAGGAGCCGCAGCGAATTCATTGAAAAGGCGGTCCGTTTTTACATGGGCTATCTGGGAACGGAGGACACCTCCGAGTATCTCTCGGACGCGCTGGTGGCGACGCTGCGCGGAATTGTAGCTGACAGCGCAAATCGCACCAACAGCATTCTCTTCAAGTGCGCGGTGGAGCAGGGCATTATGGCGCACACCATCGCCGCCCACTTCCGGGATACGCTGGAGGATCGCCGCGCCCTGCGTGGGTATGTGGTGGACGAGGTAAAACGCACCAACGGTCAGATCAAGTTCGAGGACGCCCAGGATATCCAGCGACAGTTACCTGATGGTACATGGCTCGAATAATTTTTATCTCGCCCTATATGAAGGGCGGCAGAGATTCTGCTCGGCTGGCCCACCGCACCCGCTACTTCGCCACCCGTGAAGGGGTGCAGCTTCTCAAGGATGACAATGCTCATCTTCCTACCACGAAGAAACAGCAGCAGTACATCCGGCGTCTGCTCCGCAGCTTCCCAGAGGCGAGGGAGCTGCCGGAGCATGAGGGGTATGTGAGCTCACCCAACCGGCAGACAGCCTTTGAGCTCATCGCGCAGATCCACGAGGACTTCATTGAGCCGATGGATAGCCGCGAAAACTATCTTGACTATGTCGCAAACCGTCCAGGCGTAAAATCGATGGGTGAACACGGCCTGTGGGATGCCAACGGGAAGGTCCCGTCGCTGGAGAACGCTGTGGCAGAGGTGGCGCGGCACACAGGGAATGTGTGGACACCGGTCATCTCCCTCTCCCGTGAGAACGCGGAGCGTCTGGGGTACACAGATATTAAAAACTGGCAGGAGCTCATCAACGCATCTATCACCGACATCGCCAAGGGCTATAAGATCCACCCGGACCGCCTTCGTTGGTACGCGGCTATGCACGAAAAGGAGAAGCACATCCATGTTCACATGGTGCTCTTCTCAACCGATCCGAAGGAGGGCTACCTCTCCCGGCAAGGTATCCGCAGCATCAAGTCCGCGCTGGTCAGCACGATCTATCGGAACGACCGTCTGCACATCTATGAGCAGAAGGACGAACAGCGCGGTCTGCTTCGGCAGGAGGCGGAAGCACGGATGGCAACGCTCATCGGGCAGATGGCAACCGGTACTCTGCAAAGTGATAAGCTGGAGTTATTGGTGACGGATCTCGCCCAGCGGCTTCGGGAGGTCAGCGGCAAAAAGGTCTACGGTTATCTGCCGCCCCGTGTCAAGCGCATCGTGGATGAAATCGTGGACGAACTGGCAAAGGACGAACGGGTGTCGTCCGCCTATGCTCTATGGCAGGATCTCCGAGAGCAGCTTTGCATTGACTATGATCAGACACCGCCGCAGCGAGTGCCGCTGTCGCAGCAAAAGGAGTTCAAGGCTGTGCGCAACATGGTCATCCGGGAAACGCTCCGCCTCTCGGAGATGCATTTCACCTTCGAGGATGATGCCATGCAGGATGAGCCGGAGCCGGAAGAACCGCCTGTTCCTCCAGATCCAAGTGCGGAGCGGATGATCTATCAGCGGGCTCGGCTTTACCGCAGAGCAAAAAGCATATTAGATGCTGCGGACACAGATCCCAGTGAGAAGTCAATGGCATTGGTCACCCTCCATCGTCTGTGGGAGGAGGGCTATACTATTGCTGCTCATCAGCTTGGCAAATCGTATCGAGATGGTGTTGGAAGTTCAGTTGACCAAGAGTTGGCGGCAGAGTGGTTTCAAAAATCGGCAGAAGCCGGTAATCCTTGCTCTGCATACGCGCTGGGCAAACTGTTGCTGGAGCAGGAGCAATTCCCGCAGGCCCTTCACTGGCTGCGGCAGGCAGCGGAGCAGAACGATCCATACGCGCAATACCGGCTCGGCAAGCTGCTGCTCACCGGCAAGGAGGGTGTGCCGAAGGATATAGATGCGGCCATTCATCTTCTGAAGGACTCTGCTGCCCAGGGCAATCAGTTTGCCCAATACACGCTGGGAAAGTTCTATTTGCTGGGGCAGGAGGTGCAGGCAGACCGCGAGGAAGCTCTGCGCTATTTCGCACAGGCGGCAGCGCAGGGCAACACCTATGCGCAGTATTTCATTGACCATCAGGAGGACTTCTCCAGTGCGGCGGCGGGAACCGCTATCCTTCGGATGCTCCACCAGATGAGCCGCATATTCCGAGAGAACGCCGCCCAGCCAGCCATCTATGCAGGAATGCAGATTGACAAGAAGCGTCGCCGCAGATTGCAGGAGAAGCGCATGGCAATGGGACACAAGGCGGATGACCATGAGGATCGCGGACTGACGCAACAGACACAATAAGGGAGGGACTATGTCAAAGTACATTCCGTTTACAACCGAGCAGAAAGAACGAGCCGCCTCGGTGGACTTGGAGGAGTTTCTCCGCCGCCGAGGAGAAAAGCTCATTACCTCCGGCAGGGACAAACGCCTTGCCAGCGACCACAGCATCACCATCCGCGGATGCGAGTGGTACGATCACGCCAGCGAACAGGGCGGCAGAGCCATCAGCTTCGTCAAGCAGTTCTATGGACTCAGCTACCCGGACGCCATGTCTCTGCTCCTCGGCGACGATCTGGGTGGGAGTTACCCTGCGGCAAAGGAGAAGGAGCCGGAGCCTGCAAAGCCCTTCGTGCTGCCACCGCAGAGCGAGTCCATGCGCCGTGTGTATGCCTACCTGCTGAAACAAAGGTGCATCGACCGCGAGATACTCAATGCCTTCGTGCGGAAGAAGCTCATCTACGAAAGCTGTGAAAGATCCAGGGATGGGACAAAGGAATACCACAACGCCGTGTTCGTCGGATTCGATGAACACGGCGTTCCCCGTCATGGGCATAAGCGCGGGCTGTATACCATGGGACAAAGCTATCGCGGCAACATTGAGGGCAGCGACCCGAAGCACAGCTTTCACTATCTCGGCGGTGATGACACGCTCTATGTCTTTGAGGCCCCTATCGACCTGCTCTCCTACATCTCCCTTTTCCCGGAGGGGTGGCAGGAGCATAACTATGTGGCCTGCTGCGGGACATCCTCCATCCCCATGCTGGAAATGCTGCGGCAGCTCCCGCAGCTCCAGCAGGTGTATCTCTGCCTCGACAATGACGCTGCCGGTCATGCCGCCAGTGAGCGCATGGCAACGCTTTTGAAAGAACACGGTCTCAATGCAGTTCGGCTCGTACCGCAGCAAAAGGACTGGAATGACGATCTCAAGACAGAACAGGAAAACAAAATGGAAAGGAGCGCGCTATGCCAAACCTTCTGCTGACAATGTGGGACACGATCAAAAGCTCCAACATCGGGATATTGGTCGCGGCAGGGCTGGGGATGTTCGCCATCATTGGGGGATTCTCCATGCTGTCCTACCACTATACACTCAGCGGCATCAAGTCCCGCACCGTGGGTGACGGACAGCACGGCACGGCGCGTTGGGCGACCGACAAGGAGATCCGCAAGACCTATGCCCACGTGCCGTTCAAGGTCAGAGACTGGCGCAAGGGAGTAAGCCTTCCCACAGAACAGGGTCTGGTGCTGGGCTGCAAGGGCAAGAAAGATGAACTGACTGCGCTGGTGGACAGCGATGACATTCATTGCCTGATGATTGCCGCCTCCGGCGCGGGCAAGACGGCATTCTTCCTCTATCCCAACCTTGAATATGCCTGCGCGTCTGGCATGAGTTTTCTGGCGTTGGATACCAAAGGTGATCTCGCCCGCAACTACGGCTCTATTGCCAAAAAGTATTACGGCTACAAGCATATCTCCGTCATCGATCTGCGCAACCCCACCCGCTCGGACGGAAACAACCTGCTGACGCTCATCAACCGCTATATGGACATCGCCAGAAAACAACCGGATAATCTCGCTGCCCGCGCCAAAGCCGAAAAGTACGCCAAGATCCTCGCCAAGTCCATCGTCAGCCCGGAGGGAAACTCCGACCACGGACAGAACGCCTTCTTCTACGATGCGGCGGAGGGCTTGCTGTCCTCCACGATCTTGCTGCTTGCGGAGTTTCTGCCGCCGGATGAGGAACACCCGGAGGAGCGACGGCACATCGTGTCGGTATTCAAGCTGGTGCAGGATCTGCTGGAGCCGGCGCGTGGTGCGCGGGGACGCTCCCGCTTCCAGCTGCTCATGGACAAGCTGCCGTCCGAGCACAAAGCACGCTGGCTGGCAGGCGCCGCGCTCAACAGCTCGGAGCAGGCCATGGCATCCGTCATGTCCACGGTGCTGTCCCGGCTCAATTCGTTTCTTGACAGTGAGCTGGAGCAGATCCTGTGCTTCGACAGTGCCATTGACGCTGAAATGTTCGCGGCGGAGAAATCCGCCATCTTCCTCATCCTTCCGGAGGAGGATCAGACGAAGAACTTTATGGCGGGCTTGATGATCCAGAACCTCTCCCGTGAGCTGTTCGCAGTAGCGGATGAGAACGGCGGCAAACTGAAAAACCGTGTTATCCTCTTTTGCGATGAGCTGGGTACCATGCCGCCCTTTGATATCCTGCCGCTTTTCAGTGCGGGACGCTCTCGCCGCCTGACGCTGGTACCCATCATTCAGTCACTGGCGCAGCTGGAAAAGAACTATGGAAAAGAAGGCGCATCCATCCTGATGGACAACTGTCAGGATGTGATCTGCGGCGGCTTTGCCCCTAACAGTGAAGCGGCAGATACCTTCTCCAAAGCCCTCGGCAGCCGCACGGTGCTCTCCGGCTCTGTGAGCCGCGGGAAAAACGATCCCAGCCAGAGCCTGCAGATGATGGAGCGTCCCCTGCTGACGGCAGATGAGCTCAAGTCCATCCCCAAGGGCAGCTTTATCGTGCAGAAGACCGGATGCCACCCCATGCGTACCCGTCTGCGTCTGTTTCTCGAATGGGGCATCACCTTCGAGGAGGAATACCGTGTGGAGGAACAGACAGCCAGAAGGGTCTATTATGCCGATCAGAATGCGCTGACCCGCGCCATCGTGCGGAAGTATCCGCCCAAGCTGACGGAGCAGAAGACCACCCGCTCCGTTAAGGGCGAGGGGCAGCTCCACGACGCGCCCGTGCAGGAGATGGTGGTGGCGGAGGACATCGACTATGACCGTATGCCGCACAAGCGCGCCCCTTACAATCTTCCCCGGCAGGAGGTGGATCGGTGAGCTTCTTTGACAGCATTTACGCCGACACGCTTCTGCCGCCCAGGGCTGTATCCGTCTATATGTACCTCAAGGATCGGTCCAATCGTGCGGGAAGCTGCTGGCCTGGTATCAAGACGATTGCGAGAGATATGAATCTCTCCCGCAGTACCATCAAGAGGGCGCTGGCAGATTTGGAGCAGCACGGCTATCTTGCCAAGCTGCCCCGGTATCGTCCCAATGGGAGTAATACTTCCAATCTCTATACGCTCAAATAAAGCAAAAGTGGTTGGTATCATAATATGATACCAACCACTTTACCCAAATAAAGAGAAAGACTGTATCGCTCCGCCAAGGGAGGATCATATCTATTTGCTGGACCGAGGAGGGGTTCAATATGGACCCACCAGAACAGCCCACTCTATCAGAGATCAAGACAGAAAAAGAACCACAAATAGTCTCCTAGCATGCTGCAAGGTTTTGGCAACAGACAGAGAAGGCGTATCGCCTACTCTTTCCGTAAAACCAAGTAACTTTAGCGCAACCTCTGGCAAAGTAACCTCTAGGCAGGCCGATGTGAGAAAAACAGGATAAGGAAATGTGGGCACCAAATCTTTACCTGCATACCGCAATATAAGATTTTACTCATGTTAAAGCTGCTTCTCTTCCCCCCAAGTAGAACTAGAGGGGTCTTGCGCCTTAAAACGCCAAGAATAGGCATCGCCTCAATCGGACTCTGTTTGTATCTGTTCGTTTCTATAAGACAAACAAAAAATAAACTCAACCCATTTACAAGACTTCCGTTATCGTGTATAATTATTTTTGACATCTCATTTTTGTGACTAACGCAATATGGAGAGGATGTGTAAAATGGATTCTGCAGCTTATGTATTCCCTGCAGTTAGGGGGACACAAGCCCAACGTGAGTATTATATCTCAATGGTTCCCTTAGATGTCATGTCAAAGATTTTTCAGTTTGCTGACGAAGATCTTCCACCCGAAATCAGGGCTCAACGCATCCTAAATAAATCACGCATTCCTGAAATTCGAGATTACATATTGTCCAATCCTGATAGCTATGTTTTTTCTGCATTAACCGTTTCTGTAGACGGAAATATGGAATTTATGCCCGCAGATGAGATGATGCCACAAGTTGGGGCAATCAGTATATCAATGACCTCTCGATTTCTTATCAATGATGGCCAGCATAGGCGGGCCGCCATCGCCGAAGCCATCAAAATGAACCCATCCCTAAAGAACGAACATATTTCTGTTGTTTTTTACCGAGATGAAGGATTGCTTCGTTCGCAGCAGATGTTTTCCGATTTGAATCGTTACGCTATTAAGCCAACTAAATCGATCAATATTCTCTTCAATTCTCGCGAAGAGTCCTCGATTATTGCAAAACGAGTTATCGACGAAGTTGGTGTATTCAAAGGCTTGGTTGAAAAGGAGCGTACTGCGATTTCTAACCGCTCTAAGGCACTATTTACACTCAGTGCGATATGCACAGCAACCAGCGAGCTCCTTAACGGTTCGAGTTTATCTACACAAAACAAAATTGATTTGGCCAAAGAATATTGGAGCGCTGTCGGGAGGAACATTAGTGAATGGAATATGGTCAAGTCCGGAAAGATGAAATCATCCGCTGTGCGAAAAGACTATATTTGTTCCCTCAGTATCACGCTTGTTGCACTGGGACACGCCGGAAATGCATTGATTCAAAACTTCCCTGAAACCTGGGCAAATTATCTTGAAAAGCTATCTATTATCGACTGGAGAAAAACAAATCCTGCGTGGGATAACCTCGTGTTTGTAAACGGTCGAGTTGCTGCAAATAGATCAACGCAAAAAGCTATGTCAAGTTATATGGAAAAAGTCTTAATAGAAACGGACGGTAATGAAGATGGCTAGCCTTACCAAAGAAGATATTCGATCGGTTATCGAAACAATTAAAGAATTGTATTTAGAGGACATGATTCCTTGGATTTGCGGGTACAGCGGAGGAAAGGACTCTACAGCTGTTGTTCAGCTTGTGTGGTATGCTCTCCAGGAGTTGCCCCAGGAAAAGCTCAAAAAAACCGTTCATGTTATTAGCACTGATACTCTGGTTGAGTCTCCTGTTGTAGCAATATGGGCAACGGAGTCCCTCAAGAAAATGGAGCAGGCAGCGAAAGAACGGGGTTTGCCCATTGTTCCCCACAGACTGACACCAGCCATAACGAACACCTTTTGGGTCAACTTAATTGGCCGGGGTTACCCTTATCCCCGCCGCGACTTTCGTTGGTGTACGGATAGGATGAAAATCGATGCCTCTAACCGGTTCATCAAGAGTATACTCGATGCTGAGAGTGAGGCCATCATGGTTCTTGGTTCCCGGAAAGCCGAGAGCGCTGTTCGTAAGGCGGTTCTTGAGGGTTATGAAAAGAAGCGTTACAGAGCCCATCTCAGTCCCAACGGTTCTTTCCCTAACTCCTATGTGTTTACCCCCATTGAAAACTGGCTGAACGACAATGTTTGGCAGTATCTTGTTCAAGTTCCTAATCCTTGGGGGCATTCAAACAAGGATCTTTTGGCCATGTATAGCGGCGCATCTGCTGACGGTGAATGTCCCCTTGTCATTGATTCCTCTACCCCCAGCTGCGGCAACAGCCGTTTTGGTTGTTGGGTTTGCACGATGGTTACAGAGGATAAGTCTATGGCGGCCATGATTCAAAATGATGAAGAAAAAGCATGGATGCTTCCTATGCTTGAGTTCCGTAACGAAATCGCCGGGTATGGGGACTGGCAGACCGACCGTGACCGTCGGGACTTCCGAAAGCGAGATGGTCGCCTTCAGTGGCACAACAACCGTCTTGTTCACGGTCCCTATACCAAAGAGACCCGTGAATACTTCCTTCGTAGATTGCTTGAGGTCGAACTCCTTGTTCATGAAATTGGTCCAGATGAAATCAAAGATGTTCCTCTGATTACTATGGAAGAGCTCAAGTTCATTCGTCAGCTGTGGCTTGACGAGTTCCACGAGTTTGATGATTCTTTGCCCAGGATCTACGAGGAAGTTACCGGCAAGAAGTATTCTGATGGAACCATCAGCAAGAATAAATACTTTGGAGCTACAGAAGCGGAGCTTCTAAAAGAAGTCTGTGCTGAGCTGTACCCCAACGAGCAGTTGCTTGCAGAAATGCAGAGGGCACTATTGGATACAGAAGCAAAAGCCGCTGCTATTTCAAACAAACGCAATGTTATTCTGAATTTCGAGAAAGAAATCAAAAAGGCTTTCTACAAAGACGAGGCAGATGCAGAGAGTATCGCTTCTACTCGTGCCCTTAGAATCTCCGGCATTACGGACGAAGCAAATCCGGATGATCTCGTGGATTGAGGTGAGTGACCGTGTATTTTACTAAAGTTGAACTTCATAATTTCGGTATATACAAGGGCACTCACGAGATGTGTCTTACCGATCAGATCGGCAATCGTAACATCACACTTGTTGGCGGGCTGAACGGCAGAGGTAAAACAACATTTCATGACTCTATTTTGATTGCTCTTTATGGCAAACAGGCGTTGAAATACATACAGGAAAAGGCTCGTTCATACGACAAGCTTCTGCTTGACCATATCAACAAGCACGCTACTGATGAAGAGACATATGTCGCAGTTTCTCTGTGCCTTGACGACGGTACTGTGCTACGCATCAAACGCTCCTGGACAGCAAAAGGCAAGAAAGTAGAACAACAGATTATCGTTGAAAAAGATGGCGTAGTCGATAAATACCTTGGTGAGAGCTGGAGCTATTACATCGAAGAGATTTTACCCTTTGGCATTGCTCGCTTTTTCTTCTTTAACAACGAGAAAATCACTCAGCTTGCTGATGATACCTCATTTGAACAGATTAAGAGTTCAATCAAGTCCGCGATTGGTGTCTCTACCATCGAGAAGGCTATCGAGCACACCGACGAGGTAATTCGACGCAAGAAAAACGCACTTGCCGCATTTGAACACAGCGAAGAGAATGTAGGCTATCAAGAGATTGAAAAGCAGATTGTTGACATTGACATTCGACTTGCAGATGCCACCAAACAAGCTAATGAATTGGAACGCAAGCGCGAGACCTTGAGTGCCAAGCTGGAAGCCAAAGAAAAAGAGTTTTGGTCATCCGGTGGTGATCTTAGCCGCAATCGGGATGCCATTAAACTGGAAATGCAAAAAATCTCCTCTGAAGTTGAAAGGGTGAATGAGGAAATCCTTCAAATGGCTGTAGATGCTTCTACGCCGCTCTTCATGTGCCGCAACTTGGTTACGCAGTCCTATGATAACGAACTCTCTTCGCAGCAGTCTGAAGCCAAGCTTTACTCTGACAAGATTATTGTGAATCTCCACCAGCAGATTCTAGAAAGGCTTATCAATTGTGGCCTAAGCCAGACAGATCTCAGAGCTGTTCAGGACATTATCAACGAGGTCTTGGTTGGGCACATTCCCGAAAGCGCCACCAAGGAAACTATAAAGAATATGTCCGCAACAAGCATGATGCTTTATCAGCGCCTGATCGCAGAAGTATTCCAGAGCTTCACCCAGCGCATCAATTCTCTCGTCAACCATGTTGACGCTCAAGAGAGTGAACTGATGAGTCTTGATGCACATTTGGGAGCTGCGGATGAGAAAACCTTGGCTATGCAGCTGTTTGATGCGCTCAAATCAGTTGAGGGGGAAAAGACTCTTGCAGATGCAGAATATCAGCGGCAGTTGGATAGTATTGAGAGCTTGAAGCGTCAGCGTGAAATGCTTGTTGCAAAGCGCATTCAGTTAATTAAAGCCATTGCAGAGAAAGAACAGGCGAACGATGACAATGCCCGTATCGTGAAGTACGCAGCTATGTCTATTGAAGTTCTTCGAGAGTTCAAGGTTCGTCTACAACGCGAAAAGGTGGCGAAACTATCCAGCACAGCAACCAAATGCTTCCGCGAGCTTGTTGAAAAGGATTCGTTGGTGAGTGAGATCAAGATTGATCCAACCACCTTGGATGTAACCATTCTGGATTTGGATGGTAACGAGCTTTTGAAGAGTCAGCTCTCTGCCGGTGAACAACAGATGTTTGCGGTAGCCATCGTTTGGGCACTTGCGTTGACCTCTGGTTACAAAGCTCCTGTCATCATCGACACGCCCATGGCGCGTTTGGACTCTTCCCACAGAGCGAACTTTGTAACGAAGTACCTGCCTGCAGCAAGTTCACAGGTCATGGTTTTGTCCACAGACGAAGAAGTTTATGGCAGATATCTCGATCTTGTCCGTGATAATGTGGTCGATTACTATACTCTCCTCTACCGCGAAGAGGAGCAATGTACCTCTATTGTTCATGGCTACTTCGGGGAGGTGTAATCCATGATTGTAAAACACTTCAAACTATCACAACCTGAAAAAGACAGGCTTATTCGCATTAAGGCAAAAACAGGCATTCAGAACTGGAATGTCCTGTGCCGCTGGGCGCTGTGTTGGTCACTGGCTGAGTCTTCTATTCCAGGGGGCATCGATCCGCTGTCTGACAGCAATGTTGAAATGGATTGGTCTACTTTTGCCGGTGAGTATTCTGAAATTTATGAAGCAATCATCAGGCAGCGTTGCGTCAACGATGGCCTTGGTGATGACGAAAAAACTCTCGCAAAATATTTCAGACTGCATTTAAACAGAGGTATCAATCACTACAGCACAAGAGATGTTCTGAAAAATTGTTCCGATCTTCTCAAATCCGCTCTCCCGAAGGAGGAAGCATAATGGCCATATATCTTGACTACAACGCTTCTGCTCCGATTGACGAAAGAGTCTTGGAGCGAATGGTCGATGTGTATCGCTCGCACTACGGAAACGCCGATAGCAGGACTCACATCTTCGGCACAGACGCAAAAGAGATTGTTGCCTCGGCAAGAAAAACCATTGCGGAGATCTTAGCTGTTGATAGCACCGATGTGTTCTTCACCAGCGGCTCTACCGAAAGCAACAACATGGCCATTTTAGGCCTGCTTGATTATGCCCTTGAGAGCGGACGTAATCATTTCATCACGACCTCTATTGAGCACAAGTCTGTTCTTGAATCTATGAAGCATCTGCAGGAAAAAGGCTGCGTTGTAGACTTTGTTTCTCCGGATACTTCTGGAAGAATTAAGCCTAAACAAATCCTCGATCTTGTGACCGACAAAACGCTGCTTGTCTCAATGATGCATGTCAATAGCGAGACTGGCGTTATCCAGCCGATTGAAGAGGTCGGTGCGGCTCTGGCGGGAACTAAAACATATTTCCATGTGGACGCTACGCAAGGCTTTGGTAAGCTGAACGGCAGCCTACGAAACGCCAAATACAACATGCTAAGTATTACGGCCCATAAGCTTGGCGGGCCGCAAGGCATTGGCGCATTAATTATACGACGTGACCGCACATATAGACGGCCTCCGGTCAAGCAACTTATGTATGGTGGCCAACAGGAACGCGGCTATCGTCCTGGCACCACTCCGGTCGCTTTGGTTGCAGGCTTCGCCCTTGCAGCGGAGCTGTGTAACAAGGAAGCATCTGACCATATGGGAAAGTGCAAAGCTATTAAGCAGAACTTTATGGAGGCAATACAGGGTTTGAACTACACTCTGAACGGAGATCAAGAGTATTGTTTGCCATCCACGGTTAACATTAGTTTTCGTGGCGTAGATGCAGAGGGAATTTTCCTCGCAGTAAAGGAAGACTATGCTTTCTCAAATGGCTCAGCCTGCAACTCCGGCAGCCATACTCCAAGCTATGTTTTGACCGCAATGGGCCTGGATGAAGCACGCATTAGCGAAGCAGTCCGTATTTCGTGGAATCATAATACAGCAGTTGATTTTTCTGCATTAGTTGATTATATAAAATCAATCACATGAAAATGCTGAGGACCCTGTACCGTTACGGAACAGGGCCCTTGCTTTATATCAGGTTAGATAACGCTTCGTAAATTCCTTAAGAATCAAATCGAATACTTCTGGGGAAGAGTTTGACATATCATATACTTTTCTCATCGCGGAACTTGCAGCAGACATACCATGATCACCATTTGAAGCCACATACGCGACATTTTGGAACATCATTTTCATACCATTCAAATTACGGTATTTTTCGTCGTGTTCTATACCAAGCCGTTCGGCGCGTTCAACAAAAGCCTTTGACAAAGCCAATAGCTCAACCTCAATTTGTTCAGCGGATTTTTCATCGCTTCTTCGATATACATCAATCAAGGCAACTAATTCTTCAACATCCCAATTCACCTTAATCATTGTATACACCTCTTAGAATCTGATTTTTAACTTACTCGTTAAATTTTTTCCTTTGAGCCATGTTAAAATATCAGGTGTTAAATCGGCAACAGTTGCCTGCAGAGATGAAACTTTCTTCAGGAAAACTTCAATTTCTGGATTTAAAGAGAATTCATCAGCTATCTTTTTCGCTTCAGATACGTCAGCAACTAATTTCTTCACAGCCTTGATGGACGGTTCGCCGGCAACAGTTTTTGTGATGTTATCGGCAAGTTCCGTGGCTCGTTTGGGGTTGCTGGACAGGCCACCGATCATGGATAAGTAGCCTTTGGAGCCATCTGAATACTTTGCGGAGGCATCCCGCCAAACAATCTTAATCTGAGTGGCTAACGCATCACCCTTGGACTTCAAAAGTCTGACTGCGTCCATGGATAGTCTCATCTCGGAGATTCCATTGCCACAATCATTAATACAAGCAAGCAAATCGGAACGGGTTGCTTCGTCTATGACGGGCGCTTCTACTATTCCGCTTTCCTTTATAGCGTTGGCACAATCAAGAGTGTCTTTGATGCTTCCGGTTGATTGAGAAAGTTGGGCCAATGCTCTTGCATAGGTTTCTGCATGCTGTTTACTTTCGATTGTTGCACGGCGCTTCTTAATGGCGGAGGTGCTGTTTTTTATTGTCTCAGTTAGCAACATTTTCGTACACCTCCATATTCTCAAGCTGAGTACACAGCGCATCCATAGAAGCTAACGCAGCTTCGGACAATGCATCCGTACCGGCAAAGCCGCCCGCATTTACAATATCCTTTTGTGCCTTTGCCTCTTCCTGCTCGGCCTTTTGTGCAATTGCTTGGATATCTCGCAGGATAACATATAGAGCATTAAGCGGATTTGCAGCGTATACAGTCAGTTGCTTTACAGCAGAGGCACCGGCAGCATCGTTAATCAGCTTTACATATGCTAAGATATCCTTTGCTGTGTCAATGGGTGGCTTGTCATACTTCACTCGCAACTCAGCACTACCAATGATTCCGTTTGCTGCAAATACTGCGAACAGGCTTTGGATGGCCGAGAATGCAGCAATCAGGTTTTCCTGTGTGAGTTTACCAATGTATCCTTCAAGTTTGCCGACAACGGTTGCAGCTTCCTGTGCGTCCGCAGCCATTGCTTTTTTGACGCTGGGATAGAGTGCTTTAAGCAGCGTAGCGGGGTTATAAAGAAGGTGCTTTTGCGGAATACTGTTGGGCAACTCTGCTTCAATATCCCAATCTACTGCCATCAGCTTTTCAACTGCTGCAACAAGCTCGTCAGCTCTAAAGCAGGACTTGGTGTTCGGATCAACGGCAAAATGGACCGCACCCATAGTGGTTGCGGAAGCCTGCTTCAAGAATATTAGAGCACTTTCGAAATCTGCTTTGCGGTTGAGAACGAACTGAATCATATCATTCCACTCACGGGTATCGCGCTTTATGTTGTCATCCTTCTTAAAATCCTTGAACAATGATTTGATCACCGCATGAGGAGAGCTCGTGTCCACTTTTTGTCCCAAGATACATGCTTTGAGATACTGGATTGCAAGACACCATTCCAAGACGGGGAGCGATTCTGCGCCCTGCTTAGTCGCAGTAACCTTTTCGATAATTTGAGATCTTCTACGTTCCAGCCATGTAATCAATCGCTGCTGATAATAGGCGGCGTCCTCAAAGTCCCATCCCTTCGCATAATTCAGCTCGTTTAAGGCCATCAGAGCGTCGCGGCTTTCAGAGCTCCTGTCCATGTAAACAATAGCCTTATCGACATTTGCAGGGGCACTCTGGTCGTCGATGTAGTAGCAGCCCAAATCAGACAGACGCTCTTCTGCAATATAGGCCGGGACACCAATATCCTGCCAGTTAATCGCGCCACATTGCTTGGAGTCACCACGAACAAGAGTACGAAGCCAACCGCGATAATCCGCATCGAATTTCAACGGTTCATTCTTCGTAAACCACGCTGTGATGTCACTCTTAAACTTCAAATAATTTTTTGTTGCAACATCAACAGGAGGTCTTGGTTTCGGCGGCTCCGGTACAATGGGTTTTTGATCAGGTTTCTCCCCACCATCCGTAACAGGCTTGGGCTGGATATCTGAGGATACAGCTGTTCCTGTAGTCTTGTCTACGATTTCACCGATGCCAGAAAACGCTTCCAAGCCAATATCTGCAAGAAAAGCCTGACGCAAGCCGCCGAACCACAAGGTGCCATCAGTCTCTTTAACACCGGCTGCAGAACCATCACCCCAAATTGCAAAAACTGCTTTCAAACGATTTTTGTCGTCGGTACTGATATTCTCTAAACGGTCGATAGCGGAACTGTGTGGGTCATTCGCCATTTGAGCGTTGCTGGGGTTCATTGGGAAATACCATCCGTCACCATACAACTTGCCGTCAAAATACTCTTTCAACTGAGCACGGATAACATTCTTCAAGAACATTCGTGGGCTCTTGGTTGCCAGTGCTTCATACAGAGCTAACAGCGAGTGACGGTTAAAAGGATACAGCGTAACTTGCTTTCCTTTGATAGTCGTGGTTTCCCAATCACACGGAGGAGCAAAATCACTAATCGGCAAGTCATCCAGATCAGCTCCGGACTCGTACCAACTGCGAAGATCTGCCGGATCGCTATAAATGGCATTCAAGTATCTGCCAGCCATCTGAACGATGAATTCATCTGTTCCATACGACCGATCTGTAACTTCGATTTGATGGGTTACACGGTCTTTGAAATTACCTCTGAACGCATAGTAGTAGTCGTTTGTAATACCAATGACAGAAGTAACGCGGCACAAATCCTGGTAGTCGCCGCCATGCTCATAGGAGAGTGCTGTAATAAGCTCCTGGTCGATACCGGTAAAACCAGTAAAGTCCTCTATGAAGATCGTAAGATTCTTGCCTTGTTTCTTCAAATCTCTTCTCAGCTGTGCAAAAATTGTCTCAGCATTTTCACTGGAAATATCAGCGCATCGCTGAATGACTTCTCTCGTGAAGCCATTCAAATAGTTGATAAGCTTGGTGATTTCAAAGTCATCACCCTTCAAAGAAGAAGCAAAGAGAGATGCCTGCGGGTCACCCTGCTTCATAACGGCACGAATGATTTTAGATACATTAAAATCTTCATCGGTAAAAATTGTAGTATCTTGAAGGATCTGATTGCTCGGTGCAGTAATGACATTATAGCACTTTGAGATTGCGCCGCCCTCACGCAAAAGATACTCACTTACGCGGCTATCGGCAAGGTAACTGGCGATGTCACGGCATTTTACAGGCTTATAATTCTCACCAGATACATCGTTTCGAACAGCAGCGATATAGGCGTAGAGAATCTCCGTCTTGAAAGAGTCCTCATCCTTTGAATCAGAAGATGCAACAAACTTACGAAGTTTCTCTGCTATATCGGGATCTTTGATTGCTTCTTGTTCCAACAACTGCGAGAAAGCTCCACGGACAGAGTTATTAAGACGCCGCAGAAAAACCAACTGCTCCGTAGCAGGATTATATACTGTAGAGGGGCTCCTCTCGAACCTACCCTTCAGATAACGGATAAGATGTGATTTACCTGTACCATGATTGCCCCGGACAATGATCATACGGTGTTCGTTGTCCGGGTTATAAATTAGCTGTTCAAAAACCTCATCCTCACTCATCAGCTTGGTGGGAGCAGGCATTTTCCCTTCTTCGTAATAACCACCGCGGAAAAGTTCGAGAGACGAAAACGGCATATGGGTAGACATGAAATAGGCGTCTTCGGTTGCCATATCGTCGGTCTTTATCGCATAACGCTCCATTACAGAACGATATTGTTCCCACTTCATGAGTTAATCGCCTCCTTCACAGAAATATGTGTGAAGCCATTGATGGGATCACCGTCAACATAGTAGAGCATGATTGGTGTGGAGTCAGTCCACATTTCAAGCTTGATAAGCCCAAGTTCATGAAGGGTACGCAATCCTGCAGAGAGGGCCAGAGGGAGTTTGCTTTCAATCTCAACCTCGGGCAATTTTGTACTTAACCATAGCATAAAATCTTGTGCAAGAATTGTCTCGTCATACCTGAACTTCTCGGTGTAAGTAGTTGCCAATATATCTTCCAGCCGTAGTTTCATGTTAGGGATAATCATAGTTCCGCTCAAATAGCCAAGGCCCAAAAAAGCGGCCCAAAAGCGCCATCCAAGAACGGCATTTTCGTTTAACGCAGACAATTCCTTTACTTCGGAACCGCAAGTTTTCGCCATTCCTTCCCACGACTTCAGAGAAAAGATTCTCTCATTTTGAGAAATCAGCCATTTGGTAAACATGTGAAAGGTTGTATCCTTGGCAGCAAAAACACGGGAGCTTACATACCGACGAAAGGTTGCAGGCGAAGCAATTACATCCGGATCAACAGCCAATACCAAGTTATCAGCCTGCGCTTTGATGATGGACAGTTCTTCAAGCGCAACATTGACCGATTTGTTGATCTGATCGAGCTCCTTTTCATCATTGCTACCCAAAGTCATTGCCCTACGGACTTCGTCACGGGTCATGCTTTTATGGGCAATTAAGCGGCATACTGAAATCACACGCTCCGGTGTAGGCTCCATTCGCATGCCATCGGGATTTACTTTGAACATACGAATACCTCCTTAAAATTTTTGAATTGAAATATGATAACCGTCGCTATACTCTCGTATGATTTTGCCTCCATTGGCAACGACAGTATTTTCGTTGCAATAGAGCACCTTGCGGTAACCATAAGTATCCAGTTTTCCAAGATTTTTGTACAGTGAGAAATTGGTTCCTGTATCGCCGTCGAAGATGCAAACAACACCTTTGGCGAAGAAGTACGGACAATGTGCAACCGCATAATAGAACTCGTCGTAATTCAAAAGAATACCATCATACACAATCTGACTTGCCAAACGATTAGGAACAACCAGTGCACCAATTCCGTTTTGGGAAGCCTTTTCCGCAATCACAGCTACCTCTTCTGCGCTACAAGGTCCGTTGGATGGCCTGCTGATTATCATTTCATTGAAAGACCCCATATTCCTGTCCAGACGACGAGAAGGCCGTGCGGGAGGGAGTTTAATATTAGGGTTCATTCGCAGTTTGTAGGTATCATCGCTTGTGATGCGACCTTCCGGATCTGCAGGACAACCATTGCAAACCTCTCTAGAAAGTGGGAAAAGGTATCTGAAAACACGCCCCCAACACAAGGATTTTGGAGAAGATACAAGCTTGCTCATAATTCTGTATCCAGCCATCTGAGCCTCATACTCTCGGGCACGGGGCTCTGTCAGCGCTGCTGCTAGGCTGTCATCATCACTGAGAACATCTGGCTGCAGCAGTTTGATTGTGACTGTGTAATACTTTTTGGGTGGATTGGATTTTTTGTCGAAGACATAGCTTGCGTCCAGTAGATCGATGAAGCCTGTCCGGTGCAGGAACAGCAGCAAGTTTACATTCCATGCCACATTTCGGTTGCCTGCGTACTCCGCTTCCTCGTCAGTCATTGTTGCAGGGGTAGCAGAAGTGTTCAGAACGCACTCATCGGCATTAATCATCGCGTCAGGACTGGCCAGCATGCCTTTCCAACGAATAGCAGCACGTTCAACAGTGAGTACGCGTTTGTTGACGAGGCCAAGTGCACGACGCACATCGCCCTCGCTATCATATCTGCTCTGATACGGGATGAACAGACTGAGCGAAGGGAACTGATCTCGACCGCCACGCCCTACCTCTTGATAGAAACGACTTAAATTTTCGGGGCAGCAAGCATGGATGATTGTTCTTACATCGGGTTTGTCAACGCCAATACCAAATGCGGAGGTGGCAATCACAATATCAAAATCGTGGTTTTTCCATCCAGTCAAAACTATGTTTCGATCAGATTCTTTCGTTTCACCCGTGAAAGTTGGAATGTTTTTATAGCCTGCTTGACGCAGCTTTTTCTGTAAATCTTTCGCTTCTCTCGGTTCCAGGACATATACAACCATAGGTTTGGGCAGGAGCTTGATGGCCTCAATGGTTTTGTCATCCTGCTCCTTTTTAGACTTGGCCGAGTAGAAGTAGAATCGAGGTTCCTGCCTCAGCGCATCGCAACGAACCTGTGCGTTCTTTCCTTCAGAGCCAAACAGGGCAAACAATGTGTCCACCACATCATCAGAAAGTGTAGCCGAAAGTAGGAATGTGCGGATGAACTCATCAGACTCTCGCTTCCACTTTTTGAGCACGATAGAGAATATCTGAAAGTCGGGTCTGAAAAACACGCCCCAGTCCGGAACAACATGTGCTTCGTCCACTACAACATTGGCTAAGTAGTGGTTTTCCGCTGCTGCGTCCAAGATACGGCGCAGTTCCGGATTTTTCAAAATAGCTTCGGGAGAAGTAAAAAGGATACGAGCCTTTTTGTCTTTCAAAGCCTTGATGATTGTAGACCGCTCTATCTCGGACAGTTCACCACGATAGCAATAGATCTCTGCTCCGTCGGTCAAGTTGTGCCGTGCGGCATGATACTGATCCAGGGCCAAGGCGATGGTTGGTACGATAACAACAGTTAAGCCCTCGGAAACACTTGCCAGCAGCTGAGTTACCAGACTTTTACCACCGCCTGTGGGCAGCGAGATAAGGAGCGTGTGACCGTTAGGTAAATTCAACGCAGTATGAACTGCAATTTTCTGCTCAAAACTTTTGTATGCATTAAAGACAGTGTGCTTTGCTAATGTTGCATCACCGGAAGAAGCGCTCTCCAGTTCAATACCATCATTATGGCGAAGGGCGTAAACATCCTCAACATACTGCTGAGGCTCAAGCCATTCAGGAATGTGATGCAAGCAAGACACTTGTAGATCGTTTTCACAGACGAGATCAAACTCTGAACCATACTCACGTACGACATTGAATAACTTCTCAGTCAATCTTATACGACCAAGCACCAAAACAATGTCACGGATATTTAAGCAGAGATCTTTCACGGATGCCTCATCGCACTTGAACTGGATGATGCGCCGAATGAAGCCAATCACATACCGTGACCTTGCGGCCTCTTGCATTTTCAATAGCGTAGAAGTGTCAACGAGATTCTTTTCAAGTTCTGCAATAGCACTCTTGGATTTCATCGCGCCGACTATGTACTGCTGTAATACCTCTTTACTGTCCATTAGTTCTCACCCTCAAGAAACATACTGCATCCAATACAGGTTTCGCATTTTTAAGTGCGCGGAGCGTCATATCGAACAAACGCTCCCGTTCTTCAACGCCGGACATGTCGCGCTCAAAGTAGATGCACTCAGCTCTGTATCCGTTCAAGACGCGCTGCATTTCCTTTTCGGCAGCTTCGAGATCAGACCGTTTTTCAAGCCTTGCACGGGCACGGGCATAGGCAGATGCAGAATACTTATCTACCAACGGCTCCCATGTACTTGGAGGAGTTAGGCTGATAAAACGCTCCAACGGGGAAATAGACAATCTGCCGGCACTTCTGCGACCGACATGCCCAGCGTCGTTGGGACGCAACGCAAGTAGCGTTTTCACTACTTCTTTTTCGGGAATCTCTTTGCTCTTTATGTTAAGGGGTATTGCTACGAAAATCTGCCTCAGCGGGAGATACATCTTGTATTGAGCCAAGGTTTGCATGGGCATCTCATTTTCGAGCAGTTCGTCCAATTCGGGAGCAATGTTGTAGATGTAAACAAGGCCGTCATAATTGTACGTGCCGGTCGTTTCAATGCCGGTGCATCTACCGCGATTACAGCCAACAGCGTTAGAAATAATTGAGTCATATACGGCATCGCCGGGTGCAAAGAATAGTATGTCCTCCCGTGTAGCCGCAGTTCCTCGATCAAAGGAACCAAGAATCTTTCCTTCTCTTCGCATGATTGACGTATTGCTGTATCGTTTCCAGTCTGGAGGAATGAAAAGAGACTGCCTTGCTGCGTTTACGCTAAAGCTGCTTTCTCTGAACTCAATCAAACCGGTCTTGGTTGGCTTCTCCGGATTTAGTCCAGCTTGTTTTCCCCACCCCATCATAGCGGTAGCGAACAGATTGTCATCTTCGGATGCATATATACTTAGAACATTATCAATGCCTTGAGACAGTGGACGATACAAAGTTGCCCCAAGGTCAAAATCCTGTTCGTCTTCAACGCTCTCTCGCATTTCTTCTGCTTGGTCCAGAATGTCATCAAACGCATTGTTAAGTCCAGTGTAATAGTCATCCAACAGAGCTTCGATAATTAGCTCATTCAGTTCGCCGGTGATGATTTCCAGTCCACTCAAAGACTGTTCAAACAGCTTCATACCGTCTTTCCAAATATGGAAGAGTTGCTCCTCAACAGAGGCATCTGCATAAATAACGACCGACTTTACATCCATATCCGGATTACGTCCAAGGCGGTCCAAACGGCCAATACGCTGCTCAAGGGCATTGGCATTCCAAGGAATATCAAGATGAATGACTTGAGCTGCATTTTGGAAGTTTCGCCCCTCGCCACCAGTTTCGTCGCAGATAATCACACGGCATTCCGGGTCATTCTGGAAAGCATACACGCTGTCTTCCAGCTCTTCGCGCTCCATGTGATTGCCGAAAGCTACGGCATGAACGCCCATATCCGCATACCTTGCATTGAACAGCTTCAAGAACTCCATGAGGGTAGCGTTATGAGCCGTGAACACGACCAATTTACAGCTTTCATCGTCAAGGATATCTGTCTCCTGATCAATATAGTCCATGGCGGTCATCAAGCGGCCCTTAATCAAATCAGGATCTTCGTCAAGAGCTATATTGACTAAGCTGTGTTCGTTTTCCGCTTGGCGTCGCCAAGCGGCCGCGCTCTCCAATAATATGCCATCGTCGATTTTGAGCCTGCGAAGAGCATCCTCAAAGGCCCAAGGGCTGCTGAACAGAGCAGAAAGGAGCGGGATGGCAGTTTCGGTCACATAATTCTCATCATCCTCACCATTGTCTGAAAGATACGCGAGAGTATTCTGAATTGCACCGATTTCGTTATAGTTTTCATTAAGGGACAATGGAGTGTACGGAATAGCATGTAAAGTTCGTTTCGCCATCTTTTCCGAAATCAGTTGACGGCGATTGCGGATTACCTTTCTTTCAATTCGGTAATTCTCGCAAATATAGGCCAATGCCTGCTTGACTTTAGATAGGCCTTTATCTTTTGCGTTCAGGTCAATTTCTTGAACCATTTTTTCAAACGCAGCATCTTCCAAGGTCTCCGCGATGTTGTTCAGATCATCAATAATGATTTCAGTGTACTCATCATAACGCTCCAGATAACCCAAAAGTAAGTTGGCGGATTTTTGAATCCGCTTTTGTCTCTTGACCATCCACGCAAAGCGTTCTGCAGACATATTCTCATATTGCTCCGGATTAAGAAGCGCAAGGAGGCGGCGATACTCTTCGTTTCTATCCTGGATGGGAGTGGCAGACAAAAGCAGAATATGTTTGACTCTTCTACTGAGACTTTGTACTTGGTTGTACCAAGCATCATTCGCAAGCAGTCTATGTGTTTCGTCTACGATTGCGAGATCCCACGGAGTAGAGAGGGTCAGCAAAGACTTGCCGATATCCTCCATGGAAAGCAAACATATCCTTGAACGAGGAGAGTTGATATCTGCATTTAAACCATACTTGTAATGCAGCTCGTTTTTCCATTGACTTGCCAAGGTGCCCGGCACAACAATCAACACTCGGAGGTCCTTATTCTCACTTGCTAGTATGCTAAGAACAGAACACGCTTCTACAGTCTTGCCCAAGCCGACCTCATCTGCCAACATATAGCGGACAGGAGTAGTTTCAAAGCATCGGGCAACTGTGCTGATCTGATGTGGGAGCAAAAAGGCTCGGCAACCGGCCAGAACTCGGAAACCATAAGTGGCATTATTCACAAGATGAAGGTTCTTGCTTACCTTGAGGTGGTTGATAAACCATGTGGGATGCTGAAACTCATAGGCCCGAAGCTGCTTGTCCGGCGCGTAATTCATTTGTGAATAGTCAAACTTCAGCTCGGTCTCGCATTCCTTGGCATACTTACCGTTGGGGAACTTAATCCAATACCAATAGGGCTTATCCTCTGCGTAGGGTTCGGAGGCACGAGACACGACTATGCCTCGTCCCCATCGACTATCAACGACACCACCAGGACTAGCCTCACAACGAGCAACTGCTTGAGCAAAGAACACATTATGCTGAAAGATTTCCTCATAGTATTGTCTACTACCCAAAAGGTCGTGCATTTTGACCTTAATTGCATCGGCAATTTCGTTGTACTCGTCCAGCTGAGCAAGGACATAGAAACGGGGATGGTCTTTGTCACCTTCTTCAATGACTATGGGGCATCGATAATAACACCCTACTAACATACGCAGCTCTCCTTTCTCAGCTTGACAAGAAACCAAGGCTGCATCGGTGGTTTCCTGCAATATTATAGATTCTCAAGTTTGCATCGAATGGTTTCTTGCTCTTTCAAAAATCGCGCTGTAAAAGGAATGCCCTTTTTGACCTTCATGCTGGCAAAGCTATTCTCTGTCTGAGCCATGAAATCAGCTATGGTTTTAATACCGTTATTCTGCAGAAGCGAAATTTGGCTTGCCTCTAAATGAAGCAATTTTGTGCTGATCTTTTGTGCAAGGTATTCTTCTTTGGCTTTCGCTTGCCTTTTGGTTTCTGCGGCCTCTGCATCAAGTCGTTCTTCCTCGCTGCTTTCCAGAGCTGGGGTTTCCGCTGCCGTTGCCTCAGCGATCTGCGCTTCCAGTTCAGGAATAGGCGCAGGCGTTCCTGGGACGGTAGGACTCTCATCATCGAAAGAAGTTTCGGGAGGCGCAAGAAAGTCTTTGGATGTCCACACATCAAGTCCCTCGCCAGATGCCTTGTTAGAAAGGCTTCTGTCATCGGTGATGAAAAGCACCGGAATGTCCGTATAGATCTTATAGCGGAGTGCGACAGCCAAAATCTTGTTATCGTTTTGCTCTTTTTCGTCAGCTTTTGCACGATAGGCTTCGGGAACTAAACTAGGCAGGCCATCTGCATAAGCAAGCGGGAAGCGTCTCTTGTAATTAAAGATTGCCGTAATAGCTTTTTGCGCTTTGAATTTTCGATCATCCGCGCCAAATCTTGTTTTGTGGTGCTCAAGCTCATTGTTTACATCCTTGGGGACCACAACCAGTTCCCCATCGTTTACTCCATCGAGAAGATTGGGACAGTTCATAATGGAGCATGTGTCAAACACAATGATCGTAGAATACTTCCGCAGCTCGGCAAGTTCGCTCTCTGTAAACTCAAGTTCCCTTTGCTTCTTCACTTGTGCTTCACTCGTTGCAAGGCGACTCTCAGTTTCCGCAAGCTTGTCCAGAAGCTCTTGGCTTCTGTGCTCTTCGTCTTCCAATCGAGCTTGAATACGCGTAGTATCCTCACGGCGAGACTGTCTTGCAGCAAGTTCACCCTTTAGACTCTGAATTTCCTGTCGGTTTCCCTCCACCATTTCTTGAATCTGCCGAAACATCTGCTCGAAGATACTCAATTCCGGAGACTTGGGAGTATCCACATGAGTCGGTACTTCTGCAGCAGGAGATTCCACAAAGACAACTTCAGAAGCAGGAGCTTCTACAGTGGGAACATCCACAACAGGAGTTTCCACGATAGGAGCTTCTACCGCAGGTGCAGTGTCGATAATGCTTGCGGTTGCAGGGACAATAGGTTCAGCGGGAACTGCCTCCACATCAATAATTTCCTGCTCACACACAGGAGGCAAAGTGGTTTTGGCAGGGGCATTTGCTCTGACAGAGCGATTGATGCAGGGTTCATTTCTAGAGCTGGACATGCCGACCTCGCTGCGTAGGAAAGATTCCATACAATTCTCTCTATGAACGCAATAGATACACCAATCGGAAGGAATTGCCGTCTTGTCTTTTCGGCAAGCTTGATTTAGATATAGTTTTGTCTCATTGCGAAGGATATCTGCTTTTTCCTGATTTCCGGGTAGTGGTAATCGGTGGAGAGAATAGATTTTATTCCATCCATCTCTTCGTACAAGTGCCTCAAATTCTTGATATGGATTCTTTCTTTCCACTTCAGAAACATCGACCGCAAACAATGCTGCACCAAAGTGCTTGCGCATATTCATGTGCTCGGAGTCATATGGTTTGACAAACAAACCACTGCCATTTGTAATAACTTCATGAACAAGGTAGTTCCTTGCTCTTGCTTTGAGGTCGAAGATCTCGGTCGCTTTCCAGAATTTGAAGAATGGCTCAAGTTTTTGTGCTTCCTGTTCCAAAAACTTGGACAGGTATTTCATGGCGTCAGAACGCTTGTGTTTGCCGACCCGTTTCCATACCGCTTCGATCAGCAGATTCTCAAAATACTTTTGATACAGGAAGTTGCCCTGTACGACCGGGCTGTTTTCCATTACATAATCCAAAAAGAAACGATACGGGCATAGGAACATGTCCATCATTTGGAATCGATCATACTTGATTCCTTTGGTAAGTTCTTGGTCAACAGAAATAGAGAACGGGGCAGGCTTGTTGACGCTTTCTAAAAGTTCAGCTTTAGGCTTGAATCCCAAGATGGTCAGCAATGCATAAGGCCCGGTTGTTTCATCTCCGTACTGCTTAACATAGCTGAGACGAGCATCACAGCGGTTGTAGCACAGGCCGTAGAAAAGAGCGTATCTGAGGAAGTTACTGCGTTCGCCCAGCGCTGTGTAGTAAACCTGAAACTGCAGGTCAATAGGAGAATAAGCAGCACGAATAAACTCATCAGTCAGCGGCCACGGTAGCTGATCGTTGACGGTCATATTCATGTCACGGTCAGATACACAGGCAAAGTGGTAGACCTTGTGCTGCTCTCTTTCAAACTGGCGCTTGCTTTGCAGAATATCGCCATCAATCTGTTCGTAGTTCTTTACAATCCAGTCAACGCCTTGATCTTCGTCGTTCTTCTGTTTCAGATAGTAGTAGAGGCCCTCTTTCAAGTCTCGGAATGTTCCGGAAAAAGTGGACCGTTCTGGTTTAATCTTATCCAGACGCAGCTGAAGTGCGGTAATCAAAGCTCGCTCCTGCTCATTTGCAAGTGCCAATTCACGCTGCTTGAGGAACTCTTCAAGATTGTGGAAGTGCTTACCAAAGTTGATGAAGTCCTCGCGAGAATTGTCCAATGCGAAAAGGTATGTGGCTATCTCGTTAATCTCTTCGATAGCACGAATAAGGGCAAGCAAGTCCTTCTTGGTGACTTTGTACTTATTGTAGATAGACAGGTTTTTGAGCTCAGAAAGAGCATCATTGCCAGGGGTACCAGCCAGTTTGTCATAGTTCTTTGCATACCCCTCAACAATCTCGCGCTGAAACTCGTCATATGTAGTTACATTCTCAAAGAGAATCTCAACATTGTAGAAAGTTCGGAGCAGCACTTCGCCGGGGGCAACGCTTAGAATGTTAGAGGACAAGCACTCTTTGATAGCATTAACATCAAAGATAATCTTGCTATTCTCATAATCCCAAAGACGATAAATCGCAGAGAAGAACTGGCCAATAGGATAGGAGAGGAAATGGCGGTCTTTGGCATATTCGGGGTAATAGATTTTTAACAGCGTATGTACATCGCGATTTGCAGTATATACCTGCTCATCTAAATGCCGCAGAACAGCCGCATTACTCCACACATCATTGCCTCTTTCCATGACGCTACGCGATTCGGAATAGCGCTGAATGGCAGCATCAAAGTGGTTGGAAACAAAGTGCGCGTACTCGGTAATATTCGCGAACTCCATAAGCTGAACACTCTTGTACAGCTTATACCACTTTCTGAGCATGCCACTACCTACGGCATTTCTGTCCTCGCATATCTCACCAAGGGCACAAGCCAGAGCGTTGCTCGGATTCTGCATAGTGGGAGGTGTGTACTCGCGAACAACAGTATCGTGATGGATGGGCACTTCAAAGCACCCATAGATATCGTTCCAAGAGGAGTAAATCTTGGAATACTTCTTCTGATAATTGAACAGGAAAATGATGGTTATACCCATCTTTTCCATAGCAAGCAGGAGGCGGAGCTGCACCGGCGTAAACTGATGTACACCATGAACAACGATGCTGTCAAACGGCAGCTCCTTGGTTGCGCCAACCGCTCTTTCACAACGCTTTACTTCCTGTGGTGTTCCAGTACATTCTTCGACTTCCTTCTTGGCGAGCGAAACAACAATCTCCTTTAGTTTCTCGCGAGAAGGTGTTTGGGGAAAACGGAAGAGAGAGCTTTCCTGTGCCTTTTTGAGCATGTGAACAAAGAGCTTTTGCTCGGTATTGCCCTTACTTCCGTCAATAGCAGATGCGGAGATGTCAAGCTCAATAAACAGGCGTATAGCTTCGAGGAAATGATTCTGGTTCTGCTCTAAAGCCATGTGGAAAGGCTTGCTTATTCTGCGCTTCTCTAACAGCTGCTTGAAAGCAGAGGAAAAAGCGCTGTACTGCTGCACCCGAAGGCTAATATTGTCGGTCCACTGCATGTAGACCTCTTCATGCTGGACAAGTTCATCCAGCGGGCAGATTAAGCCCTTGATACTATCGCCCAATACATCCTTGAGGCCATTGACAAGGGTTCGTGCACTGCAGAAGTGGGGCAAGGCAGAAATCTCACTCCAGAAATCCGCTTTATCTAACTTGTAAGGGTCTTCGTATGTGTAGATTTTAAACGGCATTTCTTAAACCTCCGTTTCTATGAGATTCTGCCAAGACAGATTATGCTTTCCTTGGATCTCAATCCAAGAGAAGGATCGAATTGATCTTGTCATAGCAACATAGAGGACACGAGCTTCCTCGCGGGCCTTTTCAGACTTCTCAATGATTTCATCATAGAAGTCGTTCTGGACGGTTTCGCCGGAATCGCCCACGCTCATGCTATATCCAATACGATATCTACCTTGATACTTGGTGGTGCTGATCTGCAACTGCGTCCTTTTGATGAAGTCCATAGATGCCGAGCAGAATGGCATGATTACATGACCATATTCAAGGCCTTTCGATTTGTGAACCGTAATACACTGAATAGCAGTTTCTTCCTCATTTTGGGCTGGGGTTCTGCTATCGACAGATACTTGCGAAACGATACTGTTATGAAGATGTTCCTGTAGCGTATTGATGGTGAGTCTGTCTACATTGCAGGCGTTGATAATCTGCTCAAATAGAAGGTCGACATTCAACTGATAATAGTGTTGTTTCCATGGGTCATTGCTGAAATGCTTCCACGGCTCGAGAGTGTTATAGACCTTGCGGATTGCTTGCAGAATAGGCTGCGTTCTGAGGCTGGCAACGATATATTCCCACTTGTTATTCTTATCAACGGTGTTCGCAAGCATCAGGTTCATGAAGTTGATAAGGTAATTGACTTGCTCTTTTTCGTCCGTCTTTGCTCTCCAGCCGCCGGTGCGAATCTTCATGCGAATTTCGTACAGATTGGATTTAGGAATGTCGAGATTAAAAAAGTTCGATGTTACGAGGTTGTACAAGTAGTCGGCCTCATCGAAATGTACCAGCGCGTTAACCAAAGTGAGCATATCAATGGCAGGCTGGGACATATACAAGTCACCGCCTGTGTTGGTGTGTACGCTAATTCCGAGTCGGGCACAATCTGTACGAATCATGTCAGCCTGCCAGTTTTCGCGAACAAGGATTACAATGCTCTTTTCTTTTGCAGAGAGCTTCATGCCATGGCTCTCTTCATACTGGATACGCTTCTGAATGCGCTTGATTTCTTCAACAAGAATTGGGATGCGCATCTCTTCGCTTGTGGTGGGAAGCCTACGATAGAAACGATTTACACTGGTTAAATACTTGCCGTTATAATCCTGTGTTCCAATAAGCCTGTCCTTATCTTCATCATAAGTAAGAAGTTCGTCGTCCAGTTTCCCCCATTTGGTAAAGGACCGATCAAAGATATCAAGTAAATGCTTGTCGGTGCGGTAGTTCCGCTGCAGAGAGAACTCCAACCATTTATCGGGATTTTCTGCGATACCTAATTGGTCAAAGGCTTTTTCCTTTGCGCCACGGAAACGGTAAATACACTGCTTAATATCGCCTACAAGGAACAGCTTATAATCAAGAACCTGTGAAATACGCAGCAGAGACTCGATTTGAGAGTCATCGGTGTCCTGGAACTCATCGACGAACATAAACTGCTGGGCGTGTTTATCTTTTTTTAGTTCCCTGATTCTGCTTTCGCTTTCTGGATTGTTGATAAAACGATTGAGAACAGACATCATGGAACTAAGGTGAATTTTGTTGTCCTCAATGAGTTCCTCAAAGTATTCACGCTCCACGGCAGGAATTACACTCGCAAGAAGCTCATGCAGTTCGCCGTGAGATTCATTGTTCAGAAGGGTCCCGAAGTCTTGGGGTTCAATAGCTCCAATGTCTACACTCTTGTTGTGAAGTTTTCCGATAAAATCAAGGATGCTGTCACGGATAGCATAAACAGGCATACCCAGCTTGTCGGTATAGTTTTTGCCCTGCTCCATTTCTTTTTGATAAATATAGGCATCAAGCAAATCAGAGATCTTTTTACGGCGATAAAACTCGCTGGATGTAATACTTAAGTCAATTCCATATCCAAACGAAGTACCCATCTGAGCGATAAGGTTCTTGGCGTAGGAGTGAATGGTGCTTATCTGCATATGGTCAATCTGGGAGATCATCTGCAGATAATCGGGTTTTGAGGTTACCAGGTAGCAATTTTTGAAATATGCTTTGAGCTTTTCCTCCATTTGGTCGGCAGCTTCATTGGTGAATGTAATCATCACAATGCGGTCGGCCATCTTTTGCAGCGGGACATTTTGCGTATAGCAGATAAAGCCAATGCGAGAAATCATGGTATAGGTTTTTCCAGTACCGGCACCAGCACGAATGACAATATTCTTTTCGGGGGTTGCATGTTCAACTTGGTACTGCTCAAAGTTAAACTGGCTCTGCTCACTAAGCTTTTCGAGTATGCGTTTCTGGGCAGAACTGTAACTGCCATTTGGGATTGCGAAGGAAGTCGTATTCTTATCAAAGGGCGCACTCAATACACTCATGGAACAATGGAATCCCATGAACATATCCCCAACAGACTCAGCCAGAGGAGTATGGCTTTTTTGCTCGTCAAATGCAATTTCGATGTTGTCGCGATTACGGACTAACCCCCTTTGCGTAAGGGCAGTATCAAGGGCTTTAATGACAGCAAGCATCTGTGCTTTCTTGGAGAAGACGCAGTACAGTTTGCAGCCGTGCAAATATTGAGCCACCATATCGTTGATGGTATTGCCGGACATCTGATCGAATTCGTTGAAATAGTAAAAGCGCGAATAGTCATGCCGATGATAGGACGAGGCAAGTTCTTTTTCAATTTCGGATTCGCCATCTTCGTCAACATTGATATCCGTTTCAAACAGGTTACGGACCTCCAACATGGTTCTCCGGTCAAATGGATCTCTGTTCCAATGACAAACCTCACGGAGTGCTTGATCCAGCTTATTGAAAAAGGATGTGTTGTCTTTCAAATCCTCCTTGAGAATCGTAAACTTTTCTTCCATGACCACATCCAGCCGATGAGATTTGAAGAACGCCTTGGATACCTGTGGCAAACAGACCATTTGATATACAAGCGGGAACTTGCTGATATTCTGACGAATATGGCGCTCAATGGAAAAACGATATCCTCGGGCTTGCTTCTGCGGTGATGCAGATACCTCACCATCGTTGGTCTGAATAATCACTGAATCATTATTTTCAATGCGTAGTATATTCTCCTCGCGCCATCCTTTAAGTTCAACTACAAGGATTCCTTTTTCGGGCATAAGAATACAGACATCGAATTCTTTCCCGAAAAGCTGACGGTTCCAGTATATGATGTTGGTATCATCCAGGTATTCTGATGCCTTATTAATAAAAATCTGTTCGCCATAGTTGTTCGAATTGGAAGATCCCATCAGGCGTCCCATATCACAAACCTCTCGTTCTACTCTAATTCCGAAGCTGCATCACGAATCATTGATGCATATTGTCTTTTAGCTTCTTCAGGTCCTTTGATTCTGACCTTCCCGCCGAAGCCGAAAATCCAGCTGAAGAAGATATGGCTGATGGCCACCCGGA
>OGMF01000810.1_pt1 | contig 33777 bp, 20 predicted proteins | sample 1572921 | NCBI WGS metagenome assembly OGMF01 (sample SAMEA2581919, study PRJEB24529) | metagenome | biome: Human gut stool | place: China | collected 2011 | reverse complement strand
TAGAGTGGGGCGAAGTCTGCTTTCGACTTAATGCATTACATGTATCCGTTCATGCCGGGATCAGACATTGCGGGTGCGTTTTTCGCAGGCAGCTCCGCAACAACCGCTTCTGTTGTCAGGAAGGTGGAAGCAACGCTGGTTGCATTCTGCAATGCACTTCTTGTTACCTTTGCAGGGTCAAGGATACCTGCCTCAACCATTTCCACATATTCCTCTGTCAGCGCGTTGAAGCCCATGCTGTCATTCATCTCTTTTACCTTGTTTACAATCACAGACCCTTCCAGACCTGCATTTGCAACAATCTGACGCAGAGGTGCTTCCAGTGCCTTGATGACGATATCCGCACCTGTTTTTTCATCCCCTGCCAGCTCTGCGCAGGCTGCTTTTACCTTATCCATGGCATGAACCAGAGCAGTACCGCCGCCGGCTACAATACCTTCCTCCACTGCTGCCTTTGTTGCCGCCAGTGCATCCTCCATACGCAGCTTCTTTTCCTTCATTTCTGTTTCTGTTGCCGCACCAACCTTGATCACAGCTACGCCGCCGGAAAGCTTTGCCAGTCTTTCCTGATATTTTTCCTTATCAAATGCGGAATCTGTTTCTTCCATGCCCTTTTTGATCTGTGCGATACGCGCTTCGATGGCAGCCTTGTCACCTGCACCGTCTGCGATGATGGTTGCTTCCTTTTCCACACGAACCGTTTTCGCGGTACCCAACATATCCAAGGTTGCATCCTGCAGGGAAATGCCAACCTCCTCGGAGATAACCTGACCGCCGGTCAGGATGGCGATATCCTGCAGCATTTCCTTGCGGCGATCGCCGAAGCCGGGCGCCTTGACGCACACAACGTTCAGCGTGCCGCGCAGGCGGTTGACGATCAGGGTGGAGAGAGCCTCACCCTCGACGTCCTCGGCGATGATGACGAGCTTCTTGCCGCTCTGAACGAGCTGCTCGAGGATCGGGAGAATGTCGGAGATGACGGAGATCTTCTTATCGGTGATCAGCAGGTAAGCGTCGTCGATGACGGCTTCCATCTTCTCGGTATCGGTGACCATGTACGGGGTGATGTAGCCGCGGTCGAACATCATGCCCTCGACGACCTCGCTGTAGGTCTCGGCGGTCTTGGACTCCTCGATGGTGATGACGCCGTCGGCGCTGACCTTCTCCATGGCCTCGGCGATCAGCTTGCCGATGAACTCGTCGCCGCTGGAAACGGTGCCGACGCGGGCGATGTCGTCCGTGCCGTTGACCTTCTGGGAGTTGGCCTTGATGGCGGAGACAGCGGTCTCAACGGCCTTGGCCATGCCCTTTTTCATCACGATGGGGTTCGCGCCGGCGGCAAGGTTCTTCAGACCCTCGCGCACCATGGCCTGGGCGAGCAGGGTGGCGGTGGTGGTACCGTCGCCCGCGACGTCGTTGGTCTTGGTGGAAACTTCGCGCACAAGCTGCGCGCCCATGTTCTCAAACGGATCGTCGAGCTCGATCTCCTTGGCGATGGTCACGCCGTCGTTGGTGATGAGCGGCGCGCCGAACTTCTTATCGAGCACCACGTTGCGGCCCTTGGGGCCGAGGGTAACCTTGACGGTATCGGCAAGGGTATTGACGCCGGCCTCGAGCGCCTTGCGCGCCTCGTCACCGGATTTAATCAGCTTAGACATAATTTGTTACCTCCTCGATTATTCCACAATAGCGAGAATATCGCTCTGACGGACGACAACGTACTCCTCGTCGTCCAGCTTGACCTCAGTACCGGCATACTTGCTGGTGATGACCTTGTCGCCGGGCTTGACGGTCATCACAACATCGTGACCGTCCACCATGCCGCCGGGGCCGACGGAAATGACTTCGGCAACGGAGGGCTTCTCCTTGGCGCTGGCGGTCAGGATAATGCCGCCCTTGGTGGTCTCTTCGACCTCGACCATCTTGAGGATGACGCGGTCGGCAAGCGGTGTGAGTTTCATGGCTTGGTGCCTCCTTGTATATTTTAAGATTTTTAACGTTCTCAGGTTGGTTAGCACTCAAACTCATCGAGTGCTAACCAACGCTGCTATCATAGCGCACTGCTAAGGCATTTGCAAGGGGTATTTTGCTGTTTTTCCAAAAATTCACAGCTTATTCAAAAACTTTTTCACCGCGCTGCCCCTTCCGCCGCGCCGCAGAAAAAAACAGGACGAATGCTGTCGCATTCGTCCTGTTTTCTCTTGTTTTTCACCGCTCAGCGCGCCGTCGCGTCCGGGTCACAGCCCTTGGGCGCAAAGAAGTTGACCTTCTTATCCGCAAGCTTCAGCGTCACGCACTGAGAGTGCATGCTCTCGCCGTCGAGACAGGTGGTGAGATCGCCCTCAAGCGCTTCAATGCGCACGACCTTCGCCGTAGAAACGCGCACAACGTCGCGCGGCAGCTTTTGGTAGTTGCCTGCGCTGTAATCGGAGAATAGCATCGCAAAGCGCGCCTTGCTGATATTTCTCACAAGCACCGTATGTAAAATGCCGTCCGTCATGCGTGCCTCCGGCACAGGGGTGGAACCGCCGCCATAATAGCGGCCGTTGCACATGGAAACAAGCGCAAAGTCGTCCTCGATCACCTCGTTGTCGAGCGTAACGCGCCATCTGCGCCCGATCTTGCGGAAGAGGAAGTTGGCCGCGACGCTGGCTAAATAGCTTCCGCGCCCCGTAAGCATCGGCGATGCGCCAAAGTCATGTACGCTCTCGGCAATGCGCGCGTCGATGCCCGTGCAGGCGATCGTCAGGCAGTATTTGCCGTTGCAGTCGATCAGATCAAGCGGCGTCACGTCGCCGTTCCACAGGTTTTCCGCGTCCAGAAAAAGCGGCAGGGCGTCCTTGCCGAAGTTTTTGAGGAAATCGTTGCCCGTGCCGATGGGGATGCAGGTCATCGCGGCGTTGGGAAAGCCCGCGATGCCGTTGGTGATCTCGTTGACCGTGCCGTCGCCGCCGCAGGCATAAAAGCGGACGTTCTCGCCCGTCTCGGCGATGGCGCGCGTCAGCATCATCGCGTGCCCGCGCGACTTTGTCAGCATGCACTCGATGTCCAGATCATGGTTCTTTTTCAGCGCCTCGGCCATGGCGTAAACACGCTGGCGGCCGTCCTTTTTTCCGGCAGCAGGATTGATGATAAAAATGTGCCTCAAGAAGCTCACTCCTGTTTACAGTTTCGCTGATTTTACTATACCGCAACGCCGGGAAAAAGGAAATGGTCAGAGCGTTAAGAATATATAAAGAAGTTGTCTACCGCCGGTCACAGGCTCAGGCCGTTGAGCCGGCAAAGCGTGTTGATGACGGCGAAGATGATGACCGCGCCGAGGTTCGCGGTGGTGTTGTCCTGGTCGAAGCGCGGCGAGATCTCGCAGATGTCGAACCCGCGCACCTTGCGCGTGCGCAGCACGTGCTTGATGAGCGGCAGCACGATCTCGGGGTCAAGGCCGAGCGACTGCGGCGCGCTGACACCCGGGGCAAACGCGGAGGAAAACACGTCCGTGCAGACGGTGATGTAGGTGTCGTCGCACTGGTAGAGGTACTGGTCGAGCCGCTCAAGAATCGTCTCAAGGTTTGAGGTCTGCAATTCCTTGGCGAGCACATAGTCTACGCCCAGCTCCTCGGCCTTTTTGAAAAGGCTCACGGTGTTGCTGTGCTGCTGAATGCCGATGGGGAAATAGTGGTACGGCGTTCCCTCAGCACGGCACACGTCCGCGATCTGGCGGAACATCGTGCCCGAGGAGTTGCCCATGTCATAGGGGCGCAGGTCGAAGTGCGCGTCGAAATTGATGATGCCGAGCTCCGGCGTTTTCTCCCTGTCTTTCAGAAAGTTGTGCTGTCCCTGAAAGTGACCGAAGGTCGTCTCATGGCCGCCGCCGAGCACGATGGGGAAGAGCTTGCGGCGCAGGATCTCCTCCACGGCGGCGCCCAGCTCGCGCTGGCCCTCTTCAAGCGAGATCTCGTCGCAGACGATATCGCCCGCGTCGAAGAGCTTGACTTCCTGTGAGAAGGTGCAGGGAAGGCCCGACATCTGTCCGCGCACAAAGTCCGGCGCGAGCGCCGTGCCCGTACGCCCCTTGTTGCGCGCAACGCCCTTGTCGCTGCAAAAGCCGACGAACGCAAACCCGAGCTTGCCGGTGAACGGCGCGCTGCCGTCGTTCAGGTCGATGGGCTGCACCCACTGGTGCCAGCGGAAGGCATCGTAATCCGTATCGCTGTCGATGCGGCCCTTCCAGCTGTCCATGGCGCTGACATAATGGTCCAAAAGCATATCTGATCGCACTCCTTTACTGTATTTCCGATGGTGTTTTTATTATTCGTCCAGCTTGAGGACGGCAAGGAAGGCCTCCGTCGGCACCTGCACGGTGCCGAGCGAGCGCATCTTTTTCTTGCCCTCCTTCTGCTTTTCCAGCAGCTTTTTCTTTCGGCTGATGTCGCCGCCGTAGCACTTGGCCAGCACGTCCTTGCGCATCGCCTTGACTGTTTCACGCGCGATGACCTTGCCGCCGATGGCCGCCTGAATCGGAATCTCGAACATCTGCCGCGGGATGACGTCTTTGAGCTTCTCGCAGATGGAGCGCCCGCGCCCGTACGCCTTGTCGCGGTGGACGATGATAGAGAACGCATCGCAGATTTCGCCGTTGAGCAGAATATCCAGCTTGACCAATTGGCTCTCGCGGTAGTCCTTGAATTCGTAGTCGAACGAGGCGTATCCGCGGCTGCGGCTCTTAATCTGGTCAAAAAAGTCGAAGATGATTTCGTTGAGCGGAATGTCGTAATTCAGCTTGACGCGCGTACCCTCGTACTGCATGTCAAGGAAGATGCCGCGCCGATCTTGGCACAAGTCCATAATCGTGCCGACGCTGTCCTGCGGCGTGAAGATTTCCGCGTGGACGAACGGCTCTTCCATCATGGCAATTTCGCCAATGGGCGGCAGCGCCATCGGGTTGTCGCACATCAGCACCGTGCCATCGGTTTTCGTAATGCGGTAGATGACGCTCGGCGCGGTGGTGACGAGGTTCAAGTCCCATTCGCGCTCCAGCCGCTCGGTGATGATGTCCATGTGCAGCAGCCCCAAGAAGCCGCAGCGGAAGCCGTAGCCCAGTGCGACGGACGTTTCCAGGTCAAAAGAAAGGGAAGCGTCGTTCATGCGCAGCTTCTCCAGCGCATCTTTGAGCGCCGGATAGTCCGCGCCGTCCGCCGGATACACGCCGCAGTAGACCATCGGCGTCACCTGCCGATAGCCGGGCAGGGGGCAATCCGCCGGATTCATGGCGTCGGTAATTGTGTCGCCGACGCGGGTTTCACGCACATCCTTGATGGAGGCCGCGACATAGCCCACGTCGCCCGCTTTCAATTCGTCGCACGGCTGATAGCTCGGCGCGAACGTGCCGACTTCCACAATGTCGAACTCGCCGCCCGTCGCCATCATGCGCATCCGCATTCCCGTGCGGATTGTGCCCTGCTTGACGCGGATGAAGCAGATTGCACCGCGGTAGTTGTCGTAGAACGCATCGAAAATCAGTGCCTGCAGCGGCGCATTCTCGTCGCCCTGCGGCGCGGGAACGTAATTCACAACTGCTTCCAGCACTTGATCGATGTTCAGGCCGGTTTTCGCGCTCACGCACGGCGCGTAAGACGCATCCAGCCCGATAACGTCCTCAATTTCCTGCCGGACTTCTTCCGGCTGCGCGCTGGGCAGGTCAATTTTGTTGATGACCGGGATGATTTCGAGGTCATGGTCGAGCGCCATATAGCAGTTCGCCAGCGTCTGCGCCTCGATGCCCTGCGTCGCGTCCACCACCAGCAGCGCGCCTTCGCACGCCGCCAGCGCACGGCTGACTTCGTAGGTGAAGTCCACATGACCGGGCGTGTCAATCAGGTTGAGCGTGTAGGTTTTGCCGTCCTTGGCGGTATAGTGCATATGCACCGCCTTGGACTTGATGGTGATGCCGCGCTCGCGTTCCAGCTCCATGCTGTCCAGAATCTGCTCCACCATCTCGCGCTTCTGGAAAACGCCCGTCGTTTCCAAAATGCGGTCAGCCAGCGTAGACTTGCCATGGTCAATATGGGCGATAATGCAGAAATTGCGAATCTTCGATAATCTATCGGACACGCTGAAATCCCTCCGTCAAAAGCCTTATCACAGGCTCAAAATACCACAATCTTATCATAGCCGATTTTGGCTTGATTTGCAAGGGGAACGGGCAAAAGTGACGCTTTTTTCCGCAATGAAAAACGGATGAAAAGCAAAAAAGCCGCCAGTTGATCGGCGGCAAAAAAGAAAAAATCACGCTTTCGGCGGCTGATTCGGCGCATCTGCCGCAAACGTCGCAGCATACTGCGATGGCGTCATGCCTGTTTCATTGCGGAAAATCTTGCTGAAATACGACTGGTCGTCATACCCGACGCACGCCGCCACTTCATGCAGCAGAATGTCCGGATGTTCACGCAGCATCTGCTTCGCGGCGTCCATGCGGCACTGCGTTAGGAAGGTGTTGAACGTCGTTCCGGCATACTTGCGCAGCAGGCGCGACAGGTACGTCTGGCTGATGCCAACATCGGTGCAGATACGCGGGATGCTCAGCGGCTGGGCGTAGTTTTCGCGAATGTAGTTCAGCGTGTATTCGCACAGCTCGTTCGCGCTGACGTTCTTGTCGCGGATGAACCCTTCCTCAAAAATCAGGGAGTACAGGCTCGCCAGCAGGTCGCCGTAGGAGGAGGCGCTGCCGTATAGTTCGTTTGCCTCGCGCAGAATCTGCTCGCGCTTCCTTTTGGGGCCGGGAACGCCCAAGTCCGCCGTGTACAGAATCAGCTGGTAGCATAAGTCTTCCACCTGAATCTGCGGCAGGCTGTTCTGATTCCATTCGATTGCAAGGGACACAAACAGCTCTTTCAGCATCCGTGTATTGCCTGTTTCGACGAATGACGCAATGCGCTTTTTTGTCGCAGCGGACAGGACGGACGGCTGTAAGGCACTTTGCGGTGCGTTCAGCGGAACAAGCTGCCCCTTGCCGATGACGACGGTATTCACCATGCGCCCTGCAGCGCGGCTCAAAAACTGCGGCAAGGTGAGAATGTCGGCATCTTCCGGCGCGTAAATCGCCGTACAGGGCAGATCCGGGAAGTCGGCTTTAAGCAGGTCGGACAGTTCATCGGGGAAACGCTTCTGCCGGTCGGCACTGCTGCGCAGGAGAATGGTTTCCTGTTCATCGCGCCCATAAAACGCAATCCAGCCCGCCTGATGCACCTGACGAAGCTGCGCGGTGCGGAATTTTGCGAAGCGTACGGTGAACAAATTACCCTGTCGGACAAGCGCAAAGCGCATCATACGGCTGGAAAACAGAGAGCAGAGCAGCGGCTCATCGACTGCTTCACCGCAGAGCAGGCGAGTCAGCGTTTCCTCCATCAGGTTGTTTGCTTCTGCATCGAGCGTTTCGCGGATTCGGTCGAGAATTTGCCGGAAACTCTGGATTTCCACGGGCTTGAGCAGATAATCATCCACGCCCGCCTGAATTGCCCCGCGCGCGAACTCAAATTCCGCGTAGCCGGAGACAATCACTGTATGTGTCCGCGGATACAGCTGCCGGACGCGCTGCGCCAATTCAATGCCATTGATGCCCGGCATACTGATGTCCGTTACCAGCACATGGACGTGCTGTTGCGCCATCAGCCGGAGGGCATCGTCGGCGCTGCCGGAGAGCAGAATGGTGTCAAACGCAGGGCAGTATTTCTGGCAGATGGCTTTGATGAACGTCTGCGCGGGACGTTCATCATCTACGATCAGAATGGTGTACATCGTCTTCCTCCTCACTGGTGTGCGTCTCAATCAGTTCGACCACTGCGCCGCCGTCATTGCGGACGCGCATCCGAATTGCGCCGCGGCTGAAATAGAACAGGCGGCGATAGGTGTTGACAAGCCCGATATGGGCGGACGTGTTTTCCGGCTCGGTCAGTTCACCCGCTTCAATGCGGCTGAATTCTTCCCGCAGATGCGACAGAATTTCCTCCCCGAAGCCGCAGCCGTCGTCGCAAATTAGCAGGTGCAGGCAGCCGTCCTCATCGACCGTGCCGGAGATGGTGATGTGAATTGTGCCGCTTGACCCCTGATAGCCGTGGGAAATGGCGTTTTCCGCGATGGGTTGAAGGGAGAGCTTCGGCAGTGTCAGATGCGAGAAAGCGTCCGGTATGTCGATGGTGTATTCCAGCCGATCCTCCAAACGAGCTTTCGCGAGTGCCAGATAATTGCGAACGTGGGCGATTTCCTCCTGGAGCGTCGCGGTTTTGCTGCGCAGGTCGGTGGAGTAGCGCAGCATCTGGGCGAATTTTCCACAGATGTCGATGACCTCCTCGTTCCCGGCTTCCATCGACTTTGCAGAGATGATGTTGAGCGTGTTGTAAATGAAGTGGGGGTTAATCTGCGCCTGCAGCGCGTTCAGCCGTGAACGGAGATTGCTCTCGCGCAGTTCTGCATCGTTGCGCATGGCAGTTTTCAGCTCCATTACCTGCTTGTCAAACACGTCCTCCAGTTCGCGCATCTCTACGTCGTGCGGGTTCGTGACCTTCGGCATTTCTTCGGGCAGCAGGGGACGCTCAGCTATTGCCGCCGGGTCGGACAGCTGGGAAACCTTGCGCGTCAGGCGCAGAATCGAGCGGCTGAGCTGATGCGACGAGAGGATGATGAACACTTCAGCGATGAACAGCACCAGCAGACTGACCAGCACATGGTGAAGGATGACGGAGTGGATGGACGACTCGAAAACCGCGGTACGCTGGGCGGCATAAATGTCGAAGCCCAGCCAGCTGCAATGCTCCTTGACGACGTAGTAGGTGTCGCCGTTTTTGTCGCTGCACTCGGTCATGCTGCCGTATTCGGCGGCGGAGTAGTCGATGGTGTCATCGAAACTGCGGTGGAACAGGCGCCCGTCCGCGTCGTAGGCGGTGGCGCGGAATCCTGCCATGTCGTTGGAGGAAAAAATGTCGAACAGGTCGGTTGAAAGCGCATTGACCTCCACAAAGCCGATCTGTTTGCCGTGATAAACGGCAGGGGACATCAGCGTATAGATAGAAATCCGGCGCGCGACGAACCATGGGTCAATGTGCGGGCGGACAAGCGTCTTCTGGCTCAGCCCCCGGTTGCGCTCGTTCAGGTAGGGCAGGCGGAGCATGACGGTGCGCAGCTCATCCGAGTAGTTTTCCAGCAGACCAATCGTCTCGTAGCGGCTGGACAGGTAGAAACCGTCCATTGTCAGCACGTTGATACGGTAGAAGTAGTCGTTCAGCGGCTCATGGAAAAGCGCGGCGGAAAGCGTGTTCTGCGCCTGATGGTATTCGGACGTCGTCTCCATGTCTTCGCCTAATGTGTAGATGGTATTGAGCGCAGCCATGAAGTCATTATCCTGTTTCAAGCCGTCCAGCGCATAGCCCATGACGGTGATGTTCTGCTCGAACGCCGCGACAATTTTGCTCGCCATCGCGTTCAGGTTGTCTTCCTCGTACAGCAGGATGTTCTGTATTTCGGAGAGCGTCGCCAGAACAGAATTGACGGCAATCATGCAGGCGGCAATCACAGAAAACAGGATGGTCATTTTCGCGCTCATTCGCATACACGTCAGTTTTCGCATACATGCCGTCCTTTCTATTTCGCATTGTGCTGATGGAAGCAGTATAGCACATGCGCAGAGAAAATGCAAAAGAAAAGTACCCCGTGTTGACTGAAACGCACAAAAAGCGAATAGCGCATAAAGAAGTTTGGTTGTGTTTTGTATTTTCCCAATAGCAGTGCTGGATTTTCCCTTGTTCAAAACAGGCACTGGGATTATACTGAATCACGAAAGCACCGCTATGGTGCGAATTGAGTTTGTTTCCGATGTTGAAAGGGAGGAACGAGACATGAAACACTTTGGATGGCTTCGCAAGGCAGCCGCATCCGTGCTGGCACTGGCTATGTTTGCTGCGGCCCCCGCTGCACTGGCGTATTCCGACGCGAATCTGGAAGCCCCGCGCGCTAAGAACGTCGTCATTGACGGCGACCTGAGCGAGTGGGACACGAGCCGCTGCCTGCGCATTGACAGCGAGAAGCAGATTGTCGATCAGATTGAGCACTGGGACGGCGAAGCGGACTGCTCGATGGAAATCTACGCCATGTGGGATGAAGAGAACCTCTACATCGCCGCGAAGGTGTGGGATGACACACCGTTTGTCTACCGCGAAGGTTTCCCGCTGGATGAATTGGATGCCATCATCCTCTTCTTCAGCACCAACCCCAACGCTGACCCGAACCGTACAGCGTACGAAGCGACCGACTGGCGCATCGTGCAGTCCACGGACGAATATGACTTCTTCAACTATATTGACCGCGACATGATCGCTGACAATCTCGGCTGGGAGACGCAGGGTGAATACGGCGACGAGCTGGTATTCGACGACTACGAAGCCGTGACCGTCCGCGACAAGGAAATGGGCGGCTACATCCTTGAAAGCAAGATCCCGCTGCACAACCTCTCCAATGATAAGATCGCGCAGCTGGTTCCCGCTGCGGGCACGACCGTTGGCTTTGACTTCTCCATCCTTGACGTTGACCTGCCGTGCCCCGGCATTCACAGTCTGCGGATGCAGTACTCCGCGCAGCTGGACGGCCGCGACCGCAAGCCCGCGATGCACAACGTGGACGAGAACCCCAGCCTGTGGGCGACGATGACGTTCGTGGAAGAGTAACAGATTTCCTGTATTCTCAGAGGAGGAACAAGCAATGAAGCTGAAAAAATTCGGTGCGCTGCTGCTGACGGGTGTGCTGGCAATTACGTCGCTGACGACCAGTGCTTTTGCCGCCAAGCGCGAGAAGCGCAGCGCCGATGACATTGATTTCGCCGCTGTGCTGGAGGATACCTCTGCAAAAGGCACGGTCAACGTCTACCACTGGTGGACGGCGGGCGGCGAGAAGGATGCGATTGAATCCGTCATCGACGAATTCAAAGGCGCGTACGGCAAGGTGAAAACGAAGTCGAACGCCATTCCGGGCGGCGCTGGCGGCGCCATGGTCATGAAGGTCAAGGTACTTCAGCAGGCGGGCAAGAGTCCTGAAACATTCCAGGCGCATCCCGGTCAGGAAATTCAGCCGTACCTCGATGCGAACATGCTGCTGGATTTGTCCAAGCTGTGGGACTACGCGAAGCTCAACGAGCGCATCCTGCCGGGCATCAAGGACTTGCTGACCGCGCCCGACGGCAAGAACTACGTCGTGCCGATTGGCATCCACAAGACGAATGTTATCTTCTACAACATCCATGTGTTCGAGAAGTACGGGATTGCGATTCCGGATCACGAGAACATCACATGGGACGAGTTCTGGGACATCTGTGACCAGCTGGCGGCGAAAATGCCCGACGGCGAGTACCCGATCGACCTTGGCGACCGCAAGGGCTGGCCGGCGTGTCAGGTGTTCGAGGACATCATGATGGGCACTGACCCTAAAATCTATCAGGACTTCATCAACGGCATCTATAACGTCGAGGATGTGGCGAAGGTGCTGACGACTTACGCCAAGCTGATGGATTACGTCGCGCCCGACCATTCCAGCCGCGACTGGTACGAAGCGAGCGGTCAGGTTGTCGCCGGGACGTATGCCATGCAGATTATGGGCACTTGGATGCAGCCGCTGATGACCAGCATGGGTCAGGACTACGGCAAGGACTACGGCATCTTCACGTTCCCCGGCACGGACGGCTGGTTTGGCATGAACATCGACGGTTTCGTCGTCAGCAATGACTCGGCGGATGTCGAGGCGGGTCTGCGCTGGGCGTACAACGTATCCAGCACGCCGGTTCAGCAGCGGTTCTCCGCTTTGAAGGAATCCATTTCGCCCTACACCGATACCCCGGATGACTGCTACAACGAACTGACTCTTAAGTTCAAGAACGAGCTGATCAGTGACACGACACGCAGCTATCCCAGCTTCACCCACGGCACGGCGCTGCCTTGGAGCGCGTCTATGAGCCTTCAGACACAGGTGCAGGAGTTCGCTACGTCCAGTGACCACGACGCGGAATATTTCGCGAATAAGATCGTCAACATCCTCAAGGAAGCTGGCGTGAAAGGAGAATGGAACCTTGTTGACTAAGAAATGGATGCGGCGCTCGCTGGCGATGCTGGGTGCGCTGACGCTTACAGCCGGACTGTGGGCTGCTCCCGCAATGGCGGAGGAAAAAACCTACACCCAGCCGACGCTCAATCCCCATGTGAAGAGCATCATCGAAGTTGACGGCTACCAGTTTATCGACCTGAACAGCAACGGCACGCTTGACCCCTACGAGGACTGGCGACTGGATGCTGACACCCGCACGGCGGACTTGGTCGGGCAGATGACGGTGCGCGAGAAAATTGCGCAGATGCAGCACCCGACGTACCTGCCGCGCGCCGATGGCAAGATTCCATCCTACCTGAACAAGTGGTGCAATAAGGAAGGCATCGGCATGCTGCTGATTCGCGAACTGAACAGCGTGGAAGCGGCTGCGGTGTCCATGAACACAATTCAGGAGTACGCTGAGGGGTCTCGTCTGGGCGTGCCGGTGCTGGTGTCGATGGACTCCGTGCATGGCCTGTCTTACGTCTCCGGCGCGACCGTTACCGGGCATAATCTGGCGCTGGCGGCAACCCGCGACGAAGACCTTGTCACCCGTCTGGCGGAAATTGCCCGCGATGAGCATATCGCCATCGGCGTCCGCATGACGCTGTCTCCCGAAGCCGACATTGCTTCTGAACCCCGCTGGGGGCGCGTCATGGAGACGTTCGGCGAAGCCCCTGACCTTGTGACGAAGATGGTCACGGCGCAGGTTGTTGCGTTCCAGAATGGGCGCGACGGGCTGAACACCGGCGCAATCGTGGCTTGCATGAAGCATTTCCCCGGCGCTGGGCCGCAGATGGAGGGCAAGGACACCTCGCCCATCATTTCCAGCGCGGAAACGCTGCAAATTCACCTGAAGCCGTATTATGCGGCGCTGGAAGTCAACATCGCTTCCATCATGCCGTACTACTCTGTCCCGCTGGAGCTGGACATGGAGAACTCCGCCATCGGCTCGAAGGCGACGCTGCAAGACCTGCTGCGCGACGAAATGGGCTTTGAGGGCATCATCCAGACCGACTGGGGCATGATTTGGGCGATTCAGGAAGGCCGCGGCACGATGATGGGTGAAGAAGTGTCCGACGAAGAAGCCATCCTGATTGGCATCACCGAGAGCCGTGTGGACGGCATCGGCGGCGAATCCATCCGCCTGATTGACCAGATGGAAGAACTGACGAATGCAGGCAAGATTAGCGAAGACATCCTGACGGCGGCGGCGACGCGCATCGTCAAGGCGAAGTTCGAGCTTGGCGTGTTCGAGAATCCCTATTGCGACGTGGAGTACGCCGTGCAGTTTGTCGGCAACGAGGAACATCAGGCGGTGAACCTTGAGGCGGCGCGCAAGGCGATGACGCTGCTCAAAAACGACGGCATCCTGCCCCTCAAACAGAACGAGAAGCAGACGATTCTGGTCTGCGGTCCGCGCGCCGGCGATATGGACTCGCTGGTCGGCGGCTGGTCTTCCGCGCAGGAAGGCTTGACCATTGCGGACGCAGTGGCGGCTTACGCAGGCGAAAACGCAACGGTCATCTACGAATCCGATAACGTTGAGCGCATTGCAGAGCTGGCGAAGGATGCGGACATCATCATCGTGTCCGTCGGCGAACCGAGCTACCAGCACGATCCGCCGTGGGGCTACGACACGCTGGAAATCACCGGCAGTCAGCAGGAAATCCTCGAAGCGGCGAAAGCCAGCGGCAAGCCGATGGTGACGGTCGTCACGGGCGGACGTCCCTACATCCTGACGTGGTGCGACGAGAATACGAACGCGATTCTGGAAGCGTACTATCCGGGCTCGCAGGGCGGCATCGCGATTGCGGAAACGCTCTTCGGGCTGAACAACCCCACGGGCAAGACGCCCTTGCAGTTCCCGCGGGATATGGATTCTGTCCGCAATCAGGAGGGCGACGTGTCCTTCGACCTTGAAAACCCGCTGTATGACTACGGCTGGGGTCTGAGCTACGGCGAATGATGTATCAGCCCGTACAGGCGCAGCGGAATTGCCCAAGCCTGTACGGGCTTTCTTCAAAGCTGATAGCAAAACCTCGAACAGAATGCAACAGAAGGGGATTTGCCCATGGAACAATTTTCTGAATTTTTTGAGAATCTGGCGTTCATGACCTTTTCCCATGACAGGTTCTGGGTTCTCTGCGCCATCATCGTCGCGGTGATTCTCGTGTACCAGCTGCTGCTGCGCTTTGCGCCTAAAACAGTCGGCCCGGTACACCACTTTCTCCAGCGGCATCCGCTGATTTGGATCTGCATCCCGGCGGCGCTGCTGATTTACTTCGTGTATGTCTCGCTGGGCTGGAACCTGTGGGTTTCCGTGTCCGACTGGGAGTCGGGGCAGCTGGAAGCAAGCTACGGCTGGGGCGGCTTCGGCAACTACGCGAAGATGTTCTCCAGCCCCGACTTCTGGCCGTCGCTGCGCAATACGCTGCTGCTGTTCTGCCTGATTCCGCTGTGCCTCCTGCTGGGGCTGGGGCTGGCGCTCATCATGGATCAGGGGCTTCGCGGCACGGCGCTGTTCCGCACGCTGATTCTGCTGCCGTTCGCGCTGTCCTTCGTCGTGACCGGCACGGTCTGGGCGTACATGTACCGTCCAACGGGCGGCGTGCTGAATTCCTTCCTCTCGATTCTGGGCGTTGATGTATCCGCCGCGATGAAAGCTGGACACCTGATGTGGGCGTCGAGCAACTCCACCATCATGCTGTCCATCATCATTGCGATGGTCTGGCAGTTCTCCGGCTACGTCGCGGTCATCTTCCTTGCCGCGATCAAGAACGTGCCGGTCAATGTCATCAACGCTGCGAAGCTGGACGGCGCATATATGCCGCGCATCTACTTCAAGCTCATCATTCCGCAGCTTAAGGGTGCGATGGGTTCCTGCATCACGATTCTGGCGATGTACGCCCTGCGCTCGTTTGACTTCATTGTGTCGCTGGTGGGTTACACCACCTCCGCCGCGTGGACGCTGCCGATTTGGATGTACAATGAAGCGTTCCAGAACAACAACTTCGCGTATTCCGCGGCAATCAGCTGCTTCCTGCTTGCGCTGGTGCTGGTGCTGATTCTGCCGCTGACCTACTGGACGAACAGAAGGAAGTGAGCCTGAAATGCAAAATAATTTGAGTATTGAGCGCAGCAAGCAGGAACAATCGGCACAGACGACGAAAATTAAGCCCAAGTGGCACATGACGGTGCTGCATGTGGTGTACTACCTCATCATGATTGCGTTTCTGGTCTTCTACATGCTGCCGTTCTGGGGAACGGTGATGACGTCCTTCAAGTCCAACAGTGAAGTGATGACGACCACGCCCATCACACCGCCGTCAGAGTGGACAATGGAGGGTTACGAGAGCGCGATGGAGGAGCTTGCGCAGCCGCTGATGACCAGCCTGCTGGTGACGCTCTTCGGTGCGGCGGGATCGGTATTCCTCGGCTCGATTTGTGCCTACGCACTGAGCAAGTGGAAGTTCCGGTTCAACAACGTGTTCTTTATCGCGCTGGTCGCGGCAACATACTTGCCCTTCCAAGCGATTCTGATTCCGCTTTTGCAGACCATTAACGCCCTTGACCTCTACGATAACCTCTGGGGTCTTGTGCTGGTTCACGCCGTCTTCGGTATGCCGATGTGTACGGTCATGATGCGCGGGTATTACGCCGACGTGCCGGACGCGCTGATTCGTCAGGCGATGATCGACGGCAACGGCGTATGGCAGATTTACCGCAAAATCGTCCTGCCGAACACGAAAATCGCGACGATTACGGTCTTTGTCTTCCAGTGTACGTCCATTTGGAATGAGATGCTGTTTGCGCTGGTGCTCGGCGGCTATGATTCCAAACCCGCTACCATTGCCCTAAACGAGCTGGCGGGCACGATGGCGGCAGAATTCAACGTGCAGATGGCTGGTTCGCTGATTCTGGCGCTGCCGGTGCTGGCGCTGTACATCTTCATGGGCAAGTACCTCATCAGCGGTCAGATGTCAGGCGCGGTCACAGCGTCGTAATGCGCGGCGCAATCAACAAGGAGGAAAGGTTCATGAAAAAACTGCTCAAAAGCGTCGCGGCGCTCTCCCTTTCCGCGATGATGCTTCTTTCGCCCGGTGTGCTGGCGGAAGAGGACGAGGAAGAAAGCAATGTCGTCGAATTGACGACGGTCGTGCAGGAATATGAAGGAAAGCAGATTGTGCTGAAAACTGCCGGACTGGATATTCTGGAGCAGGACGGCTACAAGTTCAAGGACTTGAACAAAAACGGCGAGCTTGACCCGTATGAAGACTGGCGTCTGACGCCTGAAGAGCGCACGGAAGACCTGCTGAGCCGCATGAGCGACAAGAACAAGGCGGCGCAGATGGCGCACATGACGCTGGTCACGCTCAAAGAAAGCTGGTTCAGTGATCTGGACATCGGCTTTGCGCTGACGTACACCTACTTTGCGGAAAGCAAGGAGTCGGCGGGCGAGAAGATGAATTACGTCCAGTCCCTGTGCGAAGAAAGCGAACTGGGTATTCCGGTCGTTTTCTCCATGGACTCGGTCATTGGTGCAAGCTGGATTAACGACACGACGATTCTGCCGGACGCCATCACGCTGGGCGCGACGGGCGACGCGGAACTCGTGCAGGAACTGGCAGACATTCAGCGTCAGGAGATGAAGGCGCTGGGTGTCCGCATGAGCCTCTCCCCGAACGCGGACTTGGCGACTGACCCGCGCTGGGGGCGCAATCAGGAAACTTACGGCGAGGACGCGGATACCGCCAAGGCGATGGTCGTCGCGGCGATTACGGGCTTGCAGAACGGCACGGATGGCATTGGTGCTGATTCCGTCATGTCCTGCGTGAAGCATTTCCCCGGCTCCGGCCCGCAGACGGGCGGCGTGGACGGTTCTCCGCTGGTGTTCGATGACGAAACGTTCGCGCTGCACCTGAGCATTTTTGAGGCGGCGCTGACGGTGCATCCCGCGTCCATCATGCCTTACGGCTATTCGACCGTCCCGTATCTGGGCGGCGACGCGGTGGAAAATTACGCGCATGAATCCTCTGTGGTCATGAACGATGTTCTGCGCGGCCGTCTGGGCTACGACGGCATTATCCAGACCGACTGGGGTCTGAACCACATCGTCGCGATGCAGGCGGGCGCGGACGTCATGGGCGGCATGGGTCAGCGCGACGTCACCCGCATGGTGGATCAGGTTGACCCGTCGCTGCTGACGGATCGCTGCCGCCGTCTGCTGCTGGCGAAGTTCCGGCTGGGCGTGTTCGAGAACCCCTACACCGACGCGGACGAAATCGCGCAGGTTGTCGGCAGCGAAGAACATTATCAGAAGGCAATGGAAGCCGCGGAAAAGGCGGTCACGCTGGTGAAGTACGAGAACCAGCAGCCGCTGGAAGGTCAGCAGATTCTGGTCGTGGGCGCGCTGGCAAAGAACGTTGATGCGCTGTCGAGCGGCTGGAAGATTTCCTCCGAGACAGGCTTGAAGACCGAGGGCAAGTCCATCTACGACGCCATCTGCAAGCGGGCGGGTGCGGACAACGTGACCTACATCGGCGATGACGAAACGCTGATTGCCGATTCGTACCCGGCAGGCACAACCGCGATTGTCGTCGTCGGTGAAGCGAGCGGCACGCACGAACCCGCGTGGGGTACGGCGACGCTGGAATTCCCCGCAGAACAGCAGAATTTGTTGAAAAAACTCGATGCGTCCGGCGTGAACGTTGTATCCGTCGTGCTGATGAATCGCGCATATGTCATGACACCGGTGGATGCCGCGTCCGACGCGGTGATGATTGTTTACCGTCCCGGCGTGACGGCGGGCGCGGAAGCGGTGGCGCACGCGCTCTTCGGTGACTGCGCGATTTCCGGCAAACTGCCGTGGCAGATTCCTGCGACGATGGATCAGGTGATGCTCCAGCGCGAAGACCTGCCCAAGGACATCGAAAATCCGCTGTATGATTACGGTTTCGGCATTGAAGTGGCCGCATTCGGTCAATAAGCACTGAGGGAAAGAAAGGAAGTCCGCCATGGCAGCGATTACGATTAAGAACATGGACGTGACCTACAACAAGGGCAAGTCCTATGTCATCAAGGACATGAATCTGGAAATCAAGGACGGCGAATTCTGTGTTTTCCTGGGGCCGTCCGGCTGCGGCAAGTCTACCGCAATGTACTGCATTGCAGGTCTGCTCCACCCGGTTCACGGCGAAATCTGTTTCGGGAATGAAGCGATGAACCAACTCGATGAGCGCGGCAAGGAAAAGAAATTCGTGCCGCCGCAGGAGCGCAACATCGCGATGGTGTTCCAGGAATATGCGCTGTATCCGAACATGACCGTGCGCAAGAACATGTCGTTTGCGCTGGAAACGAAGAAAGCGCCGAAGGAAGAAATCGAGAAGCGCGTGAACTCGATGTCCGCGATGCTGGGTCTGGATGAACTGCTTGACCGCAAGCCGGCGCAGCTCTCCGGCGGTCAGCGTCAGCGTGTGGCACTGGGACGTGCGCTGGTGCGCGATCCGCAGGTGTTCCTGCTGGACGAGCCGCTTGGCAACCTCGATGCGAAGCTCCGCGATCAGGTGCGCTATGAGCTGAAGAAGATTCAGACGCAGCTTGGCGTTACCACCATCTACGTCACGCATGACCAGACCGAAGCCATGACGATGGCGGATCACATCGTGCTGATGAAGGATGGTCACATCATGCAGCAGGGGACGCCGAACGACCTCTATGCGCATCCAAACAGCCTATTCGTTGCGAGCTTTGTCGGCACGCCGCAGATTAACAAGCTGACGTGCAAGGTTGTGGAAAAGGGCGGTTCGCTGGCGTTCCAGTGCGGCGAACTGCTGCTGTCCGTGCCGGATGACCTGACCGCGCTGATGCAGCAGTACAAAGGCAAGGAGGTTATCGTCGGTCTGCGCCCGTCGGAACTGACGCTCGCGCCGGAAGGTCAGGGCGAAATCGAGGGTACGGTGGACAGCGTTGAGCCGCTGGGCGATGGCTTCATCGTATATCTGAAAGCGGCGGGTCAGATGCTGGTGGCAAAGATTGCGGGCGGCAGCACGGTCATCGGCAGGACGATTTCGCTGAACATTGAAAAGGGGAAATTCCACATTTTCGACAGCCAGACGGAAGAACGGCTGAATCCGTAAATCCCGTCCATGCTGCCGCGCAGTTCTGATACTAATTCTCATCTAAAACATGGCATTCGCACAGCATCTTTTCCGTTCCGGCTTTGCTTCGTTCCGCTCGCGCGTACCTCCAGTACGCCTCGCTTCACTCAGCTTTGCCGGAACGAAAAATCTGCTATGCTCGATGCCATGTTTTAGAATCGAATTAGTATGATTTTGCGCGGCAGTTTTTTTCTACTATTTTCAGATTTGCGGGAAAATCGAAATTCTTTGCAAGCGCAGAGGACGGAGAAGGAATTCGTCTGGTGCTTGTCGAATAATAAACACACATGTATATTCTGGTGCTATTAGCTTAAAAATAAGACAAATATACAATTTCGCGGAAAGATAGGAGGACGATGGAGGATGAACGAGAAAATGGAGCGTCTGCTGACGATTTTGCAGGATGTGAACGACGAAATCGACTTTGCGCATGAGCGGCATATGGTCGATGACGGGCTGATTGACTCGCTGGAGCTGATGAAAATCATCGTAGCGCTGGAAGAAGCCTATGACGTGCGAATTGACGCAGGAGAGGTGGAGCCGGAGAACTTCAACAGCGCGGAGGCGATTCTGGCGCTGGTGAACAGCTGCCGGAAGCAGGCATGATGCGCTGTGTGCTGCCATGGCTGGATAGTTGGGCGGCAAAAAAACCGGATGCGGCGGCGTTTGAGGGCGAAAAAACGTGCCTGACGTGGCGGCAGCTGCACGATACGGCGAAACGCATCGGCACTTATCTGGCGCGGCAGCTCCCGCCTCGTGTTCCCGTTGCGCTGTGCATGGACAAAAACCCGATGACTGTCGCGGCGATGCTCGGTGTGCTGGAAGCTGGGTGCTTCTATACCATCATTGATGTGCAGATGCCGCAGCAGCGTGTTCAGCTGATTCTGGATACGCTGCATCCGGCGCTTCTGCTGACTGACGAAGGCAAAGCGCCGATATGGGCGGATGCGGCTGGAAAACTGCCCTGCGTCTCCGCGGAAACAGCGGTGTCCTGCGATATTGACGAATCGCTGCTTGCGGCGCGTCAGCGGGACATCATTGATACCGATTTGCAGTATGTGCTGTTCACCAGCGGTTCGACCGGGCGTCCCAAGGGCGTTGCGATTCGCCATCGCTCGGTGCTGGATTTCGTGGAATGGGCAGTCCCTGCGCTGCGGCTCGATGAAACCGTACGTTTCGGCAATCAGGCGCCGCTGTATTTTGACAACTCGGTGCTGGATATTTTCTGCACGCTCAAAAGTGGCGCATACGTCTACTTCCTGCCCCAGAAGGACTTCCTGTTCCCGGCACGGATGATGGACGAATTGGAGCAGCGGCAGATTAACACGCTGTTCTGGGTTCCATCGGCGCTGATGCACCCGGCGAATCTCGGCGTGGTGAAGGACGGGCGTCCGCGCGGGGTCAAGCGGGTGTTCTTCTGCGGCGAGGTGATGCCGAACCGTCAGCTGAATATCTGGCGGCGCTCCCTGCCGGATGCGGATTTTGTGAATATGTATGGCCCGACGGAAATCACGGATGTCTGCTCGTGGTATCGTGTTGACCGCGCTTTTGAGGATGGCGAGCCGCTGCCGATTGGCTTCCCGTGCGAAAATACGCGCATTACGCTGGTGGAGGGCGAAATCTGCGTCTCCGGGACGTGTTTGTCCGCCGGATACTACAATGCGCCGGAAAAAACGGCGGCAGCGTTTGTCCAGCATCCGGACGCGCGGGGGATTCCGGAGCGGATGTACAAAACGGGCGACCTCGGCGCATACAACGAGCGCGGCGAACTGATGTTTCTTGGGCGAAAGGACAGCCAAATTAAAAAGCAGGGCTATCGAATTGAGCTGGGCGAAATCGAGTGCGCAATCAAGGCGTGTCAGGCGGTGACGCAGGGCTGCTGCTTCTATCAGGCTGCGACACAGCAAATCGTCTGTTGCTATTCCGGCGAGGACGACGAAAAGGCGCTTCGGGGCGAACTCAAGCGGCGGCTGCCGAAATACATGCTGCCGGATGTGTATTACCATCTGCCGCAGTTTCCGCAGACGATGAACGGAAAAATCGACCGCGTGCGGCTCAGACAGGAGCTGGGATTGTGAGCGTCGTATCCTTTGAATTTCTGGGGTTTCTTGCTGCGCTGGCCGTGGTGTACTACGTCCTGCCGATGCGCGTGCGCAAGTGGGCGCTGCTGGCGGGCAGTGCGGCGTTCTGGCTGCTCTGCGGCTGGCAGGGGGCAGCGTACCTCACGGCGGAAACGCTGCTGATTTGGGGCTGCGCACGCCTGATGGGGCGGTTTTCGGAGCGTAGGGGCGTTTGCCGCGCACTGCTTGTCGGCGGAATGGTCACGGTTTTCGGCGCAATGGTGCTGATGAAGGCGCTCGCGCAGCTGCAAGCCCTGCCGGACGGGCTGCTTGTCCCCATCGGCTTGTCGTACTTCACGTTCCAGAGCGTAGGCTACCTCATCGACGTTTATCGCGGGAAGGTTACGCCGGAAAAGAACTATGCGAAAGTCCTGCTGTTTGCGGGCTTTTTCCCGCAGATGACGCAGGGCCCGATTACGACGTGGAAGCAGCTGATGCCGCAGCTGGACAGCCCGCACCGCCTTTCACCGAATGGCTTTGTGTCCGGTGTGTTCCTGATGGCGTGGGGCTTTTTCAAGAAGCTGGTCATTGCTGACCGGCTGATGCCGGCGGTCAGCATGCTTGTGGCAACGGCGCAGGAACTGCCCGGATGGCTTGTGCTGGCGACAGCGGCGATGTACGCCATCGTGCTGTATGCGGACTTCTCCGGCGGCATCGACATCATTCGCGGCGCGGCGGAGCTGCTGGGCATCGACCTGCCGGAGAACTTCCGCCGACCATTCTTTGCTGCAAGCATTGCGGATTACTGGCGGCGCTGGCACATCAGCCTCGGCGTGTGGTTCCGCACCTATTTGCTGTACCCGTTGGTGGCGAGCCGCGCTGGAATCGGGCTGGCGAAAGTCGGCAAGCGGCTGTTCGGCGCAAAAGCAGGGCGCGCGATGCCGGGCGCGGCGGCGTCGGTGGTGGTTTTTCTGCTCATCGGCGTCTGGCACGGATTCTATTGGAACGCGGTGCTGTACGGTTTGTGGTTCGGACTGCTGACAGCGGCGGGAATGCTGCTTGACCCGCAGTTTCGGAAGATTCGCAAGCGCGTGACGGCACATCGGGGCGGTGCGGCGCTTATGAAAGCGTTCGGCTGGCTGCGGACGATGGCAGCGGTGCTGCTGGCGCAGTTTTTTGCCTGCACGACGTCGCCAGGCATGGCGTTTGGCATGATGGGGCGCATCTTCACCGATTTCGGCGCGGGTATGACGCGTAATTTCCCGCTTGGAATGCAGGACGGCGCTGTGGCAATTATCGCGGTGCTGCTGATGCTCCTGGTGGACATCCTCTGTGAAAAACGGCCGGATTTGCGCAAGAAGCTGGCGCTTTCGCCGCTGTATGTGCGCTGGACGCTGCTGATGGGGCTGATTTTCCTGACGCTTATCTTCGGCTGTTATGGCGCTGGATTCGACCGCGCGGCATTCCTGTACGCGGGATTCTGAAAAGGAGGAACAGGCAATGATAGATGAAGCGGTCAGCCGCCGACGCGAGAATGCAGCATTTTTCCTCCGAATACTGGCGTTTGGGCTGATTTTCACGCTGATTTCGTGCGCTGTGCTGTATGTGCTGACGCCGAAATATGACTACGGGCCGGGCAGCATGATGAATCTGCCCCTTCAGCCGCGCAACACCATTGACGTGTTGGCGGTCGGCACAAGCACGACGTATGCTGCAGTGAATACGAACGTACTGTGGGCGAACTGGGGCTTCAGCGTGTATGATCTTGCGAGCGCGGAACAGCAGTATTGGCATACCTACTACTACTTGGAGCAGGCGCTGACAACACAGCACCCGAAAATCCTTCTGCTGGATGCAAAAGCCGCAGCGTACCCCAACGATACGACTCGACGCGGACGCACGATTCTCTCCACATCCGGCATTTTGAACCCGATTCGCCGCGCAAACGCGATTGCCGCAGGCGGTCAGCAGCCGCTGGACTTCCTGCTGGGCTATCCGCAGGTGCATGAGAATTGGAAGTCACTGACGGCGGAGAATTTCGCGTTTCCCGGATGGACGGGCGGACGCAGTGTCGACTGGAAAGGCTTCATCGAATGCGACAAGATGGAGCATCACACGAAGCCAACGTTCTTCTGGACGGAGACGGGCAAGAAAATTAACGGGCGTGAGGCGGAATACTTCGAGCGCATCTGCGATCTCTGCGAAGCACAGGGCATTCAAATCATCCTGATTTCGTATCCAAGCCCGGATTACGAAAATGATCATATGTATATCTGCACACTGCGGAAGATGGCGGAGGAACGCGGCATTCCGCTGCTGAATTTCAACAATCCGAAGGGGCGCTTCGGCATTCGGTACAGCAGCGATTTCGCGGATTGGCAGCACCTCAATGTGAAGGGCAGCATCAAGCTGTCGCTGCGAATCGGCGAATATCTGGAAGAAAATTACGACTTGACAGACCATCGCGGCGATCCGCAGTACGATTCTTGGCAACGCTGTCTGGAGGAATGGCAAGCGGCGTATCCGGAGATGGCAAACATGATTCGCAATGAAACGGAGGGAAAATAACGATGAAACGAAGCGTTCTTGACTATTTGGAGAACACCGCAAAGCGCTGCCCGGAGCGTTTGGCGTGGGATGCCTCGGCATCGTTCACGTTCGGGCAGTGGTGGGACGCGGCGCAGCGGATTGCATCGTCGCTGAGCTGCCGATGCGCACGGAATACGCCGGTTGCAGTGCTGATGAACCCGCGCAGCGCCGAATGTGTGAAGGTATTCTTCGGCGTGTGGGCGGCGGGGTGCTTCTATGCGCCGCTTGACCCGATGCTGCCGCCGGAGCGACTGAAGCTCATCATGCAGAATTTGCAGCCGACGGCGATTGTCTATGATGAAGAAAGCCGTGCGAAAGCGGAAGCTGTTTGCCCGGATGGGTGCGAATGCGTGCTGTGGTCGGACGCAGCGCAGTCGCCCGTGGACGCGGATAAGCTGGCACAAATCCGGCGGACCGTGACGCCGGACCACCTTGCCGCGATTCTTTACACCAGCGGCTCGACGGGCATTCCGAAGGGCGTCGCGCATACGCAGGGGTCGCTTATGGCGTACACCGAAGAGACGATTGAACGCTATCAATTCACCGAGAGCACTGTTTTCGGCAATCAGTCGCCATTCTTCTACGCCAATTCGATTATTGACATTTTCCCGCCCGCGCTGCTTGGCGCCAAGGCGTGTATGATTCCCGCGACGGCGCTGTCGTTCCCGAAAACGCTGGTGAATTACCTGCGGCAGAAGGGCATCACGGAGTTGACGATGACGCCATCGAGCTTCGTGCAGGTGGCAAACAGTGGCGTGCTGACGGAAAACTGCCTGCCGGAGCTTGAATACATGATTATGTCCGGCGAAGTGATGCCGTGGGCGCAGTTAGCCGTCTGGATGAACGCCGCGCCGAAGGGTCATGCGTGGAATTTCTACGGCAGCACGGAGATGTTCAGTGTGTCCGTCGGGAAAGTCGAGGGCAATTACGAGGCGGGACAGCTGATTCCGGTCGGAAAGCCATTCCCGACGGTGAAAATCCGCTTCATGACCGATGATGGGCAAGCTGCCGCACCGGGCGAAGCAGGGGAGATGTACGTCTCGTCGCCGATGGTATCGCAGGCGTATTACCGCGACGAAGAGCGGAGCCGCGCGGTCTATGTTGCTGACCCGCTGGGGCAGGAGCCGGGCGTTTGGTTCCGTTCGGGCGACTACGGCTTCCTCGACGCGCAGGGACAGCTGAACGTGCTGGGACGCAAGGACAGCATGGTCAAGCACCATGGTTACCGCATGGAGCTGGGAGAAGTCGAAGCGGCGCTGCGGAGCATCCCCGGCTGTCTGGAAGCGTGCTGTCTGCTGGATAAGGAACAGGATGTGCTGTGGGCGTTTGCTGTGGGCAATTTGACGGAAAAGGCGCTCATGGATGTGCTGAAAACGAAGTTGGCGCGCTATATGCTGCCGGACAAAATCGTCCTGCTGCCGGAGCTGCCGCATACGGCGAACATGAAAATCGATCGCCAGACGCTGCGGAAGCGGATGACCGAACAAGGTTGACGTATGCTGAATATTGCAGGAAAAAAGACCGGATTTCCTGCTTGACTTGCATCCGCCCCGCTTGCTGGGAAAACGGACGACGATCCTGCGAATAACCAAATAGGACAATTACTTTTTCTCTGCATTGATAATACGGAAGAAAAAATGCCAAATCCGTAGAAAATGGGGAGAAACGTGTCTGTGCTGAATATTCCAAATGAACGGACTGGATTTTCCCTTTACCCTTTTTGTGGTTCTGATTATAATGATAATCAAGAGGTCGGCGCAAGGACCCCTGACAAAGAGAGGGAGGGTAGCAATCAGGAAGCAGGGATCTTGCCGACAAAGCGTAAAAGGTTTCTTGGAAAGGAAAGGAGTATTTTCATGAAGAAAAAGTTATCCCTGTTGGTCGCATTGACGATGATGCTGGGTTCAATGGCTGGCTTGGCAGAAGAAGCGCAGCAAGGCCCGACAGAAGCGGAACTGCTGGCGAAGCCGTGCGAGTTCTCCCTGATTGAAGCCAATGGCGAACAGCCCCGCTTGACTTACATCGAGGGTGTCACCCCGATTCTGGAAGTGGACGGCTACAAGTTCAAGGACATGAACAAGAACGGACAGCTTGATCCCTACGAGGACTGGCGTCTGGACACCGAAACCCGTGTGAATGACCTGATCAGCCAGATGACCCCCGAAGAAGAAGCGGGTCTGCTGTTCTGCGTCAGCGCGAATCTCGAAACGGCGCGCTCCCTGATTCCGGATTTCAACCTGACCTGTATGCTGTTCAACCTGAACGGCACGCCGGACAACGTCGTCAGCACGCTGAACAACCTGCAGGCTGCGGCGGAAAAGGAACGTCTGGGCGTCCCGATGATTTTCACCTCTGACCGTGAGTTCAACGCTTGGGGCGGCTACATCGACAAGGCGCACATCGCTTACGGCACCGCCAATGACCCCGAACTGGCGTACAAGCTCTCCAACATCTACGGCAAGGCGATGGTTGCGGTCGGTATCCATGTGACCTTCGAGCCCTACGCGAACGAAATCGGCGCGCAGTATGGCGAGAACCCCGAACACATCGCGAACATCGTTTATCAGGAAGTAAAGGGCATGGAAGACGCTGGATTCGCGTCCTGCGTCAAGCACTGGATCGGCCGCGGCGGCGACTCCAACTTCGGCAAAGCCCGCTCTGTGGCGCAGAACTTCGACAACTGGATGGTTGGCTGGAAGGCTGCGCTGGCTGGCGGCAATGAATGGGTCATGACCAACTGCGGCGGCACGGGCATCACCAATACCACTGACGTCAAGTGGGACTCCGTGACCATGAGTTACCTGCGTGACACCCTTGGCTTCGACGGCATCGTCGTGACCGACTGGTGGGCGCTGGGTATGCGTCAGCAGGTTTCCGGCGTCACCAACGAGGGCGTTGAACTGTCCGAGCAGACGGGCCGTTGGCTGTACAACGAAGCCCTGAAGAACGGCACCGACATGTTCGGCGCTGGCGGCATCAAGCATGGCGAAGAAATCAGCGAAAACACCATGTGGAACTGGCCGGACTGCATCGTGAATGGCCTGAAGGAAGGCGACGTGGAGAAGCAGTGGGTTGACCGCTCTGCCGCGCGCATCCTGAAGTTCAAGTTTGAAAAGGGTCTGTTCGAGAATCCCTATCGCGTGATGGACGAGGCGCTGGCTGTCGTCGCGAACCCCGAATGGATCGCGAACCGCACTGCAATCCACACCAACGAAGACCTGCGCGCTGCGCGTACTGCGGAAGAAGTCGAGCTGGCTGAAAAGCTGCAGGCGAAGTCCGCTGTGCTGGTGAAGAACGACAACGGCCTGCTGCCGCTGGCGAAGGGCACCAAGGTTTATATCGAAGCCTCTGCTGCTGATACGCTTGATCACTATAAGACCTACCTGAACAACTTCGGCACCGTCGTGGAAAACCTCGAAGATGCGGATGTTGCGATTGGCTACTTCAACTCTGTTGACGACGCGGCCGAACTGTTCGTGGAAGACGCGCAGGACGCTGGCAAGCCCATCATCCTGACCATGGTCAACAAGGTGACGGAATACGAACTCAAGAACGCGAACGCTGTGATGTACATTCCGTACAGCCAGAAGCCTGACCATGGCTCCGGCGAAGCGGGCTTCATCTACGGCACCGAACCTTGGATTTATGCTGACCTGATCTTCGGCGAACGTCAGCCTGAAGGCATCATCCAGAAGGAACAGGCTCGCGACAGCTGGAGCGACGCGGCTCAGTGGAAGGATCTTGCGGGCGATCAGGGCGCTTCCAACTACGTCCGTCTGCTGGTTCAGGCGCTGATGGAAGACGATCCGAACCACGCTTCCCCGAACAACTTCGGTGATCCGCTGGTGGTCTACAACTACTCCATGCGCTATGGCCAGAAGGGCGACTTCCAGTACTCCTGCCTGATTCTCCCGTCCGTGTACGAAGAGCAGGAAACCACCAACAGCCGCGGTCAGACCGTTAAGAGCGTTGTGGGTACTGTGTCCGCCAAGGCTGGCGAAGAATTCATGGTCTACTGCCTGCTGCGCAACAATGGCGCGGACGATCTGACCTACGTTCAGGTCAAGGACGGCGACGAAGTGGTGGCTGAAAAGCTCTACACGGTCTGCGGCGGTTCTTGGCGCGTGGTTGAAATCCCCGTGACCATCGCGACGCCCGGTGAACACACCATCACCGTCGGCACGCAGTCTGGTACCATCACCATTGCTGAGTAATCCATCCTCATTCCTCCTCTGGGGGCGGGCTTCGGCTCGCCTCCACTTTTTCGTTCAGTGAATAGGTTTGTGCTGGATATTCCAAATTCAAATGCTGAAAATTCCATTGCACAGGCAGAAAAATCGTTGTACAATACCATTGAAAGCTGAAACAGGCTTGCAACAGGTGTCAACCAAACCGACAAAGGAGTTGTGTGAACGTGAAGAAGAAGTTAGCTGCTTTCCTGGCCATGATGATGGCACTGGTGACGATGTCCTCCGCGGCGATGGCGGAAGAAGAGACGCCCACCATTACAGCGCACAAGGCGAACGCCATCACGATTGACGGCGACTTGAGCGATTGGGACTTGTCCTCTCCGGCGGTGCTGGAAGATGCGTCTCAGATTATCCGCGACCTCAGCTTCTGGCAGGGGCCGAATGACCTGTCCGCGAAGGTCTACGCCGCGTATGACGAAGAGAACCTGTATCTTGCCTTCGACGTGACCGAAGATACGCCCTACGGCGCTATCGAGATGCTTCCGCTGGACGGCGAAGACAACCTGAAGGTCTTCATCTCCACCGATCCCACGGATGACCCGAACCGCACGGAATACCACACCAACGACTTCCTGCTGTTCCTCATCTGCGACAACAACTACTTCGATACCGCGTTTGACCGCACGATGGTCGCCAAGGAATATCGTCAGCGCTTCATCAGCAAGGGTATCGACGGCGGCGAAGACGTGCTGACCGAAGGCTACGAGCGCGCGACGCAGGCAACCTCCACGGGCTTCATCTTTGAAGTCAAGATTGCGTGGGCGAATTTCGCGAACAACAAGATTGCGGTCTATCAGCCGCAGTCCGGCGACGTGGTGAAGTTCAACGTGGCGGTCACCGACATTTCCTATCCCTGCCCCGGCACGGAGTACATCCCGCAGATGGCTTGGACGGGTACGCTTGAAATCAACACCAATCCGAGCCTGTGGGGCAATCTGGTGTTCGAGTAAGCAGAACAAAAAGCCTCATCATGAGGTACGGACGGGGCGCACACTGCGTCCCGCCTTTTTTAACCCATAAACAGCCGCTTGCTTTCTATCGCCATAAGGAGGGGGATACTATCGTGCGAAAATGGCTCATCGGTCTGCTGATGGTTCTCGGGCTCTGCGCGGGCTTTGCTCAGGCGGAAACATACGTCGTTGCCGTAGACGGCACGGGGGACTTCCAGACGCTCACGGAAGCAGTTGCAGCGTCCTCCACGGGCGACACGATTCTTTTGCGCGCGGGCGTGTACGGCGAGCAGGAGACGTTCCCGATTGTCCTTGACCATGCAGTCACTATCGAGGGCGAGGACGGCGCTGTGCTGGATTCGCCGCGTTTCAAGACGATGGTCAGCGTGACGGCGGACGGCGTGACGCTGCGGAACATCCGCTTTCAGGTGCGCAAATGGGGCATCGTTGCGGATGTGAGCCGGGCGATGACGGTTGAGGACTGTGAATTTGTGCTGGGCGACGAGGAATGCCGCACGTCCTCTACGGCGATTTGGCTGCGCGGCATGAAGGAATGCGCAATTCGCCGCTGCACGTTCCGTCAGGTCGGCATCTGCATCGCGGGTGACCCGCTGAGCGACAAGAGCGCTGGCAAAACGGTGCTGACGGGCATGTGTGAAGCCGGGGAAGATCCCGAATACTTCTCGACGCACGAGATTGCGGACTGCACCATCAACGGCAGACCGTATTACTACTTCGTAGGACAGGACAACCTGACTGTTCCGACGGATGCGGGCGGTTTGATTGCCGTGGAATGCGATAATCTGACGGTGCGGGACATCGACGTCTCTGACAGCAGCATGGGGCTGGAAATCGCGCGGAGCAGAAATGTGACGCTGGAGAACGTATCGGCTGACCGCTGCGGCATTTTCGGCACATACCTCGTTTTCGTGCAGGACGCGGCGCTGCGCAATGTTCACGTTGAGCAGACGAACCACGGCATTGACATCCGCGGCAGTCAGAACGTCGTCGTCACGGACAGTCTTGCGTTGAACTGCGACCAAGGCGTGTTTTTTACCCACTGCACGGACTGCACTTTGCAGGATTCGCATGTGCAAGGCTGCGGCTTCGGCTATTTTGGCGCGGTCGGGAACGGAAACCGCATCGAGAACTGCACTTTTTCTGATAACGCCGACGGTATCTACCTGCAAAACGAGCCGAATGCGACAATTACTGCCTGCGACGTGCGGCAGTCGCGTGTGACGGGCCTGCGAATTCTCAAATCCAGCTGCGTCTGCACCGATACGACGGTGGCGGACGGCTGGACGGGCGTCATCTACTACGATTCGCACGATACGACCATCGAAAACTGCGATTTTTCGGACAACGCCAGCGCGAACATGTACCTTGGCAATGGGCGCGGCGTGACGATTCGGAACTGCCGCTTCTCCGGCGAAACGAAGGCGCATCTGGAGGTCGAAGGGACGCAGACGGACATGCTCGTGACGCAGTGTACCTTTACGGGCAGTCGGGCGGATATGCTCAAGGCAGCTTCCCACACGCTGCCGACTTTTACCGACTGCGCATGGAGCACACCGGGTGTTTTCTGGACAGGAAAGGAATGGAACGGCAGCACGGATGGAGATGCGCCGAATCGCAATTGCGACATCGTGCAGATTGGGCGGGAAGCGCCGCGCACGGATTCCGTTCCCTATGACACGCCCGAACAGGCGATAGACGGCGCAGTCAATTATCGCAAGGAAAACAGCGGGCGCTATCTGCTGCTCAGCCAGACGAACTGGACGTTCCGACTCTTCGACTCTCCGTCAGAATTTGACCGTGGCGGCTGCGTGAACTTCTATCAACCAGATTTCGATGCTTCGGACTGGGCGAATATCTTTGTGCCGAGCGTATGGCAGACGCAGGGCTACGACCATCCGATTTACACCAACACAACGCAGAAGTTCGCGCGCAATTTCGGCAACAAAATCGGCTATCCGGCGGATTTGCCGATGGCACCGACGACGTATAACCCCATCGGGCTGTATCGCCGAACGTTCACGCTGCCGGAGAGCTGGTCAGACGAACGCATTTTCTTGACGTTCGAGGGCGTAGACGCTGCGTTTTACCTCTGGGTGAACGGCACGCAGGTCGGCTATGCAGAGGATTCCTTCACGGCGGATACGTTCGACGTGACTGATTACATCCGTTATGGCGAAGAAAACACGCTGGCGGTCAAGGTCTACCGCTGGTGCGACGGCTCTTGGCTGGAGGATCAGGATTATTTCGATTTGAGCGGCATTTTCCGCGACGTGTACCTCTACGCAACGCCGCAGACGTTCGTGCGCGATTACAGCCTTGTGACTGATTTTGACGCGGATTTCGAGGACAGCACGTTCTCCGTGACGCTGATGCTGGAAAACCGCAGCGATGCAGACGGCGAAATTTGCGTCTCGGCGCAGCTTTACGATGCGGACGGGCAGCCGGTCGCATGGACGGCGGATGCAGCGCACGCGATACTTTCCGTAGGCGAAGCGCAGAGCGTCACCCTGAGCGGCGTTGTCAACACCCCGCGCAAGTGGAGCGCCGAAGACCCGTATCTCTACACGCTGGTGCTGGCGGAGAAGAGCGGCGAGGAAACGGTCTATGAAAGCTGTCAGGTAGGCTTCCGCAAAATGACCTACAAGACGAATGCAAGCGGCTGGTTTGAGGGCAGCACGGGCGACGCCGACCTCATCCGCATCAACGGGCAGCCGATTTCCCTGCGCGGCGTCAACCGCCACGAGACGCACCCCGAATACGGGTACGCCGTGACGCGCGAGGTCATGGAGACAGACATCCGCATCATGAAGGAGAACAACATCAACGCCGTGCGCACGTCGCATTACCCGAACAGCCCGTACTGGTATTATCTGTGCGATAAATACGGCATTTACGTTGTCGATGAGGCGAATCTCGAAGTCCATTCCAACATGATTTACGAGAACGCGCGCATCACAGAGTATATGTCGAACGCGATTATTGACCGCGAGTACAACATGGTGAATCGCGACCGCAATCATGCGAGCGTCATCATATGGTCGCTGGGCAACGAGTGCAAGAACCCGGAGATTCTGCGGACGATTCTGGTGCAGCCGTATGTCAATCAGATGGGCGAGACGCATATTCTCCACGCCTACGACCCGACGCGCCCGTGGCACTACGAGCAGGCGCGCGATAACTTTGCGACGGGCATCGACGTATATTCCGGCATGTACGAAACGGTCGAGCAGATGATTGCCTACGCCGAGGCGGGGCACGACACGCCCTACATCGAGTGCGAATATGAACACGCGATGGGCAACGCAATGGGCAACATGGACGAATATCAGGCGGCGTTTGACACCTACCGCAACTTGCAGGGCGGGTTCATCTGGGATTTCATCGACCAGTCGATTTACCAGACCGCCGAGGACGGAACGCGCTATTTCGGCTACGGCGGCGATTTCGGCGAACGCGTGCATGATGACAATTTCTGTGCGAACGGGCTTCTGCTGCCTGACCGCACGCTTCAGCCGGAAATGGCGGAAGTTCGCTATCAGTACAGTCAGCTGAAATTCGATGCGTTTGACGAAGACCACGCGACGGTGCGAATGAAGAACTACTTCTTATTCACTGATGTGGCGGAAAAGTACGAATTCAGGTGGAACATCACGGCAGATGGGGATGTTGCGGCGGAAGGTGTGCTTCCAGCGGACGTGGTGTGCGTGGCGAATGTTGATGCGCGAACGAATCAGCCGGGTGAGCGTGTAGTCACACTGAATCTGCCGACCATCGCGAAAGAGGCAGGCAAAGAGTACTTCCTGAATCTGACGGTTGCGCTGAAAGCGCAGGACGGCTTGCTGAACGCGGGGCATGTGGTGGCTTACGAACAGTTCGCCATGCGGAACGACAACGAGTTAATGTCGGATATGCCGGATGCTGCCATGACTGTGACGCAGGATGGCAATGTGCTGTCCATCAGCGGCGAGCAGTTCCACACGGCGCTGAATCTGGAAACGGCGCAACTGACGCGCTATGAAGCCTTGGGTGCGGACGGCACGTTCCATGCGCTGATTGTACCGGGGGAAGGACCGAAGGGGAGTTTCTACCGTGCCGCGACGGATAATGACCGCGCGTTTGGCTCCGGATTGGGGCACATGAATGCGGCATGGAAAGAGCCGGGAACGTATGTCGTCACGAACAGGGCGCTGTATACGGGCGAAAACTCGGTTCGCGTGACATTCGACGGCTGCTATCCGGCGCTGGAAAACATGCTGGTTTCGCTGGAATACCGTTTCTATGGCGACGGCAGCATTCGCGTGCAGATGCACCTGTCCGCCCCGGAGCATCAGCAGCTGATTTACATCCCCGTCGTCGGGATGCAGATGACGCTTCCCAAGGCGTATGAGCGGATGACGTATTTCGGCTGCGGGCCAGAAGAAAACTACACCGACCGGCACAGCGGTACGAAAGTCGGATGCTATGAAACGACTGTAACGGATAATTTCTTCCCGTACATGGAACCATCAGAAACGGGCAATCGGACGGGCGTGCGCTGGATTGCGCTGACGGACGAGACGGGCGAAGGTCTGCTGGCTGCGGCGGATAGTGCGCCGATGGAAGCGGGTGCGCTGCACTACAAACCAGAAGCGCT
>OGMF01000801.1_pt1 | contig 34108 bp, 33 predicted proteins | sample 1572921 | NCBI WGS metagenome assembly OGMF01 (sample SAMEA2581919, study PRJEB24529) | metagenome | biome: Human gut stool | place: China | collected 2011 | reverse complement strand
AAATTTTTGATTTTCCGGAATTACCGCGGTTTGATAATACTCAATAGGGTTTAAAGCTATTGACAAACGCGGTGCGGCAAGGTATAATAGGAAAGAATGTAACTCATAAAAAGGATGATGAATAAATGCATTGGTCGGAAGAAATCGCAAATAAGATTATACAGCGCAACCCCGATAAGGAAGAATATGTCTGCGCGGCGGGAATAAGTCCGTCGGGCTCGATTCACATCGGCAATTTCCGCGATGTGGCAACGAGCTGCTTCGTTGTGCGCGCACTGCGCAAAATGGGCAAAAAGGCAAAGCTGCTCTTTTCGTGGGATGAATTTGACAGACTGAGAAAAATTCCTGTGAACGTTGCAAAGGTTGACGGGGATATGGAAAAATATATTGGAATGCCGTACGTCGACGTGAAAAATCCGTTCAGCGACAACCCCGGTGCAAAAACATATGCCGAGTATTTCGAGCAGGAGTTTGAAAGCGCCGTTGTGAAATTCGGAATGGATATGGACTACCGTCACCAGGCGGAAATGTACAGAAGCGGAAAATATGTTGACTATATCCTGCTTGCCCTCAAAAAGCGCGGCGAGATTTTCGATATTCTTGACAGCCACCGCACGCAGACGGCGCAGGAGGGCGAGCGCGAGGCATACTACCCCGTGAGCATTTACTGCCCCGAATGCGGGCGCGATACCACAACAATCGATTCGCTTTCCGACGACTGCACGGTTGCGCAGTATCACTGCAAATGCGGTCACAGCGGCACATTTGACTTCACGCGCGACTTTAACTGCAAGCTTGCATGGAAGGTTGACTGGCCGATGCGCTGGATGTACGAGGGTGTTGACTTTGAGCCGGGCGGAAAAGATCACGCGGCGAAAAACGGCAGCTATGACACCAGCAAGGATGTTTCGAAAAAGATTTTCGGCTATGACGCACCCGTGTTTCAGGGCTATGAGTTTATAGGCATCAAGGGAACAACGGGAAAAATGTCGGGCTCTTCCGGGCTGAATCTCACACCGGAAACACTTCTTAAGCTTTATCAGCCCGAAATTATTCTTTGGCTTTATTCCAAAACCGAGCCGCTTAAGGCATTCGATTTCTGCTTTGATGACGGAATCCTCCGCCAGTATTTTGAGTTCGACAAAATGTATAACGAATATATCTCCGGCAACGCGGACGAGCATACGTCGGCAATTATGTATAACACAGCCGTCGGTGACAGAAAGCTGAAAACCGTTCCGATGGGGCTTTTGGTTCAGCTCGGCTCGGTTGTTAATTTCAATGTGCCCATGCTTGAAATTGTGTTTGAAAAAATCGGCACTCCTTATAAATATGAAGATTTTGCCGACAGACTTGAGCGCGCGCGCTTCTGGCTTGAGCAGTGCGCCCCCGAAAACGTGAACAGACTGCGCACACTCCGCGCGTGGGAGCTTTACAACGGATTTTCCGAGGAAGAAAAGGAATAAATCCGGCTTCTGTGTAAGTATCTTCACACTGACGGATATACGCTTGACGAGCTGAACAGTGAGCTTTATGCAATTCCGAAGCGCGTTCACAGCGATATAACGGATGAAAAGCAGCTGAAAAAGCTTCAGGGCGCGTTTTTCAAAAATGTTTATAAATTGCTTATCGATAAGGAAAAAGGACCGCGCCTTTATTTGTTCCTTTTCGCGGTTGATAAGGAAAGCTACCTTAAATTGCTCGACTTTTCAACGCCGATGACCGAGGAGGAGAAGAATCCGCCCAAGGAGGAAGCTCCCGAGGAGGAGAAAAAGGAAGAACGCGTTTACGGCGAACCCGACGAGGTTAAGCCGATTAAGGAAGAAATCGATATAGATATGTTCTCAAAAATCGATTTGCGCGTGTGCAAAATTCTTAAAGCAAGCGAGATAAGAAAATCGCACAACTGCTTAAAGCTCACCCTTTCGGACGGGCTTGACGAGCGCGTTATCGTTTCGAGCATTAAGCACGATTACACAATTGACGAGCTTGTCGGGAAAAAAATTATCGTTGTTGCAAACCTTAAGCCGGCGCGCTTCACGGGCGTTACAAGCAACGGAATGCTGCTTGCCGGAACGAACAATGCCTGCGGCTGCAAGGTCGTTTTCGTTGACGATTCCATACCGGAGGGGACTCCCATTTGCTGACAGCTAAAAAATTGCAAAAAAGTATTGAAATTTGTATTTTTTATGCTACAATGAAAATATAATTTATGAAAGAGGTGTTAAACATGGCTTATATCATCAATGATGATTGCATCAGCTGCGGCGCTTGCGCGGGCGAATGTCCCGTTGGCTGCATTTCCGAGGGTGACGGCAAATACGTGATTGACGCGGATCAGTGCATCGAATGCGGAGCCTGCGCCGGAACATGCCCCGTTGGCGCTCCCAATCCTGCAGAATAATCGGAATCATAACCACCCGTAAAACGGGTGGTTATGATTTATGTGGAGTGAAAAATCAGTTGGTTTACGAATATGAAAAGGTCGAGGATCTCGGCTTAAAGGGATATAAGGTTATTCAGAATAAGGACGGGTTCTGCTTCGGGAGCGACGCGGTGCTGCTGGCGCGCTTTGCCGCGCCGAAAAAAGGCGCGCGCGTGCTCGATATGTGCACCGGCACGGGAATTATCCCGGTGCTGCTTTGGGGCTTGAACGATTTGGAGGCTGAGGAAGCAATCGAAATTGTTCCCGAGGTTGCGGACATGGCAAAAAGAACAATGCTTTTGAACGGACTTGAGGATAAAATCCGCGTCACCTGCGGCGATTTGAAAAGCTGCGCCGAAATATACGGGCGGCATGCGTTCGACGCCGTTACGTGCAATCCGCCTTATATGAATTTCGGCGGCGGACTTGTGAATCCGAAGGATAAGCTTGCGGTTGCGCGCCATGAAATCGCCTGCACGCTTGACGATGTTGTTAAAATGAGCAGGGCGGTTTTAAAGCCGTGCGGCAAGCTTTTTATGGTTCACCGCGCCGACAGAATGTGCGATGTTGTTTCAACCTTCCGCAAATACGGGATTGAGCCGAAACGGCTGCAGATTGTTTATCCGTCAGCCGAAAAAGCGGCGTCACTCATTCTGATTGAGGGCGCGGAGGGCGGAAAACCGTTTCTCAAGCTTGAAAAACCGCTGTTTATGTACGACAGTGACGGCAATTACATTCAGTCCCTGAAATGAGGTAAAACATGAACGGAAAGCTATATCTTTGTGCAACACCGATAGGAAATCTCGGTGATATTACATACCGCTGCGTTGAGGTTCTGAAAAGCGTTGACCTTATCGCCGCGGAGGACACGCGCCGAACGCTTCAGCTCCTGAATCATCTGGAAATCGAAAAGCCGCTGACGAGCTATTTCGAGCATAACAGGCGCGAAAAGGGCGAATATCTGATAAACGAAATGAAAAACGGAAAAAATATTGCGCTTGTGAGCGATGCCGGAACACCGGCAATCAGCGACCCCGGGGAGGATCTTGTGCGGCTTTGCGCCGAGCACGGGGTGGATGTTGTGCCTGTTCCCGGAGCGGTTGCAGGGATAAATGCGCTTATATCAAGCGGACTTTCAACCGGCAGATTTGCGTTTGAGGGCTTTCTGACGGTCAATAAGCACGGCAGAGCGGAAATGCTTGAAAAGCTGAAAAACGAGGAACGCACCATGATTTTCTACGAAGCGCCGCATAAGCTTAATGCAACGCTGCGCGACATGGGAAAGTATTTCGGCAACAGGAAAATTGCGCTCTGCCGCGAGCTGACGAAGCTTCATGAGGAAATTCGCCGCACAACGCTGGAGGAAGCCGCCGCATATTATGCGGAAAATCCGCCGCGCGGTGAATTCGTTCTGGTTGTCGAGGGGAAAAATCCCGATGAGATAAAGGAAGAAAATGAGCGCAAATGGGCGGAAATGTCCGTTGCGGAGCATATTGCGGCATATCTTTCCCAAGGCATGACCGAAAAGGACGCAATCAAGGCTGCGGCGAAGGACCGCGGCGTTTCAAAGCGTGATATATATAATGAATATAAAAGGTGAGGAAGTGTGTTGTTACGGAAACAGTACAGAATTACAAATGCCCGTGCTGCGGCTCGCCGCTGAGCTTTGATGGAAAAACGCAGAACATGCACTGCAAATCCTGCGGAAACGATTTTTCCGCCGAAACAATGCAGCAGCTTGAGGGAGAAAACAAAAAATCGCACTATGACTGGGATAATTACGAGCCGCGCTCGTTTTCCGAAGCCGAGCAGGGAGGCTTTGCAAGCTATACATGCCCGTCGTGCGGCGCGGAAATAACGGGTGACGATTCAATGAGCGCAACCGTTTGCCCCTATTGCGGAAATTCAACCATAGTTCAGGGAAAGTTTGAGGGCGCAGCGCGCCCCGATTATATCGTTCCGTTCAAAACGGACAAAAAAAGCGCAATGGAGGCGTTCGAAAACGCCTGCAAGAAAGCGCCGTTTCTGCCCAATGCGTTCAAAAACAGGAAGAAAATCGAAGAAATGTCGGGCGTTTATGTTCCGTTCTGGATGTTCGACTGCGACTGTGAAGCCGACATAAGCTATAACGCGCAGCAGGTCAGCCATTGGAGCGATTCGCGCTATGATTATACAAAAATCGACCATTTCCGCCTTATCCGCAGCGGAAGCATCGGATTTGAAAATATCCCGGCGGACGCTTCGAAAAAAACGGATGATACATATACCGAAGCGGTTGAACCTTTCGATTGCAGCGAGGCTGTTGACTTTGCCCCGGGCTATATTTCGGGATTTCTTGCAGAAAAGTACGATATTTCGGCGGAGGAGCGCAAGCAGCGCGCAAACGAACGCGTTAAGCGCTCAACGGAAGAAATGTTCCGCTCCACAACGGGCGGATATTCCGCCGTTGAAACTGCAAGCTCCTATATCGGCTTTTCCGGCGGCAAGATTCGCTATGCGCTTCTCCCGATATGGATGCTGAATATTAAATACGGCGACAAATCCTATCGCTATGCAATCAACGGACAGACGGGCAAGGTTGCCGGGGATTACCCCGTTGACAAGCGCAAAAAAAGAATGTTTTTTCTTAAAACCCTCGGAATTGCATATGCTGCGGCGGCGGTCATTGTGCTGCTTTTACTTAAATAAGGGGGCGGAGAAATGAAAAAATTACTTTTGACAATAACACTTATTTTTGCGCTTTGCATTCCCGCGTGTGCATTTGACAACGACCCGATTTGCGACAATGCCGCACTTCTATCCGCGGCGGATGCGGAGGAGCTTTCGCAGTATATTTCCGAGCTTCGCGATGCGTATGATATTGATATCGCCGTTTACACGGAGGAAAAAATGAGCGGCGAAAGCGCCGAACAGACCGCCGATGATATTTACGACAGCAAGGGCTACGGCAGCGGAGCTGGCGCGGACGGAATACTTCTGTATATTTCCGCCGACCCGAGAAATTACTGCATTACAACATGCGGCTCTGCACTCGATATTTTCTATGACGCAAATCTTGAATATATTGAGGATAACGTGCTTGCATATTTAAAGGAAAACGATTATTCGTCGGCTGTCAGCGTTTATGCCGAGTGCGTGCAGGAAATTCTTGACGACCCGACCGGCGAAAATTCCGCAGACGACGCAGCCGCCGAGGACGGCACACCTGCGGAGGAAGACACAACGGCGCATAATATGATTGTCCTTCTTTGCGGACTGATTATTCCGCTTATCATTGCATTTGCGGCAACGCGGATAAAGCTTTCCAAAATGCACACCGCAGTAAAGGACGACTATGCCGCAAATTATGTTAAAAAGGGAAGCATGGATATAAAGCGGTCAAAGGATATTTTCCTTTACAGCACCGTTACGAAAAGAGAAAAGCCGAAGCCGACCGAAACCACTGCGCACCAATCATCATCGGGCAAAACGCACGGCGGCAGAGACGGAAGCTATTAATGTATTATAAGGAAAGGATTGATATAAATGGGTTTGATTAAGGCGGCGGCAGGCGCAGTCGGCGGCGTTCTTGCCGACCAGTGGCGCGAATTTTTTTACTGCGACAGTATGGAAGCTGACACAATCATTATTAAAGGCGAGAAAAAGACGGGCGGCAGAAGCTCAAACAAAAAGGGCGAGGATAATATAATCTCGAACGGCTCCGTTATAGCAGTGAACGAGGGGCAGGGCATGATTATTGTTGAATCGGGCAAAATCGTTGAATTTTGCGATGAAGCGGGCGAGTTCGTTTACGATTCTTCAACCGAGCCGAGCATTTTCTGCGGAAACCTCGGCGAGGGAATTAAAAAAACCTTTGCGCAAATCGGCAAGCGCTTTACCTTCGGCGGCGATACGGGCAAGGATCAGCGCGTTTACTACTTCAATCTTAAGGAGCTGACGGGCAACAAGTTCGGCACGCCGAATCCCGTTCCTTTCCGCGTTGTTGTGGATGAAACGCTCGGTTATAAGCTTTCGGTTGATTTAAGGTGCAACGGAGTTTATTCCTATAAGCTTGTTGACCCGATTTTGTTTTACACGAATGTTTGCGGCAATGTGGCATATGCCTACAACCGCTCGGAAATTGACGAAATGCTCCGCGGCGAGCTTTTGAACGCGCTTTCCCCTGCGCTTGCGAAAATTTCCGCAATGAAAATATCGTATTCCGAAATTCCGGCGCACACAAGGGAGGTTTCGGCGGCTCTTAAAGAGGAGCTTGCCGCACAGTGGCGCGAAGCGCGCGGAATTGAAATTGTTTCGATGAATTTTAATTCCGTTTCTATTCCCGACGACCAGCGCAAAAAGCTCACAGAGTGGGAAGAAACGGCGATGACAACAGATGTAAACACCGCTGCGGCGCGCATGGCGGGCGCGCAGAGCGAGGCGATGAAAACTGCAGCCGCAAACCAGGGCGGCATGGGCGCAATGGGCGGATTTTTCGGCATGAACATGGCGCAGCAGGCAGGCGGCGCAAATGCGGCAAATCTGTTCGCCATGGGCGCGCAGCAGCAGGCGGCTCAGCCGCAGCCGGCTCCGGCACAGGCGGAAGCTCAGCAAAGCGGCTGGGTATGTTCATGCGGCGCAAGCAACACGGGAAAGTTCTGCTCCGAGTGCGGCGCTCCGAAGCCGTCAGCGGAATGGACGTGCTCCTGCGGCGCAGTGAATAAAGGCAAATTCTGCTCGGAATGCGGAAAGCCGAGGCAGTAAGCTGAAAAAATAAGGGGCTGTGTAAAGGTAAATTGACCTTTATGCAGTCCTTGTTTTTGTAAGAATAAGGAATTTGGACATCCGTTTTAATTAATTTTTACACACGCCGATTTATTTTTCATTTTTTTTGATTTTTCTTGATTTTTTTACCTTTTCGTATTGACTCTATTTTCAATTTGAGCTATAATTTAGCCGTAAAAAATATGACAAAGGAGTGCATGACAAAATGGGTAAAAATTTTACACGGTCATTGATTATGCTTCTGTGCATATCCATGATCACGGCGTTGTGCGGAATTTCCGCATTTGCCGAAGATACCGCTGTTGCGGAAGTTGGCGAGAAACAGTACACAAGCCTGTCGGACGCATTTTCAGCAGCTTATTATGGAAATTGTACGATTAAGCTTTTGAAAAATGCAGAAATGAGCAGTACGGCTACATTTGATCTGTATGACGGAAATCTTATTTTGGATTTAAACGGTTATGATATTAACTTTACCGGAAACGCCACAACAGCTGCCATTCAATTGGGCGGTTCAAATCGCTATTTTAAGATTACCGGTAAAGGAACAATCACAGCGGACGGCAGGGCTTTGGAAATTAACAGCCCTTCTTCCATTATGCTTACTCCGGGACTGATAATTGACAAAGGTGTAACTGTTATTTCAAAAAATGAAGTAGCTATATTCCTGTGGTCATTATGTTCTGATGTCTCTGTTTACGGAACTGTAAAAAGTCTGGCGGAAGATGCCGGCGCAATTATGGGCAACGGACAATTCACACGTGACGAAAACAAGATTTCTATATATGACGGAGCTTGGGTAGAGGCAAAAAGTCATGCCATATATTGTCCGCAGACCGGCAGCCTTAACATAACAGGCGGCACAATTAAGAGTACAGGTACCACAGCAATTGAAATGCGCCGCGGAACTCTTAATGTTTCGGGCAATCCGACAATAACAACTGAGGCAACGAGTTATAGTGTAAAGGAAAATAAGAGCGGCGCTACAACTGTCGGCGCAGCGGTTGCGATAGCTCCGTACGATACAAGTACAATGAACATAAGTATTTCCGGCGGCACATTTACTGGAAAGGAAGCTCTGTCCTATGCTAACCCGAACAAAGTTGCAAATCCCGATGTTACAATCAATGTAACGGGCGGAACGTTCAGCACAGCTATTACGGATGCGCTCACAAATGCAGAAGTAAAATCAAACATTGATAAGCTTGCGGTTGTTAAAGACAGCAACGGATATACATATAGTGTGAGCGATGCCGCTGTTGCATCGGTAGGCAAAACGACATATCCGTCGCTTGAAGCTGCATTTGCAAAGGCTGCAACAGATGACACAATAACGCTTCTTGCTGATGCGAAGGTTTATTCACGAATTAACATTAATAATGGCAAAAAGCTTACGCTTGACCTTAACGGAAAGAATGTTACTTCTTCCGATGACATAACGCCTTTCTGTGTAGAGGGCGGCGAGCTTAAAGTAACAGGAAACGGAACAGTGACATCAAAGCTTATAACTTTCAGATCCCATGCAAACACAAATCCGACAACAATGAACGAAAGTCCGCTCGAATCCATTCTTACGATTGACAGCGGCGTAACCGTTGTTTCAACAGGGCAGTGCGCGGTTTTCTATAAGGGCAGCGGTTCTGTGGTTAATGTTTACGGAACTTTGGAAGCAAACGGTCCTTACGCTACAATCTCAGGCAATGGCTCTTTGGACAATACGACTAATAACGGCGGAACGGTTCTTAATATCTACCTCGGGGCTGTTATTAAGTCGCTGGGTAAGAGCACCACAGAAGCAAGAGATAACTGTGCAATTTATCATCCGCAGAGCGGTACAATAAACGTTGAAGGCGGAGAGCTCTCCAGTCAATACGGAAGCGGCATTGAAATGCGCGATGGTTCGCTCAACATTTCCGGCGGTACAATAACATCTTATGCCGGAGAATTTACATGTACACCAAACGGCAACGGTGCAACAACCAAGGGTGCGGCAGTTGCAATTGCTATGCATCCGAACGGAAACAGGGCTGCAAAGGTAAATATCACCGGCGGTAAACTTACAGCTCCGAAAGCACTTGCATATTCCAATCCGAACAATGCTAAAAATCCCAATGTTACAATAAATGTAACGGGCGGAACGTTCAGCACAGATATTACGGACGCGCTCACAAATGCAGAAGTAAAATCGAACATTAAAGAATATGCGGTTGCTGCAAATGCAGACGGAACATACGGCGTTAAGGCAAGAGACGAAAAATTCGAAAAGGTTGCGGCTGTTCAGAGAAACACCAACAATACGCTTACATTCCTTGCAGGTATCAACTACCTTGACTACGAAAAGGCAGGCTTCAGAGTTACTGTCGGCAATAATACAAAGGAAGTCAGCACAGGCACGGTTTACACAAAGCTGGACAATCAAGTTGAAGGTACAACAAGTGTGAGCGTAGATGATTTCAAGACAAACTACTTCTTTGCCGCTGATTTTGAAGTACTTGATACAAGCATAACAGAATTTACAATCACACCGTTTGCAAAGCTGCTTAACGGTGAAGAAGTAACAGGAAAGTCGACAACGGTTAAGGTTGGAGGTGCAGAGTAATGAAAGCATACAACAAACCCGAAATAGAAGAAACGGAACTCCTTTGTGCGGACGTTATTGCAACAAGCACGGTAAACGTATCCGAGCAGGCATATAAAATTGAAGACGGCGAAACACTCACATTCGCAACTTCAAATGAGATTAAGATTAATCCGTTCAACTGATTTTAAAGTTAAAAAGGCTGCGGCGCTTGAGCGCGGCAGCCTTTTTGAACCCCATGAGGTTCGAGTTTATATATGCTTTGGAGGTATTCTATGCGCGTGTTTTTTATAAGGCTTGCGGAAACGACGGTTCCGGGGGTTTTTTTCTCCGCCGTAATCTCGGCGTTGTTTTCGTGCGGCCTGTTTGACTATACGGTGCTTGTCTGCACGATAATTCTCGGGATTGCATTTGCACTTTTTGCCGCGTTTAACGTTCGGAATCTTTGCGACTGCTATTTTGATATGCGCAGCAAGGCGCTTTACTATGCGGTGAATCTCCCGTCCTATGCGGCTTTTGCACTGATTACGCTTGTCATGCAGAGAGCGCTTTCGGCAAGGACGTTCACATGGGTTTTCGGGATTTTCAAGGTGATTTCCGTTGCAACGGCTTATCAGATATCGAATTTCCGTTCCGCGCTTATAATGCACGGAGTTATGTTTTTGGTAATCGGAATCATTCCGTTCGCCGTTATGCTCCCCGAAATAGAACAAACGGGTGCGGAAATGCTGCCGCTTGTTATTCCAGGCAGCAATCCGGACAGCGAAGCTGCGGACGGTGAACAAGCCGACGCTGTGCAGCAGAAAGCCGAAAATGACCGGAAGTCCGAAACGGAAGCGAAAGAGGAGGAAAGATAATGAAAAAGATAATTGCGGCACTGCTTGCCGCTCTGCTTGCGGCAACGCCGATAAGCGCCGCAGCTCTGAAGGTTGATAACAATGCCGAAATTCCAAAGCTTGTGCTGGACGGAACATGGGAAAATCCGTTTTTGGATGTGGCTGTCGGGGACTGGTTTTATGACGGCGTAATGTTTGTGTACGAAAAAGGAATGATGAACGGGGTCGGGGACGGCGCGTTTGCTCCGTCCGCAACGCTCACGCGCGCAATGATGATAACCGTGCTTTACAGAAACGCAGGCTCGCCGCAGGCAAGCGGCGCACCGTTTTCGGATGTCGGCGCGGAAAGCTGGTATGCAGGCGCGGCTGCATGGGGCAGCGCAAGCAAGGTTGTTTCGGGAACTGACGACGGGCGCTTTCTCCCGGAGGCGCAAATCACGCGCGAGCAGCTCGCCGTTATGCTTTACAACTATGCAAAGCTGACAGGCAAGCAGATGAAAACGGGAGGCGCGGCGTTTGAAGATTCCGCCGAAATTTCTCCGTGGGCTGCGGAGGCAATGGATGCGATGACAGCTTCGGGCATACTCGGCGGCGATGCGGAGGGCAGGCTTCGCCCGAAAAGCAGCGCAACGCGCGCCGAAACGGCAGTTATTCTGAAACGCTTTTTTGAGTAATTTGAGTATATGGCAAAAATGGGGATGTTAAAAAAGTCAATTGGCCTTTTTAACGTCCTCATTTTTTGAAAAATATTTTGCCCTATCGTAAAAAATGTCAAATTAACAGTTGTTTTTTTTCTGAATATAATATATAATACAATAGTTAAGGAAGTGGTTGTTATATTCAAAAGAACAATTTACGATATAAATTCAATTCTTGACCGTGACCCGGCGGCGCGCAACGCGCTTGAGGTCTTTTTGCTCTATCCCGGGTTTCACGCGGTTCTGATGCACCGCTTTGCGCACATGCTTTATGTGCACGGGCTTCGGTTTTTGCCGAGGTTCATTTCCCAGCTTTCGCGTTTTTTCACAAAGATTGAAATTCACCCCGGCGCTGAAATCGGCAGGGGGCTTTTGATTGACCATGGCTGCGGAGTTGTTATCGGCGAAACAACGGTTGTCGGCGATGACTGCACGATATATCAGGGCGCAACGCTCGGCGGCACGGGAAAGGAAACGGGCAAGCGGCATCCGACGCTCGGCAACAATGTTATGGTCGGCGCGGGGGCAAAGGTGCTCGGCCCGATTAAAATCGGCGATAATTCGAAAATTGCGGCAAATGCCGTTGTTCTGCACAATGTTATGCCGGACAGCACCTGCGTGGGCGTTCCGGCAAGGGTTGTGCGGCGCAGCGGGAAGCGCATTTGCGACCTTGATCAGGTGCATATGCCCGACCCCGTAAGTCAGGAGCTTTGCCGCATGAGCGCGAAAATAGATAAGCTCACGCTTGAGCTTCAGAGAATCAGAGAAGAAAAAACAGCTCCGAATGAAAGGAATGACTGCTGATGAAACTTTATAATACCATGACAAGGCAAAAGGAAGAATTTAAGCCGATAACACCGGGCGAGGTGAAAATGTATTCCTGCGGCCCGACGGTTTATAACTACTTCCACTTGGGAAATGCGCGCCCGTTTATCGTGTTCGACTGCCTGCGCTGCTTCCTTGAATATATGGGCTACAAGGTGAAATTTGTTCAGAATTTTACCGATGTTGACGACAAGCTCATCAATAAAGCGCGTGAGGAGCATTGCACTGTCGGCGAAATTGCCGATAAATATATTAAGGAATACTTTGTTGACGCAAAGGGGCTCGGAATAAAAGAAGCTTCGGTTCATCCGCGCGCAACGGAGAATATTGACGCGATTATCGAAACCGTTAAAACGCTTATCGGCAAGGGACACGCATACGAGGTTGACGGAGACGTTTATTTCTCCGTGGAAAGCTTCCCGGAGTACGGAAAGCTGAGCCATCAGCCACTGGAGGATTTGGAATCCGGAGTGCGCAAGGAGCTTGACGACAAAAAGCGCCACCCCATGGATTTTGCCCTTTGGAAAAAACGCAAAACAGAGGATGAAATCGGTTGGGAAAGCCCGTGGGGCATCGGTAGACCGGGCTGGCACATCGAGTGCACGGCGATGGTAAACCGCTATCTCGGTAAAACAATCGACATTCACAGCGGCGGCTTTGACCTTATTTTTCCGCACCATGAAAACGAAATCGCGCAGAGTGTTTGCGCGAATGACGCACCGTTTGCTCATTACTGGCTGCACAACGGCTTTATAAATGTGAATAACGAAAAAATGTCGAAATCGCTCGGGAATTTCTTCACCGTGCGCGACATTGCCGCAAAATACGATTATGAGGTTATCCGCTTTTTCATGCTCTCGGCGCATTACAGAAGCCCGATTAACTTCTGCGACGAGCTTATGGACGCGGCAAAGAGCGGACTTGAAAGAATATATAACTGCCTGGATAACATTGATTTTGCAGTTGAAAAGGCAGCGGAGGGCGATGCCTCGGACGATTTCAAGGCTGCAGTGAAGGCTCTGCACGACAAGTTCATTGCTGCAATGGAGGACGATCTTAACACGGCGGACGCCATCTCGGCAATATTCGAGCTTGTGAAATTCGCAAACACGCACATGGACGCAAACCGCGAGGAGCTGGAATATGTCAAAAAAGAAATTTTGGAGCTTGGCGGTGTGCTCGGACTTTTAAAGCGGCAGCGCGGAAAATCGCTTGATGAGGAAATCGAGGCGCTTATCGCACAGCGCACCCGTGCAAGAAAGGAAAAGAACTGGGCGCTTGCCGACAAAATCCGCGATGAGCTCAAGGAAAGAAAAATTATTCTTGAGGACACGCCGGACGGCGTTAAGTGGAAAATTGAACAGTAAGAGGTAGATATATGTTATTTTCGGATAAAAAGCTTGATCCGCACGCATATAATCCGCTTGCGCTCGCCTATATCGGCGACACGGTGTACGATTTGTTTATCAGAACAAAGGTGCTTGAGCAGGGAAACCGCCATGTCACGCAGATGCATAAAACGGCGGTTTCCTTTGTGAACGCGCATTCGCAGTGCGTGAGCATCCGCGCAATTGAGGATATTTTAACGGAGGAGGAGCTGCACGTTCTGAAATGGGGGCGCAACGCCAAAAGCAACACCGTGCCGAAAAATGCCGATGTTGCGGACTACAGAATGGCAACGGGGTTTGAAACGCTGCTCGGATTTCTTTATCTTTCGGACAGGACGGACAGGCTTGAAACGATTATGAATGCGGCATATACGGAGATTATCAAATAATTTAGGAGTGATACGATGGATAACACAACGGCAATTCATGCTTACAAGGCAAGAAAACACGCGCTGACGGGGATTTACAACGCTCAGTCGGGTCATCCGGGCGGAAGCCTTTCAATCGCCGATATTCTGGCGGTTCTGTATTTCGAGGAAATGAATATCGACCCCGAAAATCCGAAAATGGCTGACCGCGACAGATTCGTTCTGTCAAAGGGGCATTGCGCGCCCGCGCTGTACGGAATACTTGCCGAGCGAGGATATTTCCCTGCCGAAAAATGCGCGGAGCTGAGAAAGACCGACAGCAACATGCAGGGGCATCCCGACATGAAGAGTATTCCCGGGGTGGATATGTCCACAGGTTCGCTCGGTCAGGGCATTTCGGCGGCTGCCGGAATGGCGCTTTCAGCAAAGCTGGATAATAAGAATTTCCGCGTGTATGCAGCTCTCGGCGACGGAGAAATAGAGGAGGGGCAAGTTTGGGAGGCGGCAATGTTCGCCGCGCACTACAAGCTGGACAACCTGACCGCTTTTCTCGATTACAACGGCTTGCAGATTGACGGCAAAACCTCTGAGGTTATGAACTCCGATCCGCTTGATGAAAAATTCCGCGCTTTTAACTGGCATGTTATTAATATTGACGCGCACGATTACGACGCAATCCGCGCTGCGCTTAAGGAAGCAAGGGAAACCAAGGGCAAGCCCACAATGATTATTGCGAAAAGCATTAAGGGCAAGGGCGTTTCATATATGGAAAATCAGGCAAAATGGCACGGCAGCGCACCGAATACGGAGCAGTACGAGCAGGCAATCCGCGAGCTTGACGAAGCGATTGCGGCGCTTGAGCATTAAGCGGAAGGGAGAACGGAAAAATGGCAATAGGTGATAAAAAAGCAACGCGCGAAAGCTACGGAACGGCGCTTGCGCAGCTCGGCGATAAATACGACATTGTGGTTATGGACGCCGATTTGTCCAAATCCACAAAAACAGAAATGTTTAAAAAGAAATTCCCCGAAAGATTCATCAACACAGGAATTGCAGAGGGGAACATGATGGCTGTTGCGGCAGGAATCGCATCGACCGGGAAAACCGTTTTCGCAAGCTCGTTTGCAATGTTTGCGGCAGGCAGAGCCTTTGAACAGATCAGAAATTCAATCTGCTATCCGCATCTTAACGTGAAAATCGGCGCAACTCATGCAGGCATTTCAGTCGGTGAGGACGGCGCAACGCATCAGTGCCTTGAGGACATTGGCATAATGCGCACGCTTCCGGGAATGGTTATCATCAATCCTGCCGACCATGTTGAGGCAATGGCAGCCGTTGAAGCGGCAATCAAGCACGACGGCCCGGTATATCTGCGCTTCGGCAGACTTGCGGTGCCGCAGATTTTCGATGAAAATACATACCGCTTTGAGCTCGGAAAGGGCGTTTGGCTGGCGGACGGAACTGACGCAACAATCGTTGCAACGGGGCTTATGATTCCCTATGCGCTCGAAGCGCGCGAGCTTCTCAAAAACGACGGGATAAACGCCGCCGTTGTGAATATTCACACAATCAAGCCGATTGACCGCGAAATCATTGCGGAAGCAGCAAGAAAAACCGGCGCAATCGTGACGGCGGAGGAGCATAATATCATGGGCGGTCTCGGCAGCGCCGTTGCAGAGGTTCTGTGCGAAATATGCCCCGTGCCGATGCGGCGCATAGGCACACAGGACGTTTTCGGAAGAAGCGGCAAGCCGGCGGAGCTTCTGAAGCTTTATCATATGACGGCTGAAGATATTGCCGAAAGCGTTAAAAAAGTTATTGAAATGAAGCAGGGATAATCCTAATGAATGAGCTTTTGAATCAGTTAAACGATATGCAGCGCGCCGCAGCCGAAAAGGTTGACGGCCCGCTGCTTGTGCTTGCCGGGGCAGGCAGCGGAAAAACGCGCGTTCTGACCTACAGAATCGCGCACATGATTTACGAAAAAAATATCGCCCCGTGGAACATACTGGCAATCACATTTACGAATAAGGCGGCTGCCGAAATGGCGCGCCGCGTTGAAGCGCTCGTCGGAGGTGCGGCAAGGGATATGTGGGTGCGCACCTTTCACTCAACGTGCGTTCGCATTCTCCGCCGCGATATCGATAAAATCGGTTATGACCGCAATTTTAACATTATCGATTCGGACGATCAGAAATCACTTGTGAAGGAGTGCTTAAAAGAACTGCGTTTCGGTGACAAGGAGTTTCAGCCGCGTTCGGTTTTAAACGAGATTTCTTCCGCAAAGGACAAGCTGATGACAGCTGCCGATTATGCGGCGGAATACGGCGATGACTACAGAAAAAAGCAAATATCGCGCGTTTATGCGCTTTATCAGAGCAAGCTCCGGAATGCAAACGACCTTGATTTTGACGATTTAATTATGCTGACGGTCCAGCTTTTCCGTGAACAGCCGGAGGTTCTTGGTTTTTACAGGAACAAATTCAGATATATTCTCGTTGACGAGTATCAGGACACAAACATGGCGCAGAATGAGCTTATAATGCTGCTTGCAAAGGAGCACAGGAATCTTTGCGTTGTCGGCGATGACGACCAGAGCATTTATAAATTCCGCGGCGCAGATATATCGAATATTCTGGATTTTGAAAAAGCTTTTCCGGAAGCGGAGGTTGTGCGCCTTGAGCAGAACTACCGTTCAACACAGAATATTCTTGACGCGGCGAATAACGTTATTAAAAACAATAACGGAAGAAAGGGCAAAAATCTTTGGACGGAGCATGGCAGCGGCGGAAAAATAACCGTTTACAAGGCATTCAGCGATTCCGATGAAGCAAGCTTTGTTGCCGACACGATGCGTGCGCTAAGCTCCGAGGGCTACAGTTACGGCGATATGGCGGTGCTTTACCGCGCAAATTCCTCCTCACGAAGCCTTGAGGATATGTTCATGCGCAGGGCGATTCCCTACCGCGTGCTTGCGGGGCTGCGCTTTTACGACAGGAAGGAAATCCGCGATATGATTGCATATCTGCGCCTTATAAAAAATCCGTCGGACGATATAAGCCTTAAAAGAATAATTAACACGCCGTCGCGCAAAATAGGAAAGGTGACGCTTGATTCAATCGCCGCCGCCGCTGCGCGCGACAATACAAGCATGCTCGACGCGATCGGCAGAAATCCCGGAATGTTCAGCAGCAGCGCTGCGGAATTTTACGGTTTTATCATGAAAATGCGCGCTCTTTCGGAAACAGAGCCGATTGACGAGCTTGTGAACGAGGTTTATGAGCTTTCGGGCTACCGCGCATTTCTGGAAAATGACGAAAAGGCAGACGAGCGCATGGATAACGTCGGCGAGCTTATAAGCGGCGCTGCGCACTATTGCGAAACAGCCGAAGAAGCGTCTTTTTCCGATTATATGGACAATCTTGCGCTTATAAGCGATATCGATAATTATGATGAAGAGCTTGACGCGGCCGTTCTTATGACGATTCATGCTGCAAAGGGGCTTGAATTTCCGATTGTGTTTATCTGCGGCTTTGATGACGGAATATTTCCGAACTTCATGTGCATGTATGACCCGAGCGAAATGGAGGAGGAGCGCCGCCTGTGCTATGTCGGCATAACGCGCGCGAAGGAGAGGCTGTTTCTCACCTGCGCAAAAAGCAGAATCGTGTACGGAAAGTCAACGCAGTACCGTCCGTCACGCTTCCTGGACGAAATTCCGGAGGATGTTCTCGATGTGATTGACCCGACTCCCTCGGTGCTCGACGTTAAAATTCCGCCGCGGTTTGACGGAAGAAAGATCCCGGAAAACTCGCTGCTTGAGGATTCGCAGCCGCATATTGCACGCAAAACGCCGGGAAATGCTTTCAAGGCAGGGGATCGCGTTTTACATAAAAAATTCGGCAGCGGTACCGTTATTTCCGCAACGCCCGTCGGTAATGACATTCACTATGAAATAGCATTTGACAGCGTGGGCACAAAAAATCTGCTGGGACTTTATGCCTCGCTTACCAAAGGTGAATGATAATGTATAACAGGTTTGCTTATTTATATGACGATTTAATGAATGATGTCGACTATGAAAAATGGGTCGATTATTATTTCAAAATATTCCGACGTTACGGACTTGAACCGAAGCTCGGGCTTGATCTCGGCTGCGGCACGGGAAATCTGACAACGCTTCTTGCAAAGCGCGGAATGGACATGACGGGCGTTGATTCCTCGGCGGACATGCTTTCGGTTGCCGGAAGAAAAAACACTGAGGGATCGATTCTGTACCTTAATCAGAATATGACGGAATTTGAGCTTTACGGAACGGTTGATTTCATCGTATCCGGGCTTGACTGCATTAATTATGTGACCGACAAGCGCGATTTGATGAAAGTGTTCCGACTTGCGAATAACTATCTTGAGCCGGGAGGACTGTTCATTTTTGATATTAACACGCAGCACAAGCTTGAAAATGTGCTCGGCAACAACGTTTTTATCATTGAAAGCGAAAATTGCTTCTGCTCGTGGCAGAATGAATATGACCGCCGCAGAAAAATCTGCGATTTTTACCTGACGTTTTTCTGCAACGAGGGAAAGCGCTACAGCCGCTTTGACGAGGTTCATTCCGAGCGCGCATATTCGATTGACGAAATAACGGCAATGCTTGAAAAAGCAGGGATGAAGCTGCTGCGCGTTTATGACGACCGCAGCTTTGACAGCCCGAAATATGACAGTGAAAGAGTGTTCTTTGTGGCACAGGAGCAGGGGAAGAAAAGATGATTGCGGTAATCGGCGGAGGCGCCGCCGGGATGATGGCGGCAATTGCCGCGGCGCAGCGCGGTGCAGACGTGACTTTAATTGAACAGAATAAAATATGCGGAAAAAAGCTGCTTATCACGGGAAAGGGGCGCTGCAATATAACAAACGCCTGCCCGACAGAGGATATATTTCGGAATATTCCGACAAATCCGCGATTTCTTTACAGCGCGGTATATGCGTTCTCGAATTACGACACGGTTGATTTTTTTGAACAAAGCGGCGTGCCGACAAAGGTTGAGCGCGGCGAGCGCGTTTTTCCGCAAAGCGACAGAGCGGCAAGCGTTGCTGACGCGCTCGTAAGAAAAATGCGCTCGCTCGGCGTGACAATCCTGCACGGAAAAGCCGATAAAATCCTCACGGACGGAGAAAGGGTCACGGGCGTTTCCGCCGGCGGAAAAACGGTTGCGGCAAACGCGGTTATCCTTGCAACGGGCGGAAAAAGCTATCCGCGCACCGGGTCGGACGGGTTCGGGTACGGCATTGCGGAAAAGCTCGGTCACAGCATAACAAAGCTGCGCCCGGCGCTTGTTCCTGTTGAAACATTCGAGGACACAAAACCGATTATGGGACTTTCGCTAAAAAACGTGACTCTTACAGTGACAGACCGAAGCGGAAGCAAGCTTCATTCGGAATTGGGAGAGCTTTTGTTCACGCACTTCGGGCTTTCCGGCCCGCTGGTTCTTTCAGCAAGCAGCCAAATGGGTTCAGAGCCCGAAAAAACAATTCTTGAAATAGATTTAAAGCCTGCGCTTTCCGAGCAAAAGCTTGAACAGCGCATACTTCGTGATTTTTCAAAGTATATTAATAAGGATTTCCGCAACGCGCTTTCCGATTTGCTGCCGCAAAGGCTTATCGATACGGTGATTGCGCGCTCGGAGATTGATCCGTTTAAAAAGGTCAACAGCGTCACACGCGAGGAACGGCGGCGGCTTGTGAACGTTATAAAGCGCATGAGCTTCACCGTTAGGCGCTATCGCCCGATTGAGGAGGCAATTGTCACCTCCGGAGGCGTAAGCGTTCGCGAAATCAATCCGAAAACAATGGAAAGCAAAATAGTCGGAGGACTTTATTTTGCCGGAGAAATAATCGATGTTGACGCATACACCGGCGGATTTAATTTACAGATAGCCTTTTCAACGGGGCATCTTGCCGGGGAATCGGCAGCTGAAGGGGAGTTGGAAAATGACAAAAATAGCGATTGACGGTCCTGCCGGCGCGGGAAAAAGCACAATATCAAAGCAGGCTGCCGGGCAGCTCGGCTTCGTTTATATTGACACGGGAGCAATGTACCGTGCAGTCGGGCTTAAGGCAGTGCGCTCGGGGGTTGACACACTGGACGCGCACGGGCTTGAAAAGCTTATTAAGGAAATTGAAATCGATATACGCTATGAGAACGGGGAGCAGCACATTTATCTTGACGACGAGGACGTGTCGGGGAAAATCCGCACCCCTGAAATATCGATTGCAGCGAGCAACGTTTCAAGTATTCCGGCGGTGCGCACGGAAATGGTTGAGCTTCAGCGCCGCCTTGCGGAAAATCATGATGTTATTATGGATGGGCGCGACATCGGAAGCTGCGTTCTTCCGAATGCGGAACTGAAAATATATCTCACCGCGTCGGTTGACGCGCGCGCGCTTCGCCGGTGCAGGCAGCTTGAGGAAAGCGGAACGCACGCAAGCCTTGAAGATGTGAAGCGTGATATCGAGCTGCGTGACAGGCAGGACATGACACGCGCCGCGTCTCCGCTTGTGATTGCGGACGGCGCGAGGGTTGTCGACACGTCCGACATGTCGCTTGAAGAATCTGTAAACACCGTGATTAATATGATAAGGGAGTATACGAAATGAATTTTTATGAATTTTGCGTAATTGTTGTTCGGAGCATACTCTATGTCATAATCCGGTTTCGTGCGTACGGAAGCGGAAACGTTCCCAAAGAGGGCGCTTTTCTGCTGTGCGCAAACCACAAAAGCAATATTGATCCCGTGCTGCTTGCGGCAGGCGCCGACCGTCAGATGACATTTATGGCGAAGGACGAGCTTTTCCATGTGCCGCTTTTCGGGCGGCTGATCCGCAGACTCGGCGCATTTCCGATAAAGCGCGGCAAAGGCGACGCGGCAGCCATTATGGCAACGCTGAAAATCCTCAAACGCGGTGACGCAACCGTTATTTTCCCCGAGGGCAGACGGATGCACCACGGCGAGCGCAAGGAGGTAAACCCGGGAATCGTTCGCCTTGCAATTCAGGCAAGAGTTCCGATTGTTCCGGCTTTTGTGGGCAAGCACACCGTTACATACGGAGAGCCGATTGTCTACAGTGCGGACACGGACGTGCGTGACGGAGATAAGCTCCGCGTGCTTGCCGATGAACTGATGGACACAATCTATGGCTTGAAAGGATAAGGCCCGGAAAGGAATGATAGTATGGCGCGTGTTGAGGTTGCAAAAAGCGCAGGCTTTTGCTTCGGCGTGAGCCGTGCGGTGAAGCTTGCGGAGGACGCAGCGAAAAACGGCGGAAAAATCGCAACGCTCGGACCGATTATTCATAACGACTGCGCTGTGGAGCGTTTGGCGCAAAAGGGCGTCAGGATAATCAATTCTCCCGATGAAGCTATGCCCGATGAAACCGTTGTTATCCGAAGCCACGGAATCGATGAGCAGACCGAACGGCGCATAATCAAAAACGGGAACAGGTATATCGACGCAACCTGTCCGTTCGTGAAAAAAATCCACAGGCTTGTAAACAATGCATATAAGGAAAATAAAGAAATTATTATTATCGGCGACCCGAGCCACCCGGAGGTGCGCGGCATAAACGGGTGGTGCGGCGGCAGTGCACACGTTGTTCAGAGCTGCGAAGAAGCCGAAAATATTACAATAAATGGAGAAAAAAGCGCAATTGTGGTATCTCAAACCACGTTTGACCGTGAATTGTGGAAAAAAATTGCGAAAATTATAAAAAACACTTGCCAAAGTACCATAATATTTGATACAATATGTAGTGCTACGAATGAGCGGCAGGAGGAGGCGCGTTCTCTTGCCGAGAAAAGCGATTGCTTTATAGTGATAGGCGATAGGAAAAGCTCAAACACGATGAAGCTTTTCAATCTTGCAAAGCCGCTGTGCGCAAATGTGTATTTTGCGGAAAACGCGGCATCGCTTCCGCGCATCTCCGTCGGGGACGGGGAGTTAATCGGTATAACCGCCGGTGCCTCAACACCGGATTGGATAATTAAGGAGGTTTTAAAAACCATGGTAGAAGAAAAAAACACTAATATTCAAGGAAACGGAGAGCCTACATTTGCCGAGGCATTTGAACAATCCCTCGTCACTTTAAATACAGGACAGGTGGTAAAAGGCACTGTTATCAGTGTAACACCGACGGAAGTATATGTTGACCTCGGCTATAAGGCTGACGGCATCATTTCAGCTGACGAGCTTACGGAGGATCCGACCGTAACGCCCGATAAGATTGTAAATGTCGGCGACGAGGTTGAGGTTTTCGTTGTCCGCGTAAACGACGCAGAGGGCTATGTTCGCCTTTCCAAGAAAAAGATTGACGCAATCAAGGGCTGGCAGTCAATTGAAAAGGCTTATGAAACGGGTGAAATTCTCACGGGCCGCGTTATCGAAAATGTCAACCGCGGCGTAATTGCAACAACAAACGGATGCAGAGTATTTATCCCCGCGTCAATGGCAAGCGAGAGATTTATGCAGGACCTTTCTCCCCTCGTTGGACAGGAGGTTCAGTTCAGAATCGTGAATATCCGTGAAGACAGACGCGGCAAGAAAGCAATCGGTTCAATCAAGGTTGTTGCCGTTGAGGAGCACGAAAAGAAAATTGCCGAGTTCATGGAAAATGTTGAAATCGGTAAGGTTTACACAGGAACGGTTAAAACACTCACAAACTTCGGCGCATTTGTTGATCTCGGCGGTGTGGACGGTCTTATCCACATTTCTCAGCTCAGCTGGCAGAGAATCAAGCACCCGTCCGAGGTTGTTAAAGAGGGCGATGTTGTTCAGGTTTATGTTCTTGACGTGAACAAGGAAACAAATAAGGTTTCGCTCGGCTATAAGAAAGCTGAGGACAATCCCTGGGAAATTGCAAAAGCAAAGTTCCATGAGGGTGATGTTGTGAACGTTAAGGTTGTTCGTCTTGTTCCTTTCGGCGCATTTGTTGAGCTCATTCCCGGAATCGACGGACTTGTTCACATTTCTCAGATTTCCGATAAGAGAATCGGCAAGCCGGCAGACGTTCTCGCAGTCGGCGAAAATGTTGACGCAAAGATAACGGAAATCAACTGGGAAACAAAGAAAATCGGTCTTTCCATCAGAGCCGTAATCGAGGATGCACTCAAGGCAGCAGAGCAGACAATTGCAGACGCTCCCGAGGATGTAACCGTTACAACGGAAGAATAATAGAGAAAGAACGCCGCCGGCTTTGCAGGCGGCGTTTTCCTAAATATACGCAGCTATTGGAGAAACGGAAATGGGAATTGAGAAGATTGATAAAAATTTTGCCGTTAAGTCGGAAATTAAACGGGACGGCATAAGGTTTTACGATATTGAGGACGAGCCGTTTCGCATATACGGGGTTTTTAAGGAAAACGGGAGATTTGTAAGACTGCCGGAACAGACTGCAAAACGGGTGAGCGAGGGCGTGGAGGTTCTTCGCAAAAACACGGCGGGCGGCAGAGTTCGCTTTGCAACCGACAGCAGCTACATTGCAATTCATGCCGTGATGGACAATATTGAGGTAATGCCGCACTTTCCGCTTGCAGGCAGCGCCGGATTTGATATGTTCATAAAGACCGATGGCGGAGACATATACGGAGGCACATTCATGCCGCCGAGCGATATGCAGAACGGGTATGATGAAATTATCGACATTCCGCAGCCCGGAATGAAAACAGTGACGGTGGAGCTTCCGCTGTATTGCAATGTTGTCGGGCTGTATATCGGGCTTGACGAAAATGCAAGACTTGAAAGAGCTGAGGACTACACCTTTGAAAACCCGATAGTGTACTACGGCTCGTCCATAACGCAGGGCGGCTGCGCTTCAAAGCCGGGCAGCTCGTATCAAAGTATTATATCGCGCATGTTCGATGTGAATTATATTAATCTCGGTTTTTCGGGCTCGTGCAAGGGCGAGGATGCTATGGCAGAGTATATAGCAAGCCTTGATATGAGCGTGTTTGTATATGATTACGACCATAATGCACCGACTGCATCATTTCTTGAAGAAACGCATGAAAGGTTTTTCAAAATGTTCAGACAGGCAAAACCCGACACGCCTGTTATCATGATGTCAAGACCGAAATATTATCTGACGGAGGACGATATTCTTCGCCGTGATATTATCAGAAAGACATACGAAAACGCAGTTAATTCGGGCGATAAAAACGTATACTTTATTGACGGAAGCTCTCTCATGGATGATTTCATAAAGGATAACGGAACCGTTGACGGCTGCCACCCGACAGACAGCGGCTTTGCGTGCATGGCAAAACGGCTGAGCGCGGAGCTTGAGCGCTTTTTCCGTTCATGATTAAACGCCGGAGGTGATTGGAAAATGAAAGCACAGCGCGAGCTTCGCCCGCACGGAAGCAAGCTGTTCCCTTTCGATATGTGCCTTATGAAGGTTGACGAACCCGTTAATGCGCCGTGCATTATCACGCCCATGCATTGGCATGAGGAGGCGGAGGTTATCTATGTCGAATACGGCGAAATCAGCATTTTTTCATCGGGTCATTCCGAGAATATGACCGCCGGTGAAATTATGTTTGTGAATCCGTGCGATATTCACGGAATTGAAACAAGCACGGGAAATGTGCGCTATTATGCTTTTGTTTTTCTTGAAGAGCTTCTTGCGAGCGCCGTGCGCGACGCCATTCAGACGGATTATATTGAAAAGCTTCTCCGCGGCGACAAAATAGTCAAGGGTGAGGCTTTCCGCAGCGCGGAAGCAGAAGCCGCCGTTAAAATAATTGTTGAAGCGAACACGCCGCCGAAGCGTGACATGCTTGCAACAAAGGGGGCGCTTTATATTTTGCTGTCTTGGCTGCACGAAAACGGGTATGTGATGAAAAAAACGCACACACAGACGGAAACCGAGCGCGACCGCGAAATAATATCCTATATTTCCGATAACTGCTCCGCAAGGCTCACGCTCGGAGAGCTATCGGGAAAATTTCACATGTCGGAGAATTATTTTTGCAGATATTTTAAAAAGCATTTCGGTCAGACGGTGTTTGAATTTATCAACTATCGCAGAATAGAAAATGCGGCGGAGCTGCTGCGGACAACTGAGCGTTCCGTCACAGACATTGCAATTTCATCGGGGTTTGAAAGCATGAGCTACTTTACAAGGAAGTTCAGACAGGTAAAATGCATGACGCCGAAGGATTACAGGCGGCGTAATGGATAAAAACGCAATGAAATGGGAATTATAGGAACGAATTGCAATTCGTTCTTTATTTTTTGTGAATAAAAAAAGGATTTTTGAAACGGTTGTCGAAAAATATAAATAAGCACAGCAAGGGAACAGGCTTAACGTACATTATATATTTATGAAGAAAGGAAAAAGCGATGGCAGGCTATTATCCTGAGGAGCTTATTGCCGAAATAACTGCGGCAAACGACATTGTGGATACTGTATCGAGATACGTCCGCCTTAAACGGTCGGGGAACAGCTATATGGGGTGCTGCCCGTTTCATCGGGAAAAAACGCCGTCGTTTCATGTCAGCGCGGACAAGCAGCTTTATCATTGCTTTGGCTGCGGCGCAGGCGGCAGTGTGATTCAGTTTATTATGAATGCCGAGGGGCTTGATTTCCCGGAAGCGGTGAAGTATCTTGCCGACAAGGCAGGCATCCGTTTGCCGGAGGATAATATCGGCGCGAACAGTGAGGAACGTTACCGACGGAAACAGGAGCTGTACAGGCTTAACCGCGACGCGGCGCGGTTTTTCCGCGAGATGCTTTTGTCAAAGCAGGGAGCGGAGGCACAGGCGTATCTCACGCGGCGCGGCTTGTCGGGCAAAACGATTGCGGCTTTCGGACTCGGTTTTGCACCGAAAGGCTGGGACGAGCTTTTGCGACGAATGACAAAACTGGGCTATCCGCGTGACCTTTTGGTCGAATCCGGGCTTTGCGTCCGCAATGAGAAGGGGCATGTATACGACCGTTTCCGTCAGCGCGTGATGTACCCGATAATCGATGTGCGCGGAAATATAATCGGCTTCGGCGGAAGAATCATGTCGGGCGACGGAGCAAAGTATATGAACTCTCCCGAAAGCATTGTTTATGACAAGGGAAAGAATCTTTTTGCGCTTAATCTTGCGCGGAAAAGCAAGCGCGGATATTATATTCTCGTTGAGGGCTATATGGACGTCATATCACTGCATCAGGCAGGGATTGACGCGGCGGTTGCCGGCTGCGGAACAGCGCTGACGGAGCATCAGGCAAGGCTCATCAGCAAAAGTCCTGTGTATCTGTGCTATGACAGTGACGAAGCAGGCATAAAAGCCTGCGCGCGTGCCGAAAACATATTCCGCGCAATAGGCGGAAAGGTCAAGATCATAACAATTCCGCACTGTAAAGACGCGGATGAGTATATAAAGAAATTCGGCGGTGAAGCGTTTGAAAAGCTGATTGAAAAGGCGCGTCCGTTTGCGGAATATCAGCTGGATATTTTGCTGTCGGGTGCGGATTTGAACGATGTTTCGCAAAAGGTTGAGATTATTGAACGCGCGGCGAAAATATTTGCCGGTATTCCGAACGCCGTCGAGCGTGAAGCGTATATAAACACGCTTTCCGCAAGAACCGGAATCAGCGTTGACTCGATTAACAGCGAGGTGCGCAAGATTAACGGAAAAAATGCAAGGAAAGAAATTTCATCGGAGCTTAAACGCGTTTCATCGCCTCCGGGTGATGTGCGCGCCCGCTCGCAGGGGCGCAGAGCATCGGCGGAATCGGGATTTTTATCAATGCTTGCAGACAGTGCGCGCGTGTTTGTTCAGCTCGGAAGCCGCCTGACCGAAGAGGATTTTTCCGTTCCGATACATAAGAAAATATTCGCGGCGATACGTGAATTTTACGAAAGCGGACGGCAGGGGAGCTGCAGTGATTACCTTGTGTCGGTTTTCCGTGAGAATGAAAAGGAATTGTCCGAGGTTTTGCTGAGCACACCGAACATAGAAAATCCGATTGAAGCTGCGGCGGATTTTGCCGATATAATAGAAAACGAGATATTTGAAGAAAAGCTGCGGAAAGCTCAGGACGACGGGGATATTGCCCTGATTGCGCAGCTGCTTAAAGAGAAAAAAGGTGGTAGATAAAATGAACGAACCTGTAAACAAAAAGGCGATAATCAAGGAATTGATTGAAAAGGGCAAGCAGAAGGGTATGCTGACGGAAAAGGAGATTGAAAACGTTCTTTCCGAGCTTGATGTGGACGCCGAACAGATAGAAAAAATTCATGACAATTTTGAGGCGCTCGGCATTGATATTGTCGGCGATATTGACCAGGAAATACAGAAAATCGAAGTTCCCGAGGAGGATATTGAGGATTTGTCCGTTCCCGAGGGAATAAATGTTGACGACCATGTAAGAATGTACCTCAAGGAAATCGGTAAGGTTCCGCTTTTATCTCCGGCAGAGGAGCTTGAGTATGCAAAGCGCATGGCAGACGGCGACGAGGTTGCAAAGAAAAAGCTGACGGAGGCAAATCTGCGCCTTGTTGTCAGCATTGCAAAGCGTTATGTCGGGCGCGGAATGTTATTCCTCGACCTTATTCAGGAGGGAAACCTCGGTCTTATTAAGGCTGTTGAAAAGTTTGATTATACAAAGGGCTACAAGTTCAGTACCTATGCCACATGGTGGATAAGGCAGGCAATCACGCGTGCAATTGCCGATCAGGCGCGCACAATTCGCATTCCCGTTCATATGGTTGAAACTATTAATAAGCTCATTCGCGTTTCACGGCAGCTGCTTCAGGAGCTTGGGCGCGAGCCTACACCTGAGGAAATAGCGAAGGAAATGGGAATGAGCCTTGAGAAGGTGCGCGAAATCATGAAGATTGCACAGGAACCCGTTTCACTTGAAACGCCTATCGGTGAGGAGGAGGACAGCCACCTCGGCGATTTTATCCCCGATGATGACGCACCAGCCCCGAGTGAAGCGGCTTCGTTTCTGCTCTTAAAAGAGCAGCTTATGGACGTTCTCAACACTCTCACTCCGAGGGAGGAAAAGGTTCTTCGCCTGCGCTTCGGTCTTGAGGACGGCAGGGCAAGAACGCTCGAGGAGGTCGGCGGCGTGTTCGACGTAACGCGTGAGCGTATCCGCCAGATTGAAGCCAAAGCTTTGCATAAACTGCGCCACCCGAGCAGAAGCAAGAAACTAAAGGATTTCTTAGAGTAAATAATATATTCATTTGACATTAAAAGAACCAAAAGCATGGGGCGTGCGCAAAAAGGCAATTGCCTTTAAATCCGTGACGATGAATATCAAGGACGATGTTCGGAAACGAACGGTTATGTTCCTTTGGAGTCAAAAGAGGGACGTGTTCTTTTGATGTCAAAAGAACCAAAAACATGGGGGTTTCGATTCCCCCATACCCCCTAAACGACCTCGCAGGGGCGATGATTGTAATATAGCCGCAAAACAGTAGCGTTGTGCCATTGTTTTGCGGCTTTTTCGCTCCGCTCCGCGTGATGTGTTTGTGCTATGTGTAGCTATTTATTTGTATGTTTACAGAGTGCAAACAATGTGCCTTTGCTCCGGCTGTGCTTTGAAAAATCCGCAAAACGGCAGCGAAGCGCCTACTCATCTCTATTTCCTTGACAGTACGAACAAGGGCGGAGTCCGCGCTCCTCTGCTTCTGCAAGGGTAATTTCAGTACTTCCGTAAGTTGTGTATATACAGTTTTTAGAATGATAACATTGTCCTGTTGCGGTAATGTACACCTTTTCTGCTGTTTCTTCCTGAATGGCGGACTGTTCCGGATACAAAGCGTTACTGTGGGGTGAAAAATAGGAACAAAGCGTTGAAACCATCAGACCGAGCGTAAAAGCTGCGAGCAAGTATTGGATAAATCTTTTTTTATACATTGTAACCATGTAATTCAATTCTCCTTATGTATCAAATGACGGCTTTCATCGTCTTAATCATATTTTCGATAAATTGAATCTGATTCGGAGGTAATCCGTCAAGCTCCTGTGCAATTCCGCTAAGCACAATTTTGCGTGCGGAATTAACACTGTCGCACAGCAATTCATCAGCCGAAACACCGAGCACATTTGCTATTTCAACAAATTTAGCAATGCTCGGTTTTTTACTGCCGCGCTCTATTTCCCGCAAAAAGCTTACGGAAATGTCTGTAGCCTCGGCAAAGGCTTCCGCCGTCATATGCGCTGCTTTACGAGCCTGTTTAATTCTCTGTCCAAGTCGGCTTTCATCCAACAACGGCGGCTTCCTCCCTTGCATTTATTGTTGCTTTTATTATACCCCAAAAATGCAGGAACAAAAATAAACTCACAGCGTTCAAGTACGCTGTGAGTAGTAAAATAGCTTTATTTTATGACGATTACAATTCCATAAATAAGCGTTTTGCTGCCGTTTTGCGGCTATATTACAATCATCGCCACGGATTTAAAGACAGCCGCCGTTTTGCGCCTTTTGGTTCTTTTGACATTAAAAGAACATAACTAAAAAACCCTTTTCCATGGGAAAATATTTGCGGCGCACATAACGGTTCCGAGCACTGCAATCAGCAGCCAAACGGCGAGCGTTGTGTGCCAGCCTGCGCTTTCGCAGAGAACGGCGATTCCGTAGCTCGATATTGCGCTGCCGATATATGTGCAGGAATTTAAAACGCCCGACACTGTTGACACATTTCCGTACTTTTTATAAAACGGCGGAATCATGCAGATAAGAATCAGGTTCACACCATGCATGCAGCCGGTGAGAATTGCCGAAAGAAGCACTGAAAGAGCCATGCTTTTTCCCGTAACCAGCAAAAGCAGAAACGCAGCCGCACCGCCGCAGGCAAATATCACAGCCGCGCAGGCGAGCGGATTTGTGAAGCGCTTTCTGTAAAGCACGGACGCTGCCTGAAAGCAAAGTATTCCGAATATCGGGAGAATAACGCCCGAAAGAATGGCAATAACATTGCTTATGTTATACGTTTCGGCAATATAGGACGGCATCCATGTTGTGACGCCGTCGCGCAGCATTCCCTGGAACACAATCGCGAGCATAATTCCGATAAAAAGCGGCGATACGAATCCCAAGCCGCCCTGTGTGCTTTCCGCTGCTGCTTCGCCGCTGCTTTCGGCATCCGCACCAAAGCGATTCCACAAAAACAGCATCATAAGTCCGCACACTGCGCAGAAAACAAACACGGATTTCCAGCCCAAAAATGTGATAATCACCGGCGAAAACAGATATGTTGCAATTGTTCCGGCGGAGCTGCCCCACGAGACTTTGACAACCGCCGATTTATACTCATCATCCGAAAGCTGCACCGTCATGATTTTAACCATCGGCGGCCACATCAGCGACTGCGCAAATCCGTTAATGCACATAATGACCGTAAGCGCGAGGGGAGAAGCGCAGAACGGAATCAGAATGTTCATCACGGTTGTCAGCGCAAGTCCGAATGAAATAAGGCGCTTTGCCGAAAATCTGTCTCCGAGGATTCCGCTGATAATCTGCCCTGCACCATAGGTTATAAAGCTGCCGGTCAGCCCGTGCGCAAGCAGCGATTTTGCAATGTGCGTGTTTTTTTCTATTTCCGATATAACCGTTCCGTAGCTCACGCGCGTTATATAGCTTATCATGTATGTAAGACTGAGCAGCAGCGTAAGCTGCACGGCTTTATTGAGCTTTTTCACTTTTTATCTCCGCCCTTCAGAATTGTTATCCCGTTTTCCGCGTACAGCTTTATCAGCTCATCGGAAATTCCGCTGTCCGTCACACAGATGTAATCAGAACGCAAATCGCTGACCTTAAGCATTGCACTTTGTTCGAATTTGCTGCTGTCGGCAAGGATATAGACCTTATCCGCCGCAGAAAGCATTGCTTTCTGAATCATACCCAAACTGTCCTGAAAATCTCCGATGCCGTGCTCAATCGAAACGGCTGACGGGCAGATAAATGCCTTGTATGCGTGTATGCGGCCGATTGCGTCCAGCACAAGACTGCCGCAGAACGATTTCTCCGACGGAATGAACTGACCGCCGCAAAGAATAAGCGTGTATTCCTTGCAGTCCTTTAAAATATCCAGAATGTCGAGCGAATATGTGATAACCGTCAGCCGTTTGAAGCGGCGGCGCAGCTCTTCGGCAAGCACTGCCGCTGTGCTGCCGGAATCTATCATAAGAATATCATCCTCCAAAATGCACTGCGCCGCTTTTTCCGCAAGCTCGCGCTTTTCATCGGTGTTGAGGTCAAGGCGGTTTTCCAAATCGGAATAAACAAGCGTGCCGCCCTCTTTCACGGCGCCGCCGTGAACCCTTTTAAGCGCCCCGTGCTCCTCTAAAATCAAAAGATCGCGCCGCACCGTTTCGGTTGAAACGTTAAATTCGCGCACAAGATGCGCCGTTGTCACAGCGCCCATTTTTTCAAGCATAGCTTTAATTGCATTTTGCCTTTCTTCTGCAAACATATGCAACAACCTCCAATACAATCCACATTATAACACACAAATCCAAATTGTCAATAAAAAAACGCAAAAAAATGAATCGAAGAGAATTATGCCTGACAGGGAAAAACAGGAACAAATGTAAGGAAAATAAAGCATTTGATTTTCAGACCAAAGTATGATATAATTGCAAAAAATGCATTAAAAACAGCTGAAAGGTTGTATGAGATGGATTCATACAAGGATAGGAGGATTCCCGATGTTTCTGTCGGATATGCGTTTTTCAACCCCGATGAAGAGTCTGCGGAGGACGCGGTACGCCGCGCAGATGAGATGATGTATCGCAGCAAACGTGAGAAAAAGGCTACCGTGAAGGTTTGAAAAGGCAATTTCGGGAAGAGCATGAAAAAAAGTTGAAAAAGTTAAAAAAAAGACTTGACTTTTGTGCGGATATATACTATAATATCGCTTGTGTCAAGCAACGGTCTTGAACACGGCGGCGTAGCTCAGTTGGCTAGAGCAAACGGTTCATACCCGTTAGGTCAGCGGTTCGAATCCACTCATCGCTACCATTTATTAAGCTGTAATTTAAATATTGCAGTTTTTTTATTTTATGTATAAAGCTACGTGGATTCGAAAAGGAGGATTAGAAAAGCGTCCAGTGGACGGTTTTCCCGACGCGGCTCGACGAATCCACTCATCGCTACCAAAATGAAACTGTAACTTTTAGGTTATGGTTTTTTTATACACATAAAATTTTAAATTTGACATATAATAAAAAAAGTGCTATTATAAGAATAGCAATTGCAATAAATGTTTCAAAGAACAAAAAAAGACTAGGTGTCCAGACCTAGTCTTTACCTTTGCTAATCATCCAAATCTTTTACAATTAAGTAAATAAGATAAAGTGCTAGCAATCTTATAAATTGTTTCAAAGAACAAACCTCCTTCCTGCCTCTAAGCAAGTCGGCATATATAATAATAAAATAGTTCCCAATATTTGTCAACCGTATTTAGTTTTAAAAATCGCCCAAAAAGGGGCGTCCCCTTTGGGCGATTTTTTTTAGTTCATATAATCTTTTAATTTCTTACTTCTACTTGGGTGACGTAATTTTCTTAAAGCTTTTGCTTCAATCTGTCTTATTCTTTCTCTTGTAACATTAAATTCTTTTCCAACTTCTTCTAATGTTCTAGTTTTTCCGTCTTCTAATCCAAATCTTAGTTTTAGAACTTTTGCCTCTCTTGGAGTAAGTGTTTTCATTACTTCCTCTAATTGCTCTCTTAATAGAGTGTAGGCTGCTGCATCTTGTGGTGCAGGACTTTCATCATCCTGTATGAAGTCTCCTAAATGGCTATCATCTTCTTCTCCTATTGGAGTTTCTAATGATACTGGATCTTGTGCAATTTTTTGAATTTCTGTTACTTTTTCAACAGGTATTTCCATTTCCTCTGCAATTTCTTCTGGGGTTGGTTCTCTACCCAATTGTTGTAATAAGTGTCTTGATGTACGTATTAGTTTGTTGATTGTTTCTACCATGTGAACTGGTATTCTTATAGTTCTTGCTTGATCAGCAATTGCTCTTGTTATTGCTTGTCTAATCCACCATGTTGCATAAGTACTGAATTTGTATCCTTTTGTATAATCGAATTTTTCTACAGCCTTTATAAGTCCCATGTTTCCTTCTTGAATTAAGTCTAAGAATAACATTCCTCTTCCAACATATTTTTTAGCAATACTTACAACAAGTCTTAAGTTTGATTCTGCAAGTTTTTGCTTTGCTTCTTCGTCTCCTTCCAGAACTTTTTTTGCAAGTTCTAATTCCTCGTCATAAGATAAAAGTGGTATTCTTCCGATTTCTCTTAGATACATTCTAACAGGATCGTCTATATTGATTCCATCCATGCTTGCTAAATCTATGTCTTCAACCTTTATGTCTTCCATTGCCTCTAATTCTTCAATATCAGGCTCGTCTAGGTCTAAGTCGTCATCTTTTAGCACATTTACACCCATATCTTCAAAAGCATCAAAAACTTTATCAATTTGGTCTGTATTTGCATTGTCTAATTCACTTGCCAATTCGCCATAAGTGATTTTTCCTTTTGCTTTTGCTTTTTTTATTATATTATTTAATTCTTCGTCAGATACTTCTTTATTGTTGTTTTTTTCATCTTTATTTTCCACATTTTCATTGGCACTGTTAGTACTCTTCTTTTTCTTTTCAATATCTTTAATTTCTTCTTTTTTCATTAAATACAAACCTCCCTATTTCATTTTAGCTAATTTAATAATTATATTATTAAGTTGTTCTTCTAAACTAGCTACTTCTTCTTTTGTTAAGTTTTGGCTTTTGCTATTTTCTATTTTTGCTAGAACTTCATTTCTTTGCTTTATTAATAATTCTTTACGGTATATAACAAGAATGTCATCAATACATTTATCTACATCTGTAATTTCAAAGTCTGAAGACATTATTCCTGACAAATAATTAACTGTCTCTTGATTTTCAACAAAAAAATCTAATATGTTTTCTATATTAATATTTCCTTTTTCATACTCTTCATTCAACTTGTTTATTATTTGTTTATTAGTATCAACCTTTATTAAGTCATTTTCAAAAATGTTTTTCAATCTTTCATAACTTTTTTCTGGGTAATTAACAAGAAGATAAATAACAACGACAGCGGTTACAATAATGTTTGACTGCATAAAATATCCCTCTTTCCTTTAGTCAAATTTGAAAAAGGTATCAGGAAATAGCGAAACCTGACACCTATGT
>OGMF01000776.1_pt1 | contig 34573 bp, 20 predicted proteins | sample 1572921 | NCBI WGS metagenome assembly OGMF01 (sample SAMEA2581919, study PRJEB24529) | metagenome | biome: Human gut stool | place: China | collected 2011 | reverse complement strand
AGGAACTATAAAATTGCAAGCTTTAACGACAGCGCCTACGGCAGCTATATGGACAATCTTGAAAATTGCCGCTTCCGTTGGGTACGGTGATATTAATTACTTTTCACGCATATTCAAAAAAATTATGAAGGTCAGTCCGTCGGGCTTCCGCAGCAGGTAACAAACTTTTTTAAAATGCAAAACGCGCAATAAGCTCCGCCGCAGTCTGCGGCGGAGCTTATTTATTCAGTCGGCTTTATAGAGAATATTCATAAATTCCTCGCCGGTTATGGTTTCGTTTTCATACAGATATTTTGCAAGCTCATCAAGCTTGTGTCTGTTTTCGGAAAGAATATTTTTAGCCTTTTCGTGCTGTTCCTTAACAATGCGGACAACATATTCATCAATTTTCGCCTGAGTCTGAGCGGAGCATGCAAGCGAGCTGTCACCGCCGAGATACTGATTTGTGACATTTTCCATGGCAACCATGTCAAATTCCTTGCTCATGCCATACCTTGCAACCATTGCCCTTGCAAGTTTTGTTGCCTGCTCTATGTCGTTTGACGCACCCGTCGTATATGTTCCGAACACAACCTCTTCCGCAGCGCGCCCGCCTGTGAACGTTGCTATCTTATTTTCTATTTCTTCTTTATTCATAAGATAGTGGTTTCCGTCCTCAACCTGCATTGTATATCCGAGTGCTCCGGACGTTCGCGGAACAATGGTGATTTTCTGCACTGGTGCGGAATTTGTTTGCTTCGCGGCAACGAGCGCATGACCGATTTCGTGATACGAAACAATCATTTTTTCCTTTTCTGTCAAAATTGCATTCTTCTTTTGATAGCCTGCGATTACAACCTCAATGCTTTCTTCCATATCCGCCTGCGACACAAGCTTTCTGCCATCGCGCACTGCACGGAGGGCTGCCTCATTCACAATGTTCGCAAGCTCCGCGCCCGACGCACCGGAAGCCATTTTTGCAACATGGAGATAGTCAATCCCCGGTGCTGCTTTGATTTTCTTGGCATGGACGCGCAGAATTGCCTCGCGCCCTTTCAAATCGGGAAGCTCAACGGGAACTCTGCGGTCAAATCTTCCGGGGCGCGTAAGTGCCGGGTCGAGCGATTCCGGGCGGTTCGTTGCGGCAAGGATTATAACGCCCGTATTTCCCTCAAAGCCGTCCATTTCGGTTAAAAGCTGATTCAAGGTCTGCTCGCGCTCATCATTGCCGCTGATGTTTCCCTCTCGCTTTTTTCCGATTGCGTCAATCTCATCGATAAAAACAATGCACGGCGCTTTTTCTTTCGCCTGCTTGAAAAGATCGCGCACCTTTGAAGCGCCCATTCCGACAAACATTTCAACAAATTCCGAACCCGACATTGAGAAAAACGGAACATTCGCTTCACCGGCAACCGCCTTTGCAAGCATCGTTTTACCCGTTCCCGGGGGACCGACAAGGAGAATGCCTTTCGGCATTGACGCACCGATTTCCGTATATTTTGCCGGGTTATGAAGATATTCAACAATCTCCGTGAGGTTATCCTTTGCTTCGTCTTCACCGGCAACATCGGAAAATTTGATTCCGTTGGAGGATTTGACATAAATCTTTGCATTGCTTTTTCCCATGTTGAACATCATTGAATCCGAGCCGCCCATTTTCTTCATCAGACGGCGCGAAAGAAGCTGACCGACAACAACAAAAAATACCATCGGCAGCACCCACGAAAGAATGAAATTCATAAGTGGCGATGCTTCCTGCACAATTTCCTTTGAAAACTTTGCGCCGGAGCTGTAAAGGCGCTCCGTCATACCGGGGTCGTTCATTATTCCCGTTTTATAGATTTGCTTTTCACTTTTATCAGTGAAAACAATCTCGTTATCGCGAACCTCAACAAGCCCGATTTCCTTTTTTTCCGTCATTGACATGAACGTGCCGTAGTCAACCTCTTTAACACGCTGCTGTATGAGCTGGGGCATTGCAAAAAGATTGAACAGCAGCATTATTGCAAGCGCTATCCCGTAATAAAATATCAGCGGTTTTTTTGGTTTTTTTATCTCGTTCATAACCGTCACCTCTTTTTATGCTTAAATAAAGTCCGAGAACTTCACATGCTTATTTTATCCGTCATAATAAAATTCATAACCTTTCATTTTTAAAATTGGGTGCGCAACTGCACTGCGCACCCAATTTTTATCTGTACGGATGTTCATTAATAAACTTTTCAAGTATGCGAGCCGCGCTTCCGACAAATGCAAGACATGGGCGAGCCTTGTAAAACTCGGCATTGCGCGGCGTGGGTTCGGGCTTTTGCGCACCGTCAACGCCCAAAAGCTCGCGGCACACAATCGTTTTATATTCAGCCTTAAATTCCTCTGCCATGCTCTGCACCTGCGAATACAGCTCCTTTTTTGCACAGTTGTCGGCTGCGTCGTCATATCCGTAAAGTATGCCGAGCACCATATACATTCCGCTGACCGCTCCGCAGACCTCACGCATGCGCCCCATGCCGCCGCCGAAAGCTGAGGCAAGCCTGAGGGCGGCGCTCTGCGTCATACCGATTTCATCGCAAAATGCTCCGACAACAGCCTGTGCGCAGTTATATCCCTGCCGAAACAAGCTGCACGCCGTTTGTTCGTGCGCTGTCATCAGCAAACACCGTAAGCAAGCATTGAATCGGCAACCTTTTTGAAGCCGGCAATATTAGCGCCTGCAACAAGATTGCCCTCCATGCCATACTCTTTTGCCGCGTCGCTTGCCGATTTATAAATATTAACCATAATATCGTGAAGCTTGCTGTCAACCTCATCAAATGTCCAGCTGTAACGCATGGAATTCTGACTCATTTCAAGAGCGCTGGTTGCAACGCCGCCGGCATTTGCAGCCTTCGCCGGTCCGAACGGGATTCCAGCCTTCAGGAAGCACTCGATTGCTTCGGGAGTTGAAGGCATGTTAGCGCCCTCAGCAACAAATTTGCAGCCGTTTGCAATAAGCTTTTCGGCGCTTTCCTTGCTAACTTCGTTCTGAGTTGCGCACGGAAGCGCAATGTCGCACTTAACTTCCCAGATGCATCCGTTTTCAACATACTTTGCATTGGGGCGGTACTTAATATATTCTTTGATTCTTCCGCGGTTTACTTCTTTAATTTCTTTAACGGCGTCAAGGTCAATGCCCTCGCTGTCGTAAACATAACCGTTGGAATCCGAAAGCGCAACAACCTTTCCGCCGAGCTGCGTTGCCTTCTCGGTTGCATAGATTGCAACGTTACCCGAGCCGGAAACAACAATCGTCTTGCCCTCAAAAGAAGTGCCTGCCTCTTTCAGCATTTCGTTCGTGAAGTAGCAAAGACCGTAGCCTGTTGCTTCCTTGCGGGCAAGCGAGCCGCCGTATGTGAGACCTTTTCCTGTGAGAACGCCCGTAAATTCATTTCTGAGTCTTTTATACTGACCGAAAAGATAACCGATTTCGCGCGCTCCAACGCCGATATCACCTGCCGGAACGTCAGTGTCAGCGCCGATATGGCGAGAAAGCTCTGTCATAAAGCTCTGGCAGAAGCGCATAACCTCAGCATCACTCTTGCCCTTGGGGTCAAAGTCGCTGCCGCCCTTGCCGCCGCCGATGGGAAGTCCGGTAAGAGAATTTTTGAAAATCTGCTCAAAGCCGAGGAATTTGATAATACCTTCATAAACTGAGGGATGGAAACGAAGTCCTCCCTTATACGGTCCGATGGCGCTGTTAAACTGAACGCGGAAGCCGCGGTTTACCTGAACCTTACCGCTGTCATCAACCCACGGAACACGGAATTTGATAATTCTTTCCGGTTCAACAAGCATTTCGATTACGCCGCTTTCAACATATTCGGGGTGCTTTTCAATAACGGGTTCAAGCGATTCAAGAACCTCCATTACAGCCTGATGAAATTCAGGTTCACCGGAATTTCTTGCCTTAACGCGTTCGAGTAAATCCTTTAAATACTGATTCTTCATAACAATTGCCTCCAATTACTGTTTATTCAATCCCGGCAAAACCCAAATGGTACAGAGGACGCGCAGCCAAAGCTTTCCGAAAAAGAAAGCGCGCCGACAAAAATCGGCGCAGCCTTTATTTTGCATGAGTAATTCAACGCGGCAGCAGCCGCATGAAGCAAGATTAAGAGCGCCTTTGCTATCAATCTTCCCGTTTTACCTGATTTGCGATAATTATACCACGTGCATGATGTAATGTCAATTAAAAAATGACAAACTGCCCGATTTTTACCGAACATTTTTTCAGTCAAAAAGCACGGGAGCATTTTCGTTTTCCGCAGCGCTGAAGCACATTAAAATCTGCTCCTTTGTCGTCTTTTCCGCCGCCAGTTCCTGCGGAAGCTCATCGCGCCCGAAATAGCGGATTTCCGTGGTTTCGATGTTCTTCTCAAACGCTCCCCCCACGGCTTTACACAGCACAAATATTTTCACCACGCCGAAAATGTGGTTTAAAACGTTATGCTTCCGCCAGTCCTGAACGGCGATAAGTCTTTCCGCAGTGACGGAAAGCCCCGTTTCCTCGCCGGCTTCCTTAACTGTGTTCGACTTCACCGATTCGTCAACATCGCACCATCCGCCGGGAAGCGACCATGTTCCGTTATTTTCGTGAACAAGCAGAATTTTTCCGTCCTTAAAAATTGCCGCGCGCGTATCAACCTTCGGCGTTTGATAGCCTTTTTCTCCGCAGAAAAAATCTTTTATTTTCCCCTCCGGAATTTCGGTTCTTTCGGCAAGCATTTCCGCCGCAAGGCTGCGCAGCTGCTCATATCTTTCGTTATCGTAAACGTCCTTGCAGTATGCAAGCCCGCTTTGGGCAATGCTTTGAATTTTCATCGCCCAATCAAGAATTTTATCGTTCATCGGTTCCTCACCGCACCTTTCGCAGTTTTATATTGTCATAATAATATAAAACTGCGAAAAATTCAAGAGGCGACTGAAAAATTACTGCATATTATAATTTTTCAGCATTGATTTTTCGAAATTTAGCAGGTATTTTGCTTCCTCGTCAATTCTTGCTTCGGACGGATTGTCAACCAAATCCCTGTACACATGGATATCACGGCCGACCTCGCCGCCCTGCATAACAAACGGCTCGCTCACGATTCTTCCCTTGTAGCCTATTTCCGAAAGCGCTCCGAAAATTTCGTCCCAGTTCAGGTGTCCGCGCCCCGGAGCTGTTCTGTTGTTTTCACCCGTGTGGAAGCTTGTGAGCTTATTTCCGGTAAACCTTATAGCGTCGCCTATATTATTTTCCTCAATATTCATGTGATAAGTGTCGAGAAGAACGCCGATGTTCGGGCTTCCGACTTCATCAACATATTTAAGCGCTTCTTCGGCAGTGTTGATAAGGCAGGTTTCAAAGCGGTTTACGGCTTCAACACAGTATGTTACGCCGCAGTTCTCCGCCGTTTTAATGATTTCCTTCATGCTCTTAATGCTGTTTTCCCAATACGGGCGCTTATCACCGTTGAAATTATCCGGCGTTCCCCAGCCTGCATAGCTCACGCCCGAAAGCAGCGTTCCGCCCATGAATCCGATGCGCTCAACAATTCGCTTTAAATAATCAACTCCGCCGAGTCTTACTTTTTCGTCAAGTGAGGAAACATCGTAATTTCTGTCAAGCCCGAGGCTGTAGGTCAGCTCAATGCCGCATTCTTCCGCCAGCAGGACAAGTTCGCGCATATGCTCCCTGCTCATTTCAAGAAGCGGCTGCGCCTGAAATTCAAGGATGTCGAAGCCTATTTCTGCGACCTTTTTAATGTACTTTTTATGGTCGGCGTCCCAGTTCTTTTCCCAAAAGTTCATAAAAATTCCGAGTTTGTTCATGATTTTTTCTCCCTCCGATTAAATATTATTTAAGCACGTCAATATCAAAATCAAGATATTTGCCGAATGCTTCATTTATTGCTTTTGCACAGCTTCCGTATGTAATCGCCAAATGATGCTTATATCCGTTTTCAGCCATATAATTCGAAACGTTATTAATATTATCCTTTTTGACAACCTTGCCGCTTCCGAAAAATTCTTCTTCAATTTTGTCATCGGTAAATTCGCCCTGCGAAACAAAGCCGCATATGCGCCCGTTTTCGGTCTTAATGCTGCCGAACGTAATATCGCCCGATTTGATTTTTCCTTTATTTACGCCGACACCCGTTCCCTCTCCGAAGGTTTTCTTAAACATCAGGTGCTCGATAATCTTTCCCTTTCCTTCAAGCATGGACGGCGGAATCGGACCGCAATGGAACATTATTGCCTTATCGTCGCTCTCACCGTAGTTATTGTTATAATCAAGGAGCATGCACGGAGAGTCGGATGCAAGTGACAGCGCTCTCATCATAACCGCGTTTGTTATGTCAACTTCACACGCGGCGCTGATTCCAAGCTCGTTGAGCAGGCACAGACTTGTGCATGGAGCTATTCCGAGCACCGTTTCAAACTCATTCCAGCACCTGACAGCAACTGCCTGCAGATTATATTCACTGACAATATCCTCAAAAACAGCCTGAACCTTTGCCATTGTGCAAAGTTTTTCTTCGGGATAGCCTGAAAATTCGGTAATATTCAGAATCTGCACTTTCTTTTCGTCAATTCTTGCCTGCGGAACCTTTGCCACACGCGCAAAAATATCGCTCAAATCAATGGTTTCAATATTTATACCCTTTTTCTGAAAAGCGATTTCATCCACGCGCACGGTTTTGAATGCCGTTGTTCTTGCGCCGATTGCACCGAGATTGAAATGCTTCAGTCCCTTGACAATCCGGCAAACGCCCGCAAAATTGACCAAATCATTTCTGAAGCTGTCGCTGAGCGGCTCAATAACAAACTTCTCCGTCAAAGTGAACGGAATACCCGCCTGCCTTAAAAGATTGCACATTGCAAACTTGCCGCACATTGCGTCCCTTCGGTGCGCAAAATCCATCTCTCCGATTTTATCGGGATATGCCTGCACAAGAACAGGCACATTTGCATTTTTCAGAGCAACCGACGCACCGTTTTCATCTCCGAAATTCGGCAGGCACAGAATCACTCCGTCAAAGCTGCCCCTGTTTTCCTCAAGAAACTGAGCATATTTTTCACCCTCCGCAATTGTTTCAACCGCGCCGTACCTTGTTTTTTCTCCGTCCATGCATATGTACCCGAAGCCTGCGTCCGACACGGCTTTTTTCATTTCCTCCCTTGCGCTTGCAATAACCTCGCCGGGAAAAAATCCGCGGTTACCGAAATACAAGGCAAACGTAATTTTGTTTCCGACTGCTTTCATTTTGCTTCCTCCCTTTTTAATTTCGAGTTACTATAACGTTATAGTAACATACAGACTGCGATATGTCAATAGTATTTTTGTTCAATTTGTTCATAGGTTTTTTTGATTTCTTGACAAAAGAATGTATATTTTGTATAATAACTAAGAACAGACAGTCAAAATTACGAAAAGGATTATTATATGAAAAGAGTAACTTTAAAAGATATTGCAAATGAGCTTAATATAACTGTGGGCGCTGTATCTCATGCGCTCAACGGGATGAGTGACATTTCGAAGGAAACCTCGGAAAAAGTGTTTGCGGCAGCCAAACGGCTTGGTTATATCCCGAACAATTCGGCAATTTCGCTGCGCCTCGGAAAAACCGGCACTGTCGCAATTATTGTCCCCGATATTTCGAATCCGCACATTGCATACCAGATAAAGCTCATCGAGGACAGAATCAAGCGCGAGGGATATTCCGTTATTATTATGAACACAAATGAAAACAGCGATGAGGAATACAGCGCAATAATCAGCGCCTGCCGAAAGCAGGCGGACGGAATACTGATATGCCCCACTCAGCGCGGTGCGGAAAATATTCTTTTCTTGCAGAAGCAGAATCTTCCGTTTATTTTAATCGGAAGATTTTTTAAAGATTATGATTTTGATTATGTGTGCGCCGATGATTTAAAGGGCGGCTGCATTGCCGGCAGATATTTAATCGGGCAGGGCTGCAAAAATCCGTTATATATAGGGGCGCGCAAATATGTTGAAGCAAGCGTGAACAGATTTTCGGGATTAAAACAGGCTTTCGGGGAATGCGGAATCGGGCTTTCCGAATCGCGATTTGCTGAGGTTGATCCCACATCGGAAAATCTTTACGAGGTTTATGAAAGCATTTGCCAGCAGGAGCTTCCCTTCGATTCGATTGTGTTTTTTTCGGATCTTTTCGCCTTTAAGCTGATGTCAAGGGTAAAGGATATTCCGTTTGTCAGTTTCGACGCGGTCAACGCACAGCTGCACATTCCGTGCATTCTTCCGAGCGTCGGTATGATTGAAAACGGCTGGGCAGAAAAGGCAGCCGACGCTTTGCTGAAAAAAATATCGGGCTCGCACGAAAAAACAGAGGAGCTTATAGATGTCAGATTATTCCACTGATAATCCGGCTTCTCAGACTGTCGAAGAACCCTGCTTTGCATTAAGAAAAAATCGGGTTCTTCTTCATATTTATCAAATTGGCAATAAAAGCAAGCAATTTGGAAGGGGTATTGTTCCTCTTCCATTTCCATTTTGCAAGCTTTTTTAATTTCATGGCTGTGTATTTAAGCACTGTTTTTCTTTCGCCACTCAGGCGCTGCAGCTAAATGCGGTTTCGGCTTTCTTTCGCAGCACAAAGGGCTGCAGCTAAATGCGGTTTCATTTAACTGCAGCCCCTGCGTTTCGTTTTTCTGATACTTATTATTTTACGGATATTGCTGAGAATGCCGGCGCCGGCTTGTCAAGTCCGCTCCATGCAAAAAGCTTAATTTTCTCTGCCGCAGCGTCAAGCGTTATGCTCGTTGTCCGGTACATATACGGATCGTTTCCGCTGAGCACAGCCGTTTTTGCTTCGGTCATCGTTTTTCCGTCCGCCGAAAATGCCGCTGCAATGAGCGTTACGGGTGCGTTTTCAAAGCCTGCAAGCGACAGATGCTTCACCGAAACGGTGTTTCCGTCAAGGCTGACATTGTCAATCATAAATTTAATCGCATTGCTGTAAACGCATATATCCTTGGTATAGGTATATCCCTCAACCTCAAGCGTTACCGTTGCCTTGCCGGGGTTTTTCGCCGTTACAACGCCGTTTCCGTCAACCGTCAGAATATTTTCGTTTGACGATGTCCACACGGGGCTGAACTGCGAGCTGTCAAGAACGGCGCCGTATTTGTCAGCCGCCGCAAGCTCATAGGTGTTACCCGTAAACACGCCGTCCTCCGCGCCTTTCAGACTGAGTGCGGAGCAGTCAACATCGCGCTGAAGCACGATATCGTCCATAACGAAAAATCCCCAGAGAACGTTCCCCCAGCCGGAATCGCACTTGATTGTGATTTCAGCCTCGCCCGCTTCAAGCTCTATCTTGTCGAGCAAACGGTATTTTCTCATCGTGCAGTTTGCGTATGCATAATAAAGCTCGTTGTCAACAACCTCAACGGTTGCATTTTCCTCGGTAATCTGTACCTGTGATTCGATTGCCTGCTCAGTTTCCGCATCCCATGAGCGCGTTGTAATATATGTTCCGGCTGCGGCGAGCATTCTGTCGTCAACAAGCTTTGTATCCCCCTGCTTCACCACAAGCTTAACCGGTGAGAATTGGCTGTTCTGACTTATCTGTGCCGCAATGTCAATCGTCATCGAATAGCTTCCCGATGCCGGAATGTTCACCTTGTACGTAAGTAATCCGTTTTCAAGCGGCGTGTTTATGCTTGTATTATTGTTCGCCACAAGGATTGCGCCGCCGCTCATCAGCGAGGCGTCCGTGTTTCCGCTCTTAAGGTCTTCAAGCGTTCTTGCGGCTTGGTCTGCGACAACGGGGGTGAAATTCTGTACCTCATAGCCTTTTTCAGCTTCAATCACAAGTTTGCTTGCAGGCTCGCTTTCGCTGAGCATTGTAATTTCATAATAGTCACAGTTTAAAACATAGTGCGATCCCGGATTGTTTAACGTCCACGGCTCGGCAACTATCGTAAAGGTGTTGACTCCCTCGTCAAGCTCAACATCTGCGCAGGATAAGCAAAGTCTGCCCGTCTGCGTTGATTGCAGATTGAGCTTCTCATTTTTGAAATAAATCGCATATTTGCTTTCGAACTCCGAATTCGTGTCCGGCCCGCTTCCGCAGAAGGTGAAGCGGTAAAGCCCTGCCGCAGGTGCGTCCGCCTTAATATCAAAACTATTTTGATAGGTATTAACATCTCTGATAATTTGCTGAAACCCTCCGCCGGTCGCTGAGCTGTCCTCTATGTAGCCGCCTGTTCCGAGAATAGTTGTTCTATCCAGCTCCTCGCCTTCATATCTGATGGCATCGAGATCTGTTTTTTCAAGCTTAACATAATCCATGCAGAAGCAATAATCCATTGCCTGTCCCGTGTCTCGCAGCGTTGTGGGCGTAAACGCAATTGTGTTTTTTCCTTTTTCAAGCTTTACAACGCGCTTAGACACATATTTTTTAAATATTGACGGGTATGTTCCAGATTCCTCCGCCATATCGCCGGCAGCATAGTCCTTTCCGCCGACTGTAATTTTGTACTCGCTGAGGTAAACCGCACCGCCGTTCGGGTATGTTACCGTGCTGACATTGTAAAAGCCTGCTTCGGGTACATAGAAATCCGCCGTTATGCTATATTCCTTCGCCGAGCTTGTTTTAAGCCAGCCGTTTCCCGAAAAATTCGCGTCTGTGAGGCGCTCCACCTCCGGAGCTTCATCACTTTGCGTCTGAGCGGTGAATTTTTCGCCCTCAAGGGTGATTGAAAACGCTTCCTCCTCCGCTGCCGCAGAAAATGCGGCGCACGAAATCAGCATAATTGCCGACAGGAACACACATAAAAATTTTTTCATTCTTTTCTCCTTCTTTCTTATAAATTAATATATTTCAACCTTTAACAGCGCCAACGCTGACACCGCCAATTATTTTTTTCTGGAACACGGCGAAAATCAAAAGCTGCGGCAGGATTGAAAACAGAATCGCAAGCATCTGGTAATCCATGGTATAATTCGATGACTGCATTGTGTACATCTGAACGCCGAGAACGGTAAGCTCCTTTTTCTTTATAAGGAGGTACGGCCAGAAGAACTGCCCGACCTGCCCGTTAAATGTGAAAATTGCAACCGTCACAAAAACGGGGACCGAGAGCGGCATAACGATTTTTGCAAAAATTCTCATTGCGGACGCCCCGTCAATTTTTGCCGCTTCGATTATCGAGCCGGAAATTCCGTCAAAGAAATTTTTGAACAAAATAATATTGAATATGCTCGAAGCCGACATTATCCATATCGGCCAAAAGGTGTCGAGCAGGCTGATGTGGATAAGCGGCACATCCTTAAAGCCTATGTACAACGGAACCGTGCGCAGCGTTCCCGGCATGAGCATTATCCAGAAAAGTATCATGAATATAACGCCCGTGCCCCTCGGCTTGAGCTTTGATATTGAATAGCCTGCAAGTCCGCCGGCGAGGCACGCCGCAACCGTTGCTCCGCCCGCCATGATAAACGTGTTAATGTAATATTTATATATCTTCATTTCCGTCCAGACGCGCGAAAGCTTGCCAAGGTCAATTGTCTTCGGAAAGAAGCTCGACGGCACAGCATACAGCTCCTTAACGTTCTTAAAGCCGGACAGAATTATCCACACCACCGGAATGAGCACCGCAAAGCAGTAAATGACGAGCAGCGCTGCAATCAGCGCATAAAGCAGCTTATACCGGGGGCGTTTCATATCGGTATCGGTAAGTATACCCATATCCATTTTTTTCATAATCGGTACACTCTCCTTTACATATTATTTTCTATCCGCTTATTCACAAAGAAATAGAAGCACGTCACAACCATAAGAATCAAAAACATTATCACGCCGATTGCCATTGCAAGGTTCGGGCGAACACTCACAAAGCCGTAGCGGTACGCAAGCAGTCCGAGCGTCATCGAAGCGCCGTTCGGCCCGCCGCCGGTCATCTGCAGCGGCTGCTCCATAATCGAAAATATGCCGATTATCTGCTGAATCAGAAACAGAAGCACAATCCCGTAAATGTGCGGCAGCGTGACGGTTATCATTCTTCTGAAAAAGCCTGCCCCGTCAATCAGCGTTGCCTCGTAAAGCTCGCGGTTGATTCCCTGAAGCGCCGCAAAGTAATACATTGCCGAAGCTCCCGCGCCGCTCCATGTCATGCATATCACAATATAAATAATCGTGTGCTTCGGGTCCTGCAGCCACACATACGGCGCTATGCCGAATTTCGCCAAAAGCATGTTCAGAAGTCCGCCGTTATCGGGATAGTATATGAGATACCATATCGTCATAACCGAGGTTACGGGAAGCACGCTCGGAAGATACACGCAGAATCTGACAAAGCCGCGCGCATGAACAAGCTCATTCATCATAATCGCAAGCAGAATTGGCACAAGAAACCCGATTGCGAGCGACCAGAACACATAAAGCCAGGTATTCCCGAGCGATTTGAGAAACATTGTATCGCGCATGACGCGCCTGTAGTTATCAAGCCCGACAAATTTCCCGACCTTGTAGCCGTTCATGCTGAAAAACGACCACCATGTGCCGAGAACCTGCGGCCGCAGAATGGTATAGTAAACGCTTATGAGCGCTGGAAGGATAAACAGCCAGCCGCTGATATTTTCCGAAAGCGGATTTGATAATCCGCGTTTTTTGCAGTTAGTATTCACAGCTTGCCTCCATGTCAGTTTTCATAATCAAGGAAGTTGCTCTGAAAATCGGCTGCCGCTTTCTTGAGGATTCCCTTAACATCGCTGTTTTTGTTTGTGAGAACCTCCTGAATGCAGCTGTCAAGCGTTGCGTACAAATCCTGTGCGCAAACCTCTTCCTCAACCTGATATTCAATGCTGCCCTTGTTGTTATTGTAATCCGCAACGTTCTTTTCGGGAATATTGCGATATTTTTCAATTATCTCATTTTTGAATTTCTCAGTGTCGGCATTGTCGTTCCAGATTGACAAATCCTTAACGCCGATTACTTTCATGTTTTCCTCAAAATCGAGTTTTGTGTCATTCTCGTATCTTTTTTTCGTATCCTCATCCATTTCGGTTGTGAGTCCGCTGAACTGAATCCATTTAAACGCTGCGTCAATCTGTTCGGGCGTTGCGTTCGGCTCGATAACGTAAAAGTCGCCGCCCATCAGCGTAACGTGGCGCTCGGGACCTGCCGGCATGGTTATCATCGCAATATTTTCAGGCTTCATTCCGTAGTCTTTCACAAGTGCGTCAAGCTGACCGGGATGCACAATTGCCATTGCCGCCTGATCCGTTCCGATGAGCTTCACAACCTCAGCCGCGTCAACATTTGTGTTTGACGGCAGCGCATTTTTGTTCCACTTTAAAGCCTTCAGATATTCAAGCGCTGCGGCGCATTTGTCGTTTGCGAAATTGGAGGTATACTTTCCGTCCTTTTTCTTTATGAACTCTGTTCCGAAGCTCCATGCAAGCATTGAAAAATTCCAGCCGCCCTGATTTGAAGTTGTCGGGAACACAAAGCCCGCCTTCCCCGTTTTTTCATGAACCGTCTGCGCAAAAGCCGCAAGCTCATCGAATGTTTTCGGAATTTTCGGCGTTCCGTCGCTTTCAAGCAGTCCTGCCTCGCGGAAAAGATTCATATTAATCACAATCCCGAGCGAATATGCGCTTTTCGGAAGAAGATAAATGCTTTCCTCTTTTGAAATTGTGTCCAACAGCGTTTCGTTTATTTTTCCGTAATAACCGTACTTTTTAACATAATCGGTAATATCGGCGGCATAGCCGAACTGAATGATTTTTTTTGCTTCCGTGAAAAACGAGGTGTACACCGTTGAAAGCGAGCCACCCTCAGCGCGTGCCATAAATGTACTTTGGTCGTAACCCCATGTTTCTCCGGCAACCTCAATATTCTTATATTTCTTTTCAAATTCTTTTCTTTTATTTTCAGCATTTTCAAACGCTTTTTCGTTTCCGTCCTCGCTCGGCCAGTTTGCAACGGTAATTTTTATCTTCCCGTCGGACGACGTCTGCTTCTTTTTTGTTCCGCAGCCGACAAGTCCGCCCGTGCAAAGTGCCGCCGCAAGAATCACCGCGGTGATTTGCTTTTTGTTGAATTTCATTTCATAACCCTCTTTCTTTTTCGTTTTGCAGCTTTATTATATCCGCCGAATAAAATTATGCAAGACACACTTTTATCAAACGGTTTCATTATTTTACGGTCACGGGTAACAGTTTTCCGAACGGTATCAAAAATGATTTCCGCACTGAAAAAAGCCCGGAATTTCGGCATTTACCGCCTTTTTTTAATTACAAGCATGTCATGGCTTACGGTTGCTCTTGTTGATACTATAACCGTGTCTGCGCCCGTTTCGTCGCAAATCATATCGGTTATATCGCTTGCCTTTCCGAGGTAAACGCGTTCATCGGACGGAAGGTTTGGGTCGTAAATATACACGTTAAAGGACTGCGGACGGAATATCTCCTGTTTAACATTGCCTTTATCGTCACTGTATTTAAAGAGCATCCGCTCTTCCTCAACCTTGACCGGTGTGCCTATAAGATACCTTATTGCCGCATTTGCTTCACTGCTCGAACCAAAATACCAGTTTTTGTTAAGGTAGCCCTCTCCGCTCTGCGAATAAACAATCTGCATTGCCGTAATCACATTGTCGCGCACGGTAACGCGAAGCATATCCCCTGCTTTAAGCTTGCTGCACCGATCTGTGAATTTCGGGTCAACGTAAAGGCTTGCTTCCGCACCGTTGTAAAATCCGCGGATAATATATGTGTCATCGTCCTTATATTCTGTTCCGAGAAGCTTTTTGATAACAACGCAGCGCGCGTCCTCTTCAACAGCCGAGCCGTAAGGATCGGCAAAATTGACAACAACGCTTGAAGCAAGCGACTGACCGGAGGTGTTATATGCAACCGTTCTGCATATAAGGTCGGACTGAACGGAGGCGCTCACATAGAAATCATCATCGGTTGTTTTTTCATCCTCCTCTTTCGGAACATTGAAAACAATCGTTTTGCCGTCGCGGTATGCTTCACCGGCAAGCGTCATTTTTCCGTATGCCTTAAACATGCTTGTGTAGCTTTTGTAAAGCATTTCTCCGTCACAGCGGCGCAGCAGGCAGTCATCGCTGCTGTCGGCACGCGGCGAAAGGTCGAATCCGCTCACATCCTCGGCAGTGTCAATCGCCGTAATCTCTCCGCCGGAATTTTGCTTGTATCTTATAACGGCGCCGGCCGGGATGAACGCCTCAAAATCGGCTGAAACATCCGTTTTGGTTCCGTTCAGCTTTACGGTGTTCTGCGTTGTGTAAACAATCTGTTTTTCATCAGAGCTTGTCAGCAGCTTCATTCCGAAGCGGTTTTTCAGCGCCTTGTTATCATAGTGCGATTTCATCACATAAGCAAAATTCCACTTTGAATCCTCACCCCCGATAACCGCCGCTATATTTCCGAAAATATCGGTATAAAACGTCACCTCTGAAAAGGATTTTCCGTTCCATTCCTCAAAATACGGATTTTCGGCAAGCATATATTCCTCTGAACCGATTGTAATATATTTATCATCGCGGACAGCCGTCACGGAATCGGTCATTTTAAACGAATTTTGATAAATGACCGTTTTCTTGTCCGATTCCATCACTGTGAGAGCCGTTCCGCTTCTCAGCTCCGAAAGCTCGATTTTCTTGCCCTTTTCGTTATACAGCTCATAAGCCTTTCCCGAAAGCGAAAGCTCTTTTTTCTTAATAGCTCCGTTTTCGGAAACGCTGTATGTCACCGTTTCGGACACAGTGTTTATCCTCACGGAAAAAATATTTGTGTAATCAAACACGCTGACAACGTCATAGCTTCCGTCACCGTTATTGTCCGTCAGGAGCACATATCCGTATTTCGGGCGGAGCTGCGCCTCGTCGCTTGCCGGGTCGTTGTTGTAAAGCACATCCTTGCTCCGGCTCAGATTTGCTTTCTTTATCCTTCCGTTTTCATTGTATTTGTATGTGCTTCCGTCACATTTCTCAATATCTGCGGACATGATTCTGAGCGTATCGCCGTGCTTTTCTGAAAATGCAAGCAGAATATCATCATCGGAATAATAATATTCTCCGTATTTTCCGAGCGAATTTTCATTTGCTGCGGATTTGTTCGTCATTTCAAATCCGCCGATAAACACAACGTCTTCGTTATAGCTGCGCCCGTAAAGCGATTTTCCGCCGATTGCTTCAACAACGCCCTTTCCTTTGTAAACTCTCAGAACGGCTTCCATAAATGCCGCGCCCTTTTCAAGCTTATCCTTTTCGGAAAGCGAAAGCTCCATCACATCAACCTCAAGCAGATTGAAAAGCATTCGGTACGCCGTTTTAACGTTCACAGAGCCCATTGTGCCGATGCCTTTCGCAAGTCCCGTTTTGACCGCAGCTTTCAGAACCTCATCGGGATAGTTCCCGTTTATCAGCCTGGAATATCCGGCAAGATTAAGAAGCATTGTATATGCTTCGTATACGGTGATATTATCATCGGGGCGGAATTTTCCGTCGCCGCCGCCCGTGATTATTCCGCTCCTGTACAGCTGCTCGATATAGCCTGCATACAGCGAATTTATGTCAACATCGGAAAACACCTGCGCCGCCGCTTCGGGCTCACCCTTGTTTGTCAGCCCGTAAACGGCTTTTGCAAACCCGCCGCGCGTGAGAACATGCGCATCATTGCCGAGGCGCACGTTCGTCACTCCCTCAACAACCGTCCGAGCTTCGTCCGCTTCAGCCGCAAAGATATTCAGCGGCACATTCAGCGTTCCGAGAATCAAGCTGAAAATAAGTAAATAAATTATCTTTTTCATACACAGTTCCTTTCCTACGGCATTTGTTTTGCAATGCTGCTAATCATGACGGCAGCCTCCGCACGCGTCAGCGAATCGTTCGGCACAAAGCTCAGCCCTCCGCCAATCTCGCGCCCGTGCAGAATGTCTGCTCCGCAAAGTATTTCAACGGCGTCCCTCGCCCACGGAGCAATACTTTCCGAATCCGCGAACGCACCGCGTGATTTTTCTTCAAATCCGCAAAGCTTCATTGCGTTCCATGCCATAGCCGCCATTTCCTGCCTTGTGACAGAGTCGTTCGTTCCGAACAGGTTTTCGGATTTCCCGTTCACAATGCCGCAGGCATACGCATTTGCAATATAAGGATAGCTCCAGCCGTCCTTTTCCACATCTTCAAACGGAAGATAATCGGGCGGTGCGAGCTTGTCGCGCTTTATAAGAATCATGAGCATCTTAACGGCTTCCGCACGCGTCACACTGCGGAGCGGTTCAAAACGGTTATCGCCGCTTCCGCTGACAATTCCAAGCCCGTATATATGCGCAACCGCATCATCTGCCCACTTGCAGTCATCCATGTCGGTGAAAACGCTTTTGCCCGATTTCACCTCTGCCTTCTCCGAAACGCCGGGGTTAACACGTGCCGCTGTAATTCCGCTGCTCTTTTTTCCGGATGAGCCGCCGCCCGAAGAGCCGGATGAGCCGCTCCCTTTCATTGCTTTTCTTATTTCCTCATATGTTGAATAATCGTTTCCGACAACGTTTTTGCATTCACCGGAGGTTGCATCCGAATCAAAACCGATTTTTTCGGAATAATTATTCAGGAATTTCTGAACGTTTGTCCAAAGCGATGAATATTTCACGGCGCATCTCAGAACGGAAAATTCAATATCGTCCGCAAGCGCCGCCGCATTCTTATAGGCTTTTTCCATGTCCTCCGTGACATATGCTTTGATTTTATCCGAAAGCGCACCGTAGTTATCGCAAAACAGCCCGGGGAAAGCTTCCCTGTAAGGTGATGCCGTCATTAAGGCGCAAACCGCATTTTTGCTTGCCGATTCGTTATATTTTTCGAGAATAACCGCTCTGTAAAAAATATTTTTAAAATCATCATAGTTTTTTGCAGAAGTTTTTGCGCCGTCACTTATCATCAGCGGGAAAACCTCGTCCTTATCGGAAAGCGTGTTGTATAGCTCATCGTCAAGCTCCAGCGCCGGGCAGTAGGTTGTTATCGATTCTTTAAGCGCCTGCGCATCGCTTCCCTTCAGCTTCTCCGAAAGGTCGTTTTCCATTGCTTCAGTGCGGACATAAACCTCCGGCAGCTCCGCTTCCTCTTCTCCTATTCTTGCATAAAGTCTGAGTATTCCGTCGGAATTTTTAACATTGCAAACCGAAGTATACTTTCCGCTGTCATCTGTATAGCTGTCATCGGCAAATATAAGCCTGCCGCTTTTGTCCGTCACGGTAAGAATGACGGAAAGCGACTTTTCCTCGCGCTGCGCGTCGGCAGTCACAGTCAGAAATCCGCTGTTTTGCACTGCGGAAAGCTTTGCGGCTTCTGCGCCCGACGGAAGCATAAGCAGCGCTGCGGCTGCCGCCGTCAAAATATATTTTTTCATGTCTTCACCAATCCTTATTTTCACACTTTTTACTCAACGTAAAATTCGGCCTTGTCTGTCACCGCGTTAACGCTGCTTCCTGCCGATGTGCGCAGCGTGTATTTTCCCTTTGCAAGCGCTCCGAACCGAACCGTTATCTCTCTTTCATCATTTTCTGCAATATCAATCGGTTCATCATTGAGCCAAACGCGCGCGCCGCTCACTCCGTCCGCAAGCTTTATAACGGCGTTTATCGTTTCGCCCTCTTTGTAATGTCTGCCGTCTTCAATGCCGCTCACCTCAATTTTCTTTGATTCATCAGCGACGCTTTCATCAACGAACAGCCCCGGTTCCTTGAGATAAAACGACATCTTCTTGTCGGGACGGTCGTACGGATAAAGATTGCAGCCGATTTCAAGGCTTTCCACCAGCGACGGGTCAAACGGACGAATGTCCACCGCACCGTACGGTGATGTAAACAGAATCAAATCCTTCCATTTCACCTTTGCCTGCACCCATTTTGAGCTGCAGTTGAATTTCGACTCGTTGCCCGTATAGTAGCGTCTGCCGTCGCTCAGATTCAGGAAGCATTTAAAATCGCCCATTCCCTCGGTTTCCTCGTCAGCCTTGACCCAGAAGCACATGCCGTCACTGTTTATAAGCTTTTCGGGGTTCGTTACCTTAAGGCGCGGATAATACCAGCCCAGCCTTGCATGCAGCTGCACGCGGAAACGGTAGCTGCCGTCCTCCGCAATTTCGGCGGAGGTTTCCGCACCGTCAAGCACATTATTTATGTTAAAGCTTTCAAGGCTTTCCGCTCCGTCCATAATATATTTCGGTGTGATAACGGTGTCGTTTTCAATGCGCACCGTTGCAACCGACGGACTTGATTCAAAACCGTCCGCCTCGGCTTTAAATGTAAGATATGTTTTCATATCATCGGCTCCGTTATATTTTCCGTCCGCGTGCGGTGTGACTGAAACCTTCACATCCGTTTTTCCCATTGCCGGAACAGTCACGGTATCTCGGTCAAATTTAACATCGGAATACTCAAGCTCCGCGCTCAGCCGAACCGTTTTTTCGGAGCTGTTGAAATTGTTGACAGTGAGCGTCAATTCCTCCGTTTCGTTATTCTTCAGCAGATAGCCCTTGTTTCGCGCGTCCTCAAGATTCTGATTAAACGTCTGCTGAAGAATGATGCGCTCGCCGGCATTAAACGTTCGCTTGATTTCCGCGTTTTCCTTATATTCCTCGGGGTAATAGTTCGCCTTATCCGCTTTTCCGCCGAATGTCACATATACAGGGTAGTACGCTATATCAATTTCCGCTTTCCCGTTTTTCGGAAAAACTGTTTTGCTCTGCCCCATAATATCGGTGACTGTAACGCTCTTATCGGTGACAACGCTGTATTTTTTCGGCGCGTCTGTCCATAGAACAAGCACATCGTTTTCGCCGCTGTCAAACATATATGCCTGCGCGCTGTCATCGCACTTTTTTCCGATATACTTACCCTTTCCGAGAACATAAGAGCAGATTGCCTCCGCCTGATATGCCGGATTCGGGTTAAAATTCGCGTCAAACGTGCCGAGCTCCTTGTTGTGCTCGGTGTACTTCGGCAATATGAACCAGAAAAATTTATCCACTCCCTCTGCCAGCGACTCAAGCGTTGCCGTAACGAGGTAACGCGCCTGAACCATGCCCTGGTCGTCGGTAAGCTCCGTGTTTTCCCCGATATCGATATATATTCCGGCTTCCGTCAGCCAGTTCGGCATATCCCTCGTGTCGAACTGCTGTTTTTTATCGTAGTAGCTTTCAAGGAAATTCTTTCGTATTCCGAGGATTTTGTTCTTTTCGGAATAATCAGTGTGCGCGTGAAAATTGAAAATATCCGTCCAGTTTAAAACATCGTTGCGCATAATCCCGTCCGTGAATGTTGTTTCGGGAGAAAGGCAGAGCGACACCATGCTCATTTTCATGTTTCCGCCGCTGTCCGCATTTCCGAGAAACATTGCCTTAAGATATGCCGAGTACATGTCCGCCGGATACTTACTCGTCATTCCGTCAAGCTCGTTATCGATTTCGATAAGGTCAATCAGTCCGCCGGTGTTTTTCACAAGGTCCTGCTGATATGCATATGCCCGCTGCAAATCCGTAAACGGATTGTCGTTCCACAGCTCGTCTGTCACAAGAATCTGCGTTGTTTTAACTCCGTATTTCTTTATCGCGCCGAACCTTTTTGTTATATAAGAATCATAATCCCTGTGCCCTGCGGCGCGGAAACCTCTCCAGTTTGCGCGCTCACGCACCCATTTTATTCCGGCAAGCGGAATCGTCTGCATGAATTTATCCTCAAGCTCATCCTTTTTTAAAAGCACGCTTGCTCCCGAATCGACGGCAAACGGACTGTCGCCCTGCCATCGCTCGGAAAGCGGCGGCACAACGGAAAAATGCGCGTAACCCAAGCGTTCATCCGTTCCCTCGGCATAAACGTTTATTTTGTACCACCCAAGGTCATATTTTCCGAGATTGATGGTTTTCGTTCTCTTTTCCGCGGCAATTTTGAAAGCGCCGCTGTCAGTTGTTCTTCCCCAGAAATCGTTTACCGTGTATGTATATGAATGCTCCTTGTCATCGGCGGCCATCCTGCACACTTCATATTTAACGGTTTTCGTTTTTTCAAACACACCGCAGTTTTCCGACGGAAAAATTCCCTTGAATTCACCGCTTTTCAGCGTGAATTTGAAATAGTCCGCAAAATATCCGAGCTTATTGTCGAGATTTGCGCGAATATCGCTTTTGTCAACCGTCACTGTCAGCGTGTTTTCGCCCTTTTTTAAATCATATTCTCCGACGCGGTATTCCTTCAAAAGGCTTCCGTAAATCGAATTTTGCCAGTCGGCAGTCCGCGTTGAAGCCTCCGCAGCCTTGATTTCCTTTCCGCCGTTTATGCTGAACGAAAAGTCCGTTGTCCATGTCACGCCGAGCTCGCTGCACCGCATATCAAGCAGATAAGTTGCGTCCTTCGGCGCTTCAAAGGTGTATACCATTTTGTATTCTTCGGCGGACGGCAGCTGTATAAGATTTACAAACGCTCCGCCGCTGAATTCGCCGTTTTTAAGAATCGGCACGTCAAACGTTGCCGTTGAATAATTCTCGCACTCAACAACAAACGATTCATTCTCCGCAAGTGTTGCGCACGGATTGCACACCGGCAGCATTGCTGCCGCAAGCGCAGCGGCAATAATTTTTTTCATATCTTTGTCTCCTCTCCGTATTCCGATTTTTCAGCAAGCAGAATTTCCGCCAGCGCCTTACAAACATTTGAGTCAATTTCCGCAACCGATAAGAACCGCAACACCTCGCTTGCAGCCGCCTTGCCCGTCACCATATCGTACAGAACGGCTTTATCGTCGTTCTTCCCCTGATACCGCCTTATAAATTCAACCGCGTCTGCCTCGGTATTGTTTTTCCTCAGCCGCACGCGTTCAAGAAAACGCACTTTCAGCTCACCGCTTGCGTTTTTGACGGTAACTGTGGTCTTTCCGTTTTCACAGCTGCACTCAAATTCCTTTTCGCCGCCGTTTTCCGTAACCGAAAAGCGGCGGCAGTCCTCATAACCGATAAACTCAATTGCATAATCCCTGCTTTTCGGCAGAACAGAAGCGTCCCCTTTTGGGGCAGCGATGCAAAGCTCGGGCATTTCGGAATGAATAAACCTTATTCCGGTCACTGCATAAGCGCCTTTTTCGTAACTCTTGGAAATTCCGTCATCCTCATATAAATCGAACGAATTATCCGCACCGGCGAAAACCTTTATCAGCATTGACTGCGGATTTTCCGTGCCGTTATGCGGCTTTTCGGCGGACATCGGAACTATTCCGCCCGCCTTCACCAGTACGGGCATTTCGCACAGTCCGCGGTAAAATGAAGTTATCTGTCCGCCCGAATAATGCCGTCCGCTGAAAAAGTCGAACCATTCGCCCTCCGGCAAAAAACCCGTGGCGGTGCCCATCAGAGTTGCGCCGTCCGAATGGCTTGTTATCGGCACAGCAAGCATTTCCGTTCCGAATATGTATTCATTTCTGAAGCGTTTTTCATATGCTCGGCTGTCGGACGGATATCTGTAGTACATCGGTGAAACAATCGGCTCGCCGTATTTATACGTTCTGTGGTTCATTGCGTAAAGATATGGAATCAGCGCATGCCTGAGCCGCAGAAAGCGCTTTATTGTTTCCTCTGTCTGCGCTGAAAAATTCCACGGTTCTTTTCCCACAAGCGGATGCTCGCAGCTGTGCAGCCTGTTAATCGGCGAAAACACGCCGAACTGAATCCACCGTGCGGTCAGCTCGTCATCGCGGATTCCTCGCATGTGCCCTCCTATGTCATGACTCCACCATGTGTAGCCGGCATTGGAAGCCGAAGCCGTGAAATACGGCTGAAAATCAAGGCTTTCCCATGACATAACGCTGTCGCCCGAAAACCCGATCGGGTAGCGGTGCGAACCGATTCCGGCATAGCGCGAAAGAATCATCGGGCGTTTGTTTCCGCGCCCGATATCCGCAAAGTGAAAATGATTCAGCAGCCAGAGCGGGTCAAGTCCGTCATATTTCGTATTCTCCCCCTGCTGCCAGTCAATCCACCAGAAGCTCACCCCGTCATTTTCGTACGGATTGTGAAGTATGCGGAAATAATTTTCCGTGAATTTCGGATTTGTCATATCAAACGGCACCGTTTCGCCGCGCGGCGTGTTCATTGCCGCCGCCATTTCGCCGTACATTTCTTCGTACGGAGCAATTCCGTCCGCCGGGTGAAGATTCAGCGAAACCTCCGCCCCCATTTCATGCAGACGATTTAAAAACTGCTTATAGTCCGGAAACAGCTCACGGTTCCATGTGTACCCCGTCCACCCTATTCCGTACCTTTTGTCAACGCCTACCAGGTGCCAGTCCATATCGATAACGGCAACCGAAAACGGGCAGCTTTCTTTTCCGAAGCGTTCAAAAAGCTCAAGATATTCACGCTGCGAATACCTGTGATAACGCGACCACATATTCCCCAGCGCATACCGCGGCAGCAGAGGCGTGTCTCCGCAAAGCGCATAAAAGTCTTTCAGCAGACCGTAATAATCATCGGCATATGCAAACAGATATAGGTCAACAGCGCTGCCGTTTCGCTTTTCAATCAAGCCGTCCTCCGAAATCACCATTGAATCGCTGTCATCAAGCGCGCTTATCTGACCGCGGCTCATCACGCCGGGCAGAATCTCACATTCGCCGTCAACACCGTCAAGCGTCCGCGCCGTTCCGGGAAGGTCGTTTTCCTTTCCGTAATGCCAGTTAAAGACCGTGTAGCAATATTCCGTGTTCAGCTTCGCCGTGAGTGAATTTTTTGAAAATTTCCTGCCGAGGTAGTATGTAACCGCAAAAAATTCTGTTGAAATAACAATTTTTTCATCATCGCGCGCAACCTTGTATTCCGGCACGGGAAAATCGCGGTTCACAACGCGCTGCGTTGCCCTGTCCTCAAAAATCCCGTTTTCATCGTATTCTATCCGCATCATTTGCTCGCCCAGCACGGTAAAGCGGCACTTTTCCACCGAAACACATGCTCCTCCGCGTGCCTGCGGCGTGACCGCACAGCGGTATCTTTCATCAATTCTTCCCATATTCTCTCCCTTTCACCTTACCGTTATCGCTTCGCTGAGCGGATGAAACGCCTTTTTGTCCCATGCAAACAGCCTCACCGACGCGCTCCTTGCCTTGCATTTTATATTAACATCGTAGCTTGCAAACGCATCTCTGTCACTGATTTTCTTTCTTCCGATTCCGCTGACAGCCCCGTTTTCGTCATATGCGGCAACAATCAGCTCATATTCTCCGATGCTTCTGCTGTTCTCCGTAAGCTGCACTTTTGTTATTTCATCGCCCGACCACGCGCTGAGCACCGTCACTCCGACGCCGTCCTCGGGCGGTCTTATAAAGCCGATATGCTTCAGCGTGTAGCCTGCTTCATTTTCGTAGAAAATTCCGCCGAAGCTGATAGCCGTAATTTTCGAGGGGTCAAGCTTTTCCGCATTTTCAACATTATTCGGATTGGATTGCAGCTTGAAATCGCTCCAGCTTCTGTTCACTCTCACCCATTCGCTTTTCAGCGGAATATCTGTCACCGCGCCGAGGCTGAATTTCCGCCCGTCCGAGAGGTCGCAGTAAACATTGTAATAGCCCGCGCCCTCGCTTCCGCTGTCAGCCTTAGCGGTAAAGGTTATTCCCTCCGAATTTTCGGGACTTGCTCCGCTTGTGAATATAAAAGGATATGCCCATCTTGCGTCATTTGTGAAACTGACGGAAAAATGCACTCCGTCCGATGTGTCGATCGCCGTCACCGTGCCGCCGGAATTATTTGTGTGCCAGCCGCGTGCAATTTGTGACAATGGCAGCGCGCCGGTAAATTCCGCATTTTCCAAATCCTCTTCAAAAATCACATACGAAGCGGACGGCGATGATGTACTTCCGTCCTCCGCAGTACAGTCAAAAATCAAATTAAGCTGCGTTCCCGTAAGCTGATTTTCTTTCGGAACGAGCGTAACATTCACGTCCGTTTTGCTCATCGCCCCAAGCGTAACCGTGTCGTTCTCAAATTCAACCGAGCTGCCGTAAAGGCTTCCGCGCAGCTTTGCCGCCACTGCCTTGTCGTTAAAATTGTATATTTCAAGCTTTATTTGCGCCGTCTGCCCTGCGCGGACAGTATACCCCATTCTCGCGTCCGTTCCGCTCTGACCGGCGAACACCTGGCGGATGACAATTCTCTGCCCCTCCGAAAAGCTGACGTCCGAAAGCTCCCTTCGATTGTATTGGACTGCCTCGTACTCCGGCATTTCCGAGCCGAGCGCAACATATATCGGGTCATTTCCGACAGTTATGCTCACGCTTCCGTTTTCCGCTGCGGCGGCGCTGCTTCTTCCCATCATGTCGGTTATTTCCGCGTCCTTGTCAAACGGGAGCGAAACAACAGTTTCATTCTCCGCCCACATAACGGCTGCCGTTCCCTTTCCCGTGTCAAAAATATAACCGCTGACATTTTCGTTTTTCATTTTTCCCTTGTATTCAGCCTTGCCCAGCATGTAAGTCAGCGTTGCATATGACTGATACGATGGGTTCGGGTTAAGGTTTTTATCAAACGTTCCCATTTCCTTGCCGTTTTCAAGATACTGCGGCCATATAAACCAAAAATGCTTGTCTGTTCCGAGCGCAAGCGATTCCACCGTTGACTGCACGGCGTAGCGCGCCTGCTGCGCACGCTGCGCGTCATTCATCTCACCGTTCTCGTCCGCCTGCACATAAATCCCCGCCTCTGTTATCCAGAACGGTTTTTCTCCGTTATCCTCCGCAGCCGCGCGATGCTGCAAAACATTTTTCCCGGCAAGCTGCGGAGCTTCACCGTCATTCAGCGCGGTATGTATGTGGTAGTTATATATACTTCCGAAGCTCTGCAAATCATTTTTCATGAAGAGCCTGTTATAAGATGCATCGGCATTCATGCACTGCGCCGCCATCGAGGTTTTTGCCGATGCTCCGGCAGCTTCGTTTCCGAGCGCCGCAGCTTTATAAAATGCGGCGTAAACGTCCGCCGGACCGCGGGCGGGGCTTCCGTCCGTTTCGTTATCAAGCTCCCATATATCCACGCTTGTGTTTTCAGCAAGCTTTTTCTGGAAATTATAAATATCAAAAAGCTTTGTTTCATCCGTCCAGTCGGGCAGTCCGTAAAGAATAGTTGTCATCTTTATCCCGTTTTCGTGCAAAACGTCCGCCGTCCTGTTAATATCGGCATAGTAAGGCTCGTCTGCGCTGTCATGCTGATAAAGCCGCCATGATGTTCTTTCGCGCATCCAGCCGATTCCGGCAAGGCGCGCGGCTCTCGTTTCGCGTTCGAATTTATCCCTTTTTTCAAGAAGATATGTTCCGGCATAATCCGCGGCAAACGGCGTTTCTCCGCTGTATCGCTCCGAGTGCGGCTTCACCACCGAAAGCGTCACAAACGCCGCCTCTGTTCCGTCCTTAAATAATTTGAAGCGATACCATCCGCAAGCTTTTTTGCCCAAATTAACCGGAATTGTATTTTCGCCCTCCGAAAGCGTCAGACTGCCGTTTTCGGCATTTCCGTAATAATCGGTCAGCGTATAGGTGTAGTTCTCGTTTTTCGGCGAATCCGCCGTAAAATTGACATTAAGCGTTACATCGTTTCCGTATTCATACACACCGCACGAATCGTTTGTCGCAATTCCGTCAAGCCTGCACCCCTGCATTTCAAATTTGAAGCAGTCTATAAACACAACGTAATTCCCGTTCTGCGCCGGGTCATCCTTATCAAGATAAATCCTCATCTTGTTTGCGCCCTCATTAAGATAAAAATACCCGACGCGGTATTCCTTCATAAGGCTCGGGCTCGGCTTATAATCCGTATATGCCTTTGAAATATCCGCATATTTTGCAGGCTTGTATTCCGTACCCGAGTTCACCCTCACGGAAAAATCTGTTGTCCACGGCTGACTGAACTCCGAATTTCTCGTTGTCAGCTCATACCATCCTGCCGCCGGAGCGTCAAATTCGTATTCAAGGAAGCACACCTTCGCCGTGTACCCTCCGTTATAGCGCATCATCGCGCCGCCGCTGAGCATTCCCTCCGCTTTAATAATTTCAGGGCTGAAAGTTTTCGTTTTAAAGCTTTCTCCCTCAACCGTGAAGCTTTCTCCGATAAAAAAGCTCGTCTGCGCACTTTCGCCGTCCGCCGTCATTTCAACATTGAAATATCCCGTCTTACCTTTTCTGACATTATATGTAAAGGAATAATTCCCTCCTGCGTCCGTATATCCCTCATCGTAATAATCGGAATCGCCGTTTTTATCGGTTATTCTTGTCAGTACGGGAACGGATTTCTCCGCCCGCCCGAGATTAAATGTGCAGACCGCCTCGCGTACGGAAGCGTCAATATCTGCCGCAGCAGTGCAGGCAGCCTTTGCACCTGCGGCTGACAATGCACAAACGGCTGCAAGACCGAACGATATAATTTTTTTCATCTCACAATCCCTCATTTCCGCAGCCGCAGCAGGTCTGTAAAAGGAATGCCGTCCGCCGCCTTCGGCTGCAAGTTAATTATATCCGTATCACCGTTATTTTCAAGACACAGTTTTATCAAACGGTATTATTCCTTTACGGAGTGCGGTTGCATTTTTGATGCTTGTATCATTTTTTTACTCTTAGCGTTATTATATTGACAAAAAAGTCTTCAACGTGTTATTATCAGAAGTAAGAACAAATCCTTATTTTATGGAGGCTTATCGGTGAATAAAAACAAGCTTTCGATGTTTTCGAACAAAACATCGCGCAATATTTTGATACTGTTTGTGTTTCCGTCGCTGATACTTTCAATCTCGCTTATATTTTCATGCGCCGTCGGCATTGCAAACAGTAAATTTCAGATTAAGCAAAACTGCAACAACTCGCTTTCGCTGTTTTCCCAAATGTGCGAAACGGAAATTTCTGCGACAATCCGCTCCGTTTCCTATCTTTATCATTCAGAAGCGCTGATGAACTATCTGCGCGGAAAAAGCAGTCTTTCCGAAAACGGCGTTCAGTACAGCGTAACCTCAGCGCTGACGCAGTTTAAAGAAAGCAATGATATAATATATGAAATATTTGTGCTTGACAAGCTCTCTGATAAGGTTATCAGCTCCGACGGTGTATTCTCCTTGCGCTATTTTTTCGATAATATGTGCAGCTATCAGAATTACAGCGCCGAATACTGGCAGCAGTTTGCCTTTTTCGGGCATCCGTCGCAGCTGATTCTTTCGCCGTCGTTTCTTGACGGGCACGAAAACCGCTGCGCCGTTATACCGATAGTTTTCAACTCGCTCGGCAGCATAAAAATCTCAAAATTTCTTGTCGTCAGCATCTCTCTCGATGCGCTTTTCAGCAAAAACAGCGCCGCAAAAATCACCGACGGAAGCGATGTTTTTATTCTCAGCCGCTTCACGGGTGATATTTTCGGACAAACCGATAAATACAAATTCGGCAACGTTCTCGACACCGATTTCTACACGCGTCTTGTCAGCTCAAAATCATCCTTTGATAAAACTCTCAACGGGCATAAGGCGCTGATTGTTTCACATTCATTTTCCGACAATTTGCTCGGCTTTACATACTTTGCCGCAATTCCTTACCGGGATATTTATAAAATGCAGTCCTATCTTCTGATTTGCTCGGGGATAATTTACGTTATTTTTCTTTTTGCCGCGATATATACCTCCACCAAAAACGCACGGAAGGTTATCGACCCTCTGCAAAGCATTGCGGGCGCATTCAGCCCGAGTGCGCGCGGCGCCGGAAATATGTTTGAATTTATCAACACATCGATTGCCGACCTTCAGCAAAAAAACGATGATATTTCAAAAGCACTGCCGCTTGCAGGCGAAAAATATCTGATAAGCTTTTTAAATTCCGCTGACCTCTATATTGACAAAACAACGCGCGAAATCGTGGAGGCATCCCTCCCGTTCCGCAATGATTATTTTGCGTCGGTCATTTTTCAAGTTTTCCCCAAAAAGGCTTTTTTTGAGGACTTTTCGCTTTCGGAGTATGACAATATTTTTGCCGGACTTTACAAAATCATAAAAAATATGTTCAGCGAAAGCTTTGATTCGTTTTTTCTTTCAAGCGAACGCGAAACGCTCTGCATAATATTAAACTCGGATGAAAACTATTCATCCGAGAAAATTGACGAGCTGCTCAACGAAATATATACGTTTGTTAAAAATGATAACGAATACATAAGCATATACACAGGTGTGGGCTCGTTCGGAAAACGCCTTGCCGGACTGCGACGCTCTTACCGCGAGGCTGCCGCATCGCTCAAATCCATATCTTTCGGCGCCTCCAAGACGCCTGTCGGCAGTGACGCCTCTCCTGACTATATTCTCAACGATGCCAACGAAACAAAGCTTTACAATGCTGTTATCGCATTTGACACGGAGCTTGCCAAAAAGCTTATCGGGGAATACACGCGGAACATTTCCGATTCGCACCTTCTCAGGCATCTGTATACACAGATTATAAACACAATATTCCGTGCCATGCGCGCCAAAGGAATGCTTGATGCCGAGCTTTTGGATGAATATATTTCCGCCACCGGTAAATCCTCCGAAGCGATATACCGCTATATTCTGAAGCTGCTCTCCGCTGCCGACGCATATAAATCCGCCGCCGACAGCAGCCGCGGCAGCTATGAAATAATTGAGTATATAAAAAAGAACTACCGCGACAGCTCTCTTTCTCTTGAATCGCTCGCAACGCTTTTCAACGTCACCTCGGGATATATTTCACAGCTTATCAAAAAAAATATCGGTATCGGCTTTCATGAATATCTCTCAAGCCTGCGCATTTCATGTGCGAAGGAGCTTTTAATCAATACCGATAAAGGCATAAGGGAAATTTATGAGGAATCGGGCTTTTTCAGCAAGCCAACGTTTTTCCGCATATTTAAGGCATCCGTCGGTATGACGCCCAACGAGTACAGAAAAAGCAACAAATGACAAGGGGCTTCAGCAAAATGCGCGGAACGCATAGGCATATCGGAATATATAAAAGACCCTGATTTCTGCTGAACTTAATAAATTACAAAAAGGCAGCGGCTAAACTTTAGCCGCTGCTTTTTTAGCTTTCGGATGTTACGCATAATCCGTTTTCATCATCATAACTGTACTGCCACCCGAATTCCTCCACGGCGTATTTCCATGTCAAAGGGAAATAAATCACATCGCGGAACTTCAGCAGTGCATAAGGTTCATTCGCCGTTATAATGTCCTTTCCGTTCACCTCGGCGGAATTATAATATTTTTCAACAGTATAGCTCTCTTCATTTTTTTCGCTGCCGGTATAGGGGCAGTATTCTCCGTGAACGGAGCTTTTGCCGATTGAAAGCTTTCTGTTATCATTGTCCCAAAAGGTCTCCAATCCGAGAAATCGGCAATCAAAATATGTCATCGGGAAATATACGATATTCCTATACTGCAAAAAAGGATATTCTCTGTAAGTATTGTCTATTTCCACATTATTAAGCGTCACTCTGCACACAGGCAGATACGCCGTTATACCATTCTCATCCTCATAATTTGAATGATTGCCGTTCGCCTCTTCCGGGAAGCTGTTCGGAATCCCCTCAATCCAGTTTCCGTCAGGGTAAATTTCTTTTCCTTTTTCCCAGCCTGAACCCTTATTATAGTAAATATTGAGCGTGTATCTCGCATCCATAATGCGCCGGTTGCTTTCCGCATATTCAAGCTCCACGGCTGCGCCGCAAAGCACAAGGCTTGTCAGCGAATCGCAGGCGCAGAATGCCATTGCACCAATGCTTTGAACATTTTTGGGAATCACAAGCGTTTTGATATTTGTGCAAAACTGGAACGCGAATCTGCCTATATATTCAAGCGTTTCGGGCAGTTTAATGCCGGGCAGGCTCACGCATCCGTCAAAGGCGCCGTCATCTATTGTGATTAGCCCCTCCGGTAATGTAACCGATTTTAAGCCTGCGCACCCTTTGAAAGCATTCTTTCCGATGCACTCCGTTCCCGTATTAATAACCGCGGCTTCAAGCATGCTGCATCCGCTAAAGGCATAATTTCCGATAATCTTAATATTTTTCGGCATTATAACCGTTTTGAGATTGGCGTCTCCGCTGAACACCTCGGCTCCCATGCCCTCCGCATTTGATATATCGGCATAAGTTATCCAATTGCAGTATGCAAAGCTGCTGTCTGCCAGAAATTTCACAGAGGACGGAAGCTGACTCTCGCCAACCTCGCTTTCAGCAAATGCATAAGCCCCCACCGATTCAAGCGTCGGCGGCAGCACAAGCCTATTTATTTTTTTGTAATGGAACACATATTCTCCGATATGCTTCACACTGTCCCCAATGAAAACATCCTCGTTTTCACCGCTCATATGCCAAAAATACAGTCTTGTTTTGTCCTTATCGTAAAGTATACCGTTTTCAAAAACATAGTTTTCGTTCTCCTTCGGAACAATTATTCGTTCCAACAGATTCATTCCGCTGAATTCACGTCCCGTTACTGAGCTCATTGCTGACGGAAGGATAATTTCCTTAACAGGACAGTATGCAAAAGCCCCCGTCCCGATTTCTTCAAGATTATCGGGTAAATTCAGCTCCGCCAAGGAGCTGCATCCGCTGAACGCCGTGCCGCCTATCTTCCTAAGACTCTTCGGAAGCTTTACAGCTGTAATATCACTGCAATTTCTGAATAAACCGTCGGGAATACTTGTAATCCCCTCTTCTATGACCACCTCTCTGACAGGTGCGTCAATTAAGGACGGCGGTGCATCGCCTCCGGCTGAAAGCACATGACCGGCGTAATACCTGTACCATGGAGTAAAAACAGCGTCGCACTTAATCTCTCCGCTGCCGCTTATTGTCAGTGTTCCGTTCTCTGACAGATTCCAGACTATATTATTGTTAAGAACTCCGCTATTCATGTCCTCAGCCGCTGACGGCATTGCAACGAATATAAGCAAAGCCGTAATTAATATAAAAAACTTTTTCATCAATGCTCTCCTCCCGCAAATCAGTTTTTAAAATATGTTTTTCCCGTAATATTCGTAAGCTCTGCCTCACCGCCCTTTTTAAGAATTTCGGCAGCATTTCCGCTTAAATATCCGTTTTCGCTCAGCTGTGAAACAACATCGTCAATCATCGTTACTGCGCTGAGCTTGTCGTTTGTGTCCTCATTCACGTCGAACAGCATCACACCCCCGGCTTTTTCCTTTGCAAGAACCGTCTTTTTGCAAAGAGTGGGAAGTCCGTTGTAATATGAATCGATTCCGTTGATATTTGCATAGTCACTGTATGCAAACTGCGGATTTTCCGCCGTAAGATGGCGGTACTGCATCCAGCTCGGGCGTGCATAAAGCGGCATCCCTAAAACAATTTTATCCGCCGGAACTCCGCGCGTCAGCCAGTATTCAATTGACGTGTTTGCAAACCAAAACGGACTGTGCTGCTCATTATTCATGTCGTAGCTCATCACATTAATAAATTCAAACGCTTCAAGAACCTTCTCTGAAACAAAGCTCGAAACCTCCGGTCCCTCCGTTGGCGACCATGCCCCGTTCAGCGCCGCCGTTATGTGCTTTCCGTTTTCGCGCAGCTTTTCATTAAGCTCCAGAATAAGTTTTTCGTAATTTTTCGCCGTTACGGCTGACGGATATTCCCAGTCAAGCTCCACCCCGTCAAATCCGTACTCATCGACAACATTCATAATACTGCCGACAAGCTTTTTGCGAAGCTGATCATCTGACGATACCGTTTCGAACATCGGCGCTAAGGGTACATCCCTATACGACCAGCCGCCCGCTGCAACATAAACCCTGCATCCGTCGCCGTGCGCTTTTTTCACAAGTGCCTTAACCTTGTCCGGATTTTCAAAAGGCACACATGTTCCGTCCGCTTGCGGAATGAGAAATGCGTACATTATATGCGTGAGCTTATCTGTCTGAAGCTTGTCGAGCGGCTCGTCGAATAAATCCCCGGAATAGTATCCGATAACGCGGAATCGGTCATTTTCCGCTTCGGGCGTTTCTTCGGAATTTATTATAAGTCCGTTTTCATCGTCATAGCTGTACTGCCAGCCGAATTGTTCCGCCGCAAACCTCCATGTAAGAGGAAAATATGTCACATCGCGAAAAAGCAGCAGCGGATGCTCCTCCCTTGAATTATCGAATTTTTGCCCGTTCACTTCTATTTGAAATTCGCAGTCCGTTACTTCAGCGCCGATTTTCCCATACTCAAATTTTTCTTTATTCGGAAGATATTCGTAATCATTGTATGCGGCATTTTGAACCGTTTCCTTTGTAATAGTTAATTTCCTTGCGAAATCATCCCACTGCGTTGTCAAACCCAAAAACCTGCAATCGTCATACGTCATCGGAAAGTATGTTATGTTTCTGAATTGCAGAAGCGGATATTTCCGCGACGAGGAATCAACCTCCCGACCGTTAAATGTCACACTCCAATTCGGAAGCGATGCATATTCAGAGCCCTGGGCAAAAACACAGCTTGAACCCATGCAGATAACTGTCAGCAATGCAGCAAAAAGCTTCTTCATAATAATCCCTCCAAATTATCATCACCCGCATAATTTATCTTTTACTTATTGTACCATAACTTCCCGAATCTGTCCATTGACAATTTATTATTTATTTTTGTAAATATTTTTCTTGACTATCGGTCGGATATATGTTATCATATCAAAGGTGGTTTTTTTGAAAAATCAATTTATGCAAATGGCTCTTAATGAGGCTTTTTTAGCTGAGCAGTGCTGTGAAATGCCCGTCGGGGCTGTCGTCGTCCGAAACGGTGTTGTCATTGGCAAAGGGCATAACCTCCGTAATGAACTGCACGACGCCACTCTTCATGCAGAAATTGTGGCAATCAGGCAGGCTTGTGAGTGCATTTCAGACTGGCGGCTTGATGACTGCGATATTTATGTAACGCTTGAACCGTGCGTAATGTGCAGCGGCGCTATTATTAATTCGAGAATGCGCAGTGTTTATTTCGGAGCCTATGACGCAGAGTACGGCGCAGCCGGCGGCAGAATCGATTTGTTTTCCGAAAGCTATTTCGGCAGCAAAACAACCGTTTACGGCGGTATAATGGAATCTGAATGTAAACACGTTCTTGATTCGTTCTTTAAAAAGCTCCGCAATAAAAATAAACCGCCATGTTCTCTTGAATAGCTTAATATACGGACAGGTATCGAAGAGGTCATAACGGGGCTGACTCGAAAGGTTATACATCCAAGAGAACTTCGATAGACCAAAAGCCTTGATTTTACTTAGGTTTTGAGATTTTGTATCTCACAAAAGCTTGCTTGTTTTGCCCTGAATTTTGCCTTAATTTCAAGCTTTGTCAAAATCGTGGGTTTAACATATAAAAATTTAATATACGGACAGGTATCGAAGAGGTCATAACGGCCCTGACTCGAAATCATGTGATTAGTCCCCGAAAGTGAATATTTATACATGGAAGCGTATCGAAGTGGTTGTAACGAGCTGCACTCGAAATGCAGTTGTCCGCAAGGGCACGTGGGTTCGAATCCCACCGCTTCCG